>Ga0172380_10001624_pt1 | contig 38290 bp, 40 predicted proteins | sample Leawe162metaG_FD_119747 | JGI IMG/M metagenome (GOLD analysis project Ga0172380, IMG submission 119747) | Leachate microbial communities from a municipal landfill in Southern Ontario, Canada - Leachate well 162 metaG | ecosystem: Engineered > Solid waste > Landfill > Unclassified | place...
GGTGAAATTGGCTTCGACGGAGTTAATTGTTCTTTGAACTGCGTGTCGTGATTCCGTGGTCACGTAAAACAACGGCAAAAATAGTAACTGGCGAATATAATTACGCTTTAGCTGCCTAATTAATAATTAGCAGCCGTTCCTGACTTCTCCTCATATCGGGATTTCAACGAACGTCGATTAGATATGATAGCTGAATCAAGTTTCTGGGTAGAGGAGGCGAATTTTAACCGGAATAGTTTTATTGAAGCTCGTCCATTAGCGTCAATAAAATGAAATTAAAAATTAGACTACACATGTAGAAGTTCTCTGAAGGTTATCATCGGACGCGGGTTCGACTCCCGCCACCTCCACCATACGTTTTATAGATATTCTTAATGACTGAAATATCTATCACAGAGTCAATAAAAAAAAATCATCATCCCATATTCAGTTTATGATGTTTGAACCGGAAAATGAATATGAAGTTTGGGAACCAAACATTAGCCCTGCAATTCTTGAACTACTCAAGAAGAATTAGAAAAGAGATGTCAAACCAGAAAAAATATCTAATTATATCTATGCCTTTTTATATTCAAATATATACCGAAAAAAATATGCTGATTTCCTCAAGATTGATTCCCCTCGAATTATTTTCGCAAATGAGCTAAAGATTCAAAAAGATATTGACACTCTTTATGAATCAATAGATAAATGAGTCGTACAACCAATTCCTTTAATAAACCACCATTCTATAAATCTTTTATTCAAATGCTTCAAGAAAAATTCTAATTTTATTGATTTAACCGTATTATTGCGTTAAATTTGATTCTTATATGGAACGATTTTACTTTACAAAGCTGAACGGTTCGGGTAACGATTTTATTCTGTTTGATGATAAATTAAACCCGACTCTATCATTAACTGAGGAAATAATTAAGAAGTTAACCGATAGACATAATGGCATTGGATGCGATGGCGTTTTGGTAATAAACAGAAATTCAGATGAAGCTGATTTTGCAGTAACATATTATAATGCTGATGGTTCCACAGGCAGTTTATGTGCTAATGGAAGCCGGTGTATTATTAAATACGCTTATGAGGAAAAATTATTTAAAGGCAATGATGTAAATTTTTTCCTTAATGGTAATAAATATTCAGGCGAAGTTTTGGCGAATGGATTTTTTCGATTTAATCTATATTCGCCTAGCAGGGCAAAGCTTAATTTTAAAATAAAAGCAAATGCTCAATTAATAAATGCTTCGTATGTTGATACCGGTTCACCGCATGTTGTGATTGACATAAAAGATGTTTTGCGTGATCCGAAAAATTTGCATTCTTTTTATGATGAGATACTTGATTTCCCTATATATGAACTTGGTAAAGAGATTCGGTTTCATTCTGACTTTAAACCTGATGGGGTTAACATAAATTTTATTGATACAAAAGAAGAGATTGTAAAGATTCGTTCTTACGAAAGAGGAGTAGAAAATGAAACTCTTTCCTGTGGCACAGGTTCAGTAGCGGCTGCTATTATTGCTGTTCTTAATTATGATTATAAACCTCCAATTAAACTCTTAGTAAAAAATGGAGATTTATTAGAGGTAGATTTTAAATTAGAAGACGGACATTTCAGTGATGTATCATTGACTGGTCCGGCTATTATTGTATTTAATGGTGAAATAACAATTTAGAAATGAGGCTTAAATGAGTAAAGTAATGTTTTCTGTTCGTTATAGTATTGTCCCAGAAAAACGAGCAGAATATTTAACTATCGTAAAAGAATTAAAATCCATTGTAAAAACAGAGGGTCTCGAAAGTTACGCTGTATTTGAACAAAAAAATAAACCCAATACTTTCGAGGAAGTTTATCTCTATAACAATATGGAATCATACGAGAATAGCGATGAGAATGTTGATGAGAGAGTTGATATTCTTATGACAAAACTTTCTGATCTTGTAATTGAAAAAACAACTCAATATACTACTTTAGTTGAAGTAGTATATTAAATTGAATAATATACCTTTGCTATGTATGAGTATGTAAGTGCAATTCATATTCATTCCCATTTTTCTGATGGCTCTGCAGATGGGCAAGAAATTGCCAGTATAGCCGCTGAGGTAGGATTGGATTTTATAATCCTTACGGACCATAATACTCTTAGGGCTTTAGATGATGGTTATGAAAAGTGGTATGGCAATACCTTGCTTTTAGTTGGATGCGAGATAAATGATAAAGAAAATAAAAATCATTATCTCGCATTCGGTATTAATAAGACAATCTCCACTCGCCTCCCCGCTAAAGAATATGTTACTAAAGTAAATGAAATGGGAGGAATCGGTTTCCTTGCACATCCTCACGAAAAAAGAAATTCAATGAAAGAGCATCCTGCTTATCCTTGGGTGGATTGGAGTATTGATAATTTTACAGGTATAGAGATTTGGAATCATATGTCCGAATGGATGGAAGGACTTACAGAAGCAAATAAGTATAATTATTTTGTTCATCCATTAAAATCAATCTCTTCACCTCCGGAAGAAACTCTTAAAGTTTGGGACGAATTAAATCAGACGAGGAAAGTGGTTGGCATAGGTGGAATAGATGCACATGCTCATAAAGTTAATTTGCTCGGTTTTTTTGAAGTTGAAGTTTTTCCATATAAAATCTTATTTAAATCGATTAGAACACATATCCTTGTTGAAAATGAAATAATACCCGGTGAGGGGAAGAAATATTTAGAAAATGCTAAGAAAGAAATATATGGAGCATTAAAAGAGGGTAGATGTTTCTTCTCTAATTTTTATCATGGAGATGCTTCCGGTTTTCGGTTCTTTGCGGAGTCCGACGGTATTATTTATCAAATGGGGGATTATATCCCTTTAAATAGATCAGTAAAATTAAAAATTTCATTGCCCAGCATTTCTGCTACCATTAGGTTAATTAAGAATGGAGTTCTTATCGATTCTATCGAAAATTTTGATACAGAATTTAATGTTTCGTCTCCGGGAGCATATAGGGTGGAAATCTTCATTAATGAAAATGCTTGGATTTTTTCAAATCACATTAGAATTGGAAGATAATATTTATTAAATTACTTAGCTAAAAATTTTATAGGTGTCAAAAGTGTTAGAAAAAAAGAAAAAAATATCAAAAAAGGAAATGAAACAAGATACTCTTGTTACTACTTATTATCAGACTTTAGATTTTTATAAAAAATACCAATTTAAGATTTTGATTGGTGTTGCAGTTGTAGCTTTAGTAGTTGTCAGCTCCATTTTATATATCAATAAAAAAGCTAATGATAACGTAAAAGCATCAGAACTATTGACTGCAGTGGTACCAATTCTCGAAACAGGTGCTTATAAAGAAGCAATTGATGGTGAGAAACAAAAAAATATCATAGGTCTAAAAGAGATTGTTTCGAATTATGGTGGTACTGAAAATGGCGAAACAGCTCGCATTTACTATGCTCATGCACTTTACGCTTTAGGTAAATATGACGAAGCTTATGAAGAGTACAATGATTATTCCGGAAGTAATCCTCTTTTAGTATCTGCCGCATTAGCAGGCAAAGCATACGTTCAAGAAACCAAAAAAGAGTATGAAGATGCGTACGACAATTTAGTAGATGCCGCTAAAGTATCTAAAATAAATCCTTCCAATGCAGAATTTTTATTGAGAGCTGCTGACAATCTTATTAAACTTAATAAGAATAAAGAAGCAATCACTCTTTTAAAACAGATTAAAGAAGATTATAAAAATGCAGGCGTTACAACCGAAGTAGATAAATACTTAGTTAAAGCCGGCATATAATTTAATAGTTAAAATTTAATGGGTACTTGACTTGATTTTTATATCAAGTCCTAAATATATTTAAAAAAAGCAGAGAGAGATTATGGCAGATACTTCCGATTTCAGAAACGGACTAATAATCAGATTTAAAAATGATCCATATGTAATAGTAGAGTTTCAGCATGTAAAGCCAGGAAAAGGTGGAGCGTTTGTAAGAACCACACTTAAAAATCTAAAATCAGGCAGAAATTTAGACAATACATTTCGTTCAGGTGAATCAGTCGAAATTATTAGAGTTGAAAGAAGGAAATATCAATTCCTTTATAAAGACGGGGATATGCTCGTTATTATGGATAATGAAAATTACGAGCAGCTGAATGTTGAAGCAGTTCTCTTTGGAGGCGGTGAAGATTTCCTCAAAGAAGGTGAAACGGTAGAATTAGTATTAGATGATAAAGAAAAAATCATCTCTGCAGAAGTCCCGATATTTGTTCAATTAAAAGTAATTGAAACAGAACCGGGTTTTAAGGGTGATACAGCCACCAATGTAATGAAACCTGCAACTTTGGAAACGGGTGCAAAAATTAACGTTCCTCTTTTTGTAAATGAAGGAGAACTTCTAAAAGTAGATACACGAACCAGTTCGTATGTCGAAAGAATTAAAAACTAAATAGTGGTATTAATGGACTTAAATCTAATAAAACAACTTATTAAGATCGTAGAGAAGAGTGAAATTACAGAATTTTCCGTTCAAGAGGGTGATCTTAAGTTAAAAATTTCCAAGGCGAATAACCAGCAGACATTGGTAACTTACGCTGGTATGCCTGAAATGAGACCGGCTATGCATGTTCCAAATCCAGCGGAAGCTTCTGCAAGCAGTCCAAATTTACCTCAAAAAGAAAGTGAATCTTCGAACTATCACGAAGTCAAATCTCCAATAGTTGGGACTTTCTATCGCGCACCGGCACCTGATGCCGATCCATATACTCAAGTAGGCGATATTGTTTCACCCGGTTCTGTTCTTTGTATTGTTGAAGCGATGAAATTAATGAATGAGATTGAATGCGATGTGAGCGGTAAAATAGTTAAGATACTTTTGGAGAACGCCTCCCCGGTTGAATATAATCAACCAATATTTTTGATTGAAAAATCATAATCAGTACTAAGGAAAAGAAAATTTTGTTCAAAAAAATTTTAATCGCAAATCGTGGCGAAATTGCTTTAAGGATAGTACGTACATGTAAAGAACTTGGCATTCCTACGGTTGCAGTTTATTCAGAAATAGATAGGGATGCACTTCATGTAGTTTTTGCCGATGAAGCAGTATGTATCGGTCCGGCTTTAAGTAAAGAGAGTTATTTAAAAGTATCAAGCATTCTATCAGCTGCGCAGATAACCGGAGCTGATGCAATTCATCCGGGATATGGTTTCTTAGCTGAGAATGCAGAATTTTCCGATATTTGTTCAGAATCAGGTTTAACTTTTATTGGACCTAACGGTGATGCAATTAGGAAGATGGGTGATAAAGCGGCTGCTAAAGAGACAATGAAAAAAGTTGGTGTTCCCGTTGTTCCCGGTAGTGATGGTGCCGTTAATGATGTAGAAGAAGCAAAAATAGTTGCTAAAGAAATCGGCTATCCGGTTATGCTTAAAGCATCAGCAGGTGGTGGCGGTAAAGGTATGAGGATTGTTTTTGAAGAATCTGAAATTGAGAAAGCCTTCCAAAATGCCAGCACTGAGGCAGGTGCCGCATTTAGTAATCCTGAACTTTATGTAGAAAAATATATTGAGAATCCTAGACACATAGAAATACAAATCATTGGTGATGTGGATGGTAAAGCTTATCATTATGGCGAGCGGGATTGTTCTATTCAAAGACGCCATCAAAAATTAATTGAAGAATCACCATCTCCATTTATCACGGATGAAGTTCGCGAAAAGATGGGAGCGGCTGCTATTCTTGGTGCTGAATCTGTTGGTTATAGAGGGGCTGGTACAATAGAGTTTCTCGTAGATAAACACATGAATTTTTATTTTATAGAGATGAATACTCGTATTCAAGTTGAGCACCCTGTTACAGAAATGGTTCGGAATCTGGACTTAATTAAGCAGCAAATTTTAGTGGCTTCTGGTAATTGTATTGCTGATTATCCAAAAGCACCACGTGGTCATGCTATTGAATTTAGAATTAATGCTGAAGACCCGGCGAATAATTTCCGTCCTTCTCCCGGTAGAATTGAGTATCTCCATTTTCCTGGAGGGTTTGGTATAAGGATCGATTCACATATTTATAATGATTATATTATACCCCCAACATATGATTCACTAATTGCAAAATTAATTGTATGGGGAACAGATAGAAAGCATGCTATCGCAAGAGCAAAAAGAGCTTTTGAAGAATTTCAAATTGAAGGAGTAAAGACTACTATTCCATTCCATCAGCAGGTTCTTGAGCACGAACTATTTATAAATGGCAATTTTGATACATCGTTTATTGAAAAACACTTAAAATAATTTTGAGGTTATTATGAATGTTCCAACTGAATTAAAGTACACAAACGATCATGAATGGGTTAAGGTTGATGGTAATACTGCATATATTGGAGTAACGGATTATGCACAAGGCGAGCTAGGTGATATCGTATTTATTGATATTATCCCTGATTTAGCTGAAATCGTCAGCAGCGAATCTTTCGGTACAATCGAAGCTGTTAAAACTGTAAGCGAAATGTTTGCACCTGTCTCCGGTAAAGTAATTGAAATTAATACTAAACTTAATGATGAGCCACAATTGGTTAATACCGATCCTTATGGTGATGGTTGGATTGTTAAAGTAGAATTAACCAATCCTTCTGAATTAGATGTTCTGCTTGATTCTAAAGCATACACAGAGTTATTAGGTTAGAAATTTTTAATTCCTGTTCTTATTAAAGGGCAGGATTTTTTTTTATCTTGGTGTATTGGAATTTATCAAATAGGTCAGTTATCGAATGCTCCATTTAGAAAAAATATTAATAATAGATTTTGGATCTCAATATACGCAATTAATAGCACGCCGTATAAGAGAGATCAAAGTATATTCCGAAATCCACTCTCACACATATCCAATAGAAAAAATAATAGAAGAAAAACCGTCCGGTATTATTTTATCTGGTGGTCCAATGAGTGTTTATGATCCGGATTCGCCTCAAATTGATAAAAGAATATTTGAGTTAGGAATACCGATACTCGGGATATGTTATGGTTTGCAATTAATTGCATTAAATTTTGGCGGCTCGGTAGAACCCGCCTCTCATCGAGAATATGGAAAAACAGAATTAAAACTTCTTGAACATAGTTCATTGTTTAAAGACATTTCAGAGATTTCAAGTGTATGGATGAGTCATGGTGATTTTGTTGAAAAAATGCCCTCTGGCTTTACTATTAGTGCCAAATCTGATAATTCCCCAATTTGTGCAATTTCCAATATTGAAAAAAACATTTTTGGTGTTCAGTTCCATCCGGAAGTTATCCATTCAATCGAAGGGAAAAGAATACTTGCCAATTTTGTTTTTAATATATGTGGTAGTAAAGGTGATTGGACATCTCAGAATTTTGTAGAAAAAGAGATTGAAGAGATTCGTGAAAAAGTTGGTAATAAAAAAGCAATCTGTGCATTAAGCGGCGGTGTTGATTCATCAGTCGCTGCAATACTTATGCACCAAGCTATTGGAGATAAGCTCATTTGCATACATGTCGATTCTGGTATGATGCGTAAAGACGAAAGTGCTAAAATTAAAAAAATGTTCAAAGAAAATTTCTCTTTGAATATTATCCATATTAATGCTGCTGAATTATTTCTTGATAGATTAAAAGGAATTGAAGAACCAGAGCAAAAGAGAAAAATAATTGGTAAAACTTTTATTGATATTTTCGAAGTTGAGGCAAAGAAAATTCCTGATGCTGAATTTCTTGTTCAAGGAACATTATATCCTGATGTAATCGAATCAGTTTCAGTCAAGGGGCAATCGGTTACTATTAAAACACATCATAATGTAGGTGGATTGCCTGAAAAGATGAATTTAAAATTGATAGAACCATTCAGAGAACTTTTTAAAGATGAGGTTAGGGAAATAGGAAAGGAATTAAAGCTTCCAATCGATTTTATAAACCGACATCCTTTCCCGGGTCCCGGTTTAGCTGTAAGAATTTTAGGAGATATTACATTTGAACGGCTTGAAATTTTGAGAGATGCAGATGAGATATTTATTACTGAATTATATGAATCCGGTGTTTATGACGAAATATGGCAGGCATTTTGTGTTTTGTTACCCGTTAAAAGTGTTGGTGTGATGGGTGATTCCCGAACTTATGAAAATGTTTTAGCACTAAGAGCTGTTACATCCACCGATGGTATGACAGCCGATTGGTATCGTTTTGATTATTCGATTCTCGAAAGAACATCAAATAAAATTATCAGGAAAGTAAAAGGGATTAATAGAGTGGTTTATGATATATCATCAAAACCGCCCGCTACAATCGAATGGGAATAAAGGAAAGATCACCGGAAGATATGCCCCGTGAGAAACTTTCTTTAAGGGGTCCGCAAAGCCTAACTAATGAAGAGTTATTGGCTATTATATTAAGAACAGGCATGAAAGGGAAGGATGTTCTGGATGTTGCACATGAACTTCTATCTGAATTTGGTTCTCTCAAAAACCTTGCTTCCCAATCTGTAGAATCAATTCTTCGCATTCAGGGAATCGGTCCAGAAAAAGCATCCACTTTAGTTGCCTCATTTGAGTTAAATCTAAGAATACGCCAAGAACTGGATTCAAATAAAAGAATTAAAGTAACCTCACCTAAGGTTATAGCTGAATATTTTATACCGTATTTCAGAGATAAACAAAAGGAACAGTTTCTTGTAGTAACATTAAATTCAGCCAATATAATGGAGAGATTCAATATTATCTCAGAGGGAAGTTTAAATACAAGTATTGTTCATCCTCGTGAAGTATTCAAAACAGCTATTGATAATAGAGCGGCTAATATTATATTGATCCATAATCATCCTAGTGGTAATCCCGAACCGAGCAAAGAAGATATTGAAATAACTAAAAAATTAGTCGATGCCGGACGCATATTGGACATAAAAATATTTGATCATATCATTATAGCGGGCAACTTTTATGTTAGTTTTGTCGAAAAAAGGATTATTTGAATATTTTTTTGCTTATATTTGCTATAATAAGTTAATTCTGATTATTTATAAAAAACATTTCATAAACTAAACCGGAGGTAGAAATATGTTGAATTTAAAGAAACATTTAAGTTCAGCTCTTGTTGTAGCCCTCATAGTCGGAACAGTATCACTCACCGGTTGTAGCGGTGTATCCGAAGAACAAATGGCTGAGCTTGAAGCTTTGAGAAGTGAAGTAACTGCTCTCGAAAAAGAAACTGGTTCATTAAAAGCAGAAAAAGCTACTTTAGAGCGCGAAATTGCTGAAAAAAATTCAAAGCTTGATCAATGCGCTAAAGATAAAGCTGAAACCAAGAAAAATTTAGAACAATTAGGTCTATAAGAGGATAAGGAGAAAACAATGAAATTCAATAAGATATTAGTTGTATTGTTTGGTCTATTCCTTATCAATTCTGTTACTCTTTTTGCACAAAGAAAAGAGATGACTCAAGAGGAATGGCAAAGTGAAATGAATCGCCTTACAGAAAGAAAAGCTACTTTAGTAGCTGAACTTAATACTCTTAAGAGCGATGTTGCTTCTTTAAAGAAAACTAAAGAAGCTATGCAAACTTTTGATGCTTGCATGGACGATTTATACGCATTAGTTGGTGCTACAAAAGCTGATGTTGATAATTTCAGAAAGCAATTAAATGTATTAAGCGGCAAAATCGATGGACAGGAAGCTCCAAAAGATGACCGTCAAGCTGAATTAAATGCTATGAAGAAAAATAAAATTTCTGCTCTTCCTGAGTTTTTCAACAAAGTGCATGATCAGCTTCAAAGAAAATTAGATGCTTGGGTAGTAGCTCCTACTGAAATAGCTTATACCGTTGTTAAAGGTGATCACCTTTGGGGTATTGCTAAAAAAGCAGAGCATTATGGTAACCCATTTGCATGGCCAAATATTTATAAAGCAAATAGAGACCAAATTAAGAATCCTGATTTGATTTATCCTAAACAAACTTTCAAGGTTCCTAATTTAACTGAAGAAGAAATGTCTCAGTATGATAAAATTAGAAGAAATTACAAACCTGCACCTCCAACACAGACTGCAAACTAAAATTTATTCTGATTTTATAATAAGAAAGCCCTGTTTGCTAATAGCGAATAGGGCTTTTTCTATTTAAAAAAGGAGGAATTTTTGGAAATAGAAAAAATATTAAAACTCGATAACGTCGATCTTATCTCTCTACTCGGTTTCAATGATACTAATCTAAAACCATTGGAAGAAAGATTCTCTTCAACTATTATTGTTCGTGGTGAGAACGTGTATATTAAAGGCGTTGCCGAAGAAGTAGAATTAATAGAAAAAGTATTTAAAGAAATGATTTTTGTTTTGAATACATCGGGGAAGTTGCGTCCTGATGATGTTATTACGATAATTGATCTTACAAATCATGGAAGAGAAGTTGTAAGTGATAATGATTTTGATAATATCGTTTTATATTCAAAAAAAGATGTAATAAAAGCTAAAACGTCGAATCAAATAAATTATCTAAAGATTGTTCGACAGAATGATATTTGTTTTGCAATCGGACCCGCAGGAACCGGGAAGACCTATCTTGCCGTAGCTCTCGCAGTAGCAGCCCTTAAGAAAGGAGTAGTTAAAAAAATTGTTTTAGCTCGTCCTGCTGTTGAAGCCGGCGAAAGTCTGGGGTTTCTTCCGGGTGATTTTAAAGAAAAAATAGACCCATATCTTCGACCACTTTTTGATGCACTACAGGATATGCTTCCATCTGAACAGCTCAGGGGTTATATAGAAAAAACGGTTATTGAAATTGTTCCTCTTGCTTTTATGCGCGGCAGAACTCTTAATAACGCTTATGTAATTTTAGATGAAGCACAAAATGCTACAGTCATGCAAATGAAAATGTTTTTAACACGACTTGGTCCTAATTCTAAGGCAATTATTACAGGGGACATTACTCAGATAGATTTACCCACTATATCACAAAGCGGATTGGTTCAGGTTAAAAATATTTTGCAGGGAATTGAAGGAGTCGGATTTGTTTATTTTGAAAAATCCGATGTAGTCCGTCATAAACTTGTAAAAGATATTATAGATGCATACGAAAAACACAATTCAAATAAACCGCTCTCATAAATGAAAGCGGTTTATAAAATTACTTAAATTGCTTTTTACTTTCTTCCCAGAATTTATCCATTTCAGGAAGTGAAGACTCGGTAATCTTTTTGCCTGTTTCTTTTATCTTTTTTTCGACATACGAAAATCGGTTTATAAATTTTTCATTCGTATATCTGATAGAATTTTCAGGATTGATTCCTAAGAAGCGTGCGTAATTTGTTAAAGCAAAAAATAAATCTCCAAATTCTTTTTCCGTTTCTTCTTTATTGTTTTCTTCTGCAACTTTTTTAAGTTCGCCAAGTTCCTCTTCCACTTTCTCCCAAACGTTATCGATATTATCCCAATCAAAACCAACTTTGGAAGCTTTTTCTTGAAGACGAAATGCGCGTGCTAATCCGGGCATCACTTTAGGAACTCCCTCTAAAACAGATTCTCTTCCTTCGCCTAATTTTATCTCTTCCCAATTTCTCATTATCTCATCATTATCTTTAACTTTTGTTTCTGCGAAGATATGCGGATGCCTTCTAATTAGTTTTTCTGAAATTCCATCAATAACATCATTTATTGAAAAGTTATTATCTTCTTCGGCAATTACGGAATGAAAAAGTATATGAAGAAGTAAATCACCAAGTTCTCCCTTAAGTTCCTTGTAATTTTTTTCATCTATTGTTTCAATTAATTCGTATGATTCTTCTAAAGTTGCAGCTTTAATACTATCATGAGTTTGTTCTTTGTCCCAAGGACACTCATTGCGAAGTCTTTTCATTATTGCCCAAAGTTCTTCAAATTTTTCGCCTGTCATTTTTCCTCTTATTTTTTTCAAATGCTCTTTCTAATTAAAAATATTTTTTATTTAATAAAAAGGGATTATTTTACTATTATCAATTATATATTAAGGAGATATCATGTACGAGGAGAAATTAAAAGAATTAGGAATTACCATCCCGGAGGCACCAAAACCTTTAGCCGCTTATGTCCCCGCAAAAAAAATGCACAAATTAGCATTTACAGCTGGTCAGCTTCCTTTACTTGATGGAAAATTATTGTTTACTGGTAAATTAGGAGTGGATGTTTCTGAAGAAGATGGTATCAAATGTGCAAAACAGTGTGCAATTAATTGCTTGAGTGCTATTAAATCAGTTATTGGTTCAATCGATAATATTGAATCGATTGTAAAAGTTACAGTTTTTGTTAATTCAAGCGATTCTTTTATTAACCAACCAAAAATTGCTAATGGAGCTTCAGAGTTTTTAGTAGAAGTTTTTGGAGAAGAGGGAAAGCATGCAAGAAGTGCTGTGGGAGTTGCTCAATTACCGATGAATGCTCCTGTCGAAATCGAAATGATTGTAAAAGTAATTGATTGATAAGAAACATTTTTCTTATATTGTGGTATAAATAGAAATTTCAGAAAGTATTATGAAAAAAATATTACTAATATTATTAATAAGCTCAATTTCACTATCAGCTCAATTTAAAGAGCAGCCAAATAGTGCTCCAAGCATTAAAAGTGGAATTTTGAGTGGTAATTCAAATTCACTTTTCGGATTTATTAATCCGGATAATTTTAGTATGCATCATTCATTTAATATGTCTTACACGGCTTCCGGTGCATTTGGGATGGCTCTTGGCGCATATACTAATTCTATGGCGTATAAACTCACCGATAACCTAAATGTTGAGACTGATATTAGTGTAGTTAATTCACCATATAATTCAATGAATAGCAAAGAATTTGCTAATCAATTCAATGGCGTATATTTAAGCAGAGCGCAGATTAATTATAAACCATCAGAAAATATGACTATCATGCTACAATATCGTCAACTTCCCGCAGGTTCAATGTACCCTTATTCCTATTACGGTAATAATTCTTTCTATGGCAATAATCCTTTTTATAGAGATAATTCCTTTTTCGATCCTTTCGGAAGGAATTAAACCCTAAAATTAGTTAAATTGAATAACCGGATTTTCCGGTTATTTTTTTATTTAAATTGGCTCTATGAAATCGAAACGTAAACCTGTTGCAAAAAAAATCGGAAATGTAGATCTAAAAAGCTCAACACTTAATATGTTGATGAATATAGCTATATTTATCTTAGTCGTAGTAATTATCTTTCTAAGTTATTCAATTTATTTAAAAGTATTTTCCATTACTCCCGAAGAGATTGCCGAAACAAGAGATAGTGAACGTTCTGAAATCATTCAGGTGGAAGTATTAAATGGATGCGGCATTCCCGGAGCGGCTACTCGTTTCGCTGAATATCTAAGAGCAAATAAGTTTGACGTAGTTTCTGCAACTAATGATAAAGAGATTGATGAAACGCTTGTTATTGCACGCACCCAAAATATGGAAAATGCGTATGCAGTAGCAGAGGTACTTGGAGTGAAAAAAAGTAACGTAAATCAGATTCTAAACGATGATTATTTTTTGGATGTTTCTATTATTATTGGTAGAGATTACTATACATTAAAACCATTAAAATGAGGTGTTTTTGGATTCATTAAAATTCGCAAAGAAAATAGCGGATATTGTCCTTTCAAAAAAGGGGACTGATATTAAAATATTAGATTTAAGAAAACTTTCGGGAATATCGGATTATTTTTTAATTTGTTCAGCCGATTCAGATCGTCAAGTAAAAGCAATTGCCGATGAAGTTGATAAAATGCTTAGTGAAGAAGGAATTAAATGTTTTCACCGCGAAGGTTTCGAATCATTAAATTGGGTTATCCTCGATTATTTCGATGTGATTGTTCACGTATTCAAAAACGAAACACGCCAATTCTATGGGCTTGAAAAATTATGGGGAGATGCCCCTACAATAACAATTGAAGATGAATTACCAAACACGGAGAAAGAAGTTGAAAGAGTACCTAAGCGGACTGTTCGCAAATCTGTCAAAAAATCTTGATTATCTAAATAATAGTGCAATCCTTTTCAATGTTCCTAATCAAGCAAATTTCGGCGATCTCTCAACGAATGTAGCCCTTTCGGTTGCGAAAGGATTAAAGAGAAATCCTCGTGAAGTAGCTCAAGAGATAATTGATAATATTATTTTAGATAAAAATATATTAGAGAAAGTAGAAATAGCCGGACCCGGATTTCTTAATTTCTTTTTTAATCCGGAATACTTGACACAAATAATAAAAATTATCCATGCTCAAGAATCTGAATTTGGAAAGAGTAAAAAATATTTAGGAGTAAGAGCAAATGTAGAATTTATCTCTGCTAATCCAACAGGACCGCTTACAGTTGGACACGGTAGAAATGCAGTGGTGGGAGATACAGTCGCTAATCTTTTAGAGGCAGTTGGTTATGATGTTGACCGTGAATACTATTTCAATAATGCCGGCAGGCAGATGCGTGTTTTGGGAGATTCTGTTAGATTACGATATCTTCAGTTGCTTGGTGATAATGTTGAATTCCCTGAAGATTATTATCAGGGAGAGTATATAAAGGAGATTGCACAAAAACTTTATTCAGAATTTGGGGACACATTAAAAGAAGTTGCTCCCGAAGGTAAATTTAAAGAGACTGCCGAAAAAGAAATCTTCAATGATATAATAAAGACAATGGAAAATATCGGAATCAAAATGAAGATATTTTATAATGAGAATAGTCTTTATGAAGAAGATAGAATAAATGAATTATTAAAATTATTTAAAGAAAAAAATCTCTCTTATGACAGCGAAGGTGCACTTTGGCTTAAACTTTCGGAACTCGGTAATGAGCAAGATAAAGTAATTGTAAAGTCAACAGGCGAACCGACATATAGACTTCCCGATATTGCATATCATATTACTAAGTTCGAAAGAGGTTATGATCTAATTGTTGATTTATTTGGATCGGATCATAATGCCACTTACCCTGATGTTCTTGCAGGACTAAAATCATTAGGTTATGATTCAGAAAAAATTAAAGTACTGATTCATCAATTTGTTACGATTTTACAAAATGGTGAGATTGTGAAGATGTCCACACGTAAAGCAAATTATATTACACTCGATGAACTCTCTGATGAAGTTGGTAAAGATGTTGTAAGATATTTTTTCAATATGAGAAGTATTAATAGTCATCTTAATTTTGATCTTGATGTTGCTAAAAAACAATCGGATGAGAATCCTGTGTTTTATCTTCAATATGCGCATGCAAGAATTTCATCAATATTGAAGATGACAGCAGAACAGGGATTAAAATCTAATTTAAGTCATATCGGATTATTAAAGAAATCTGAAGAACAGAATCTGATAAAAAAAATAATCGAATATCCTGATGAAGTATTATATAGTGCTGAGCATTTTGAGACTCATCGAATCCCGGTATTCTTAGAAGAATTGGCTTCATTATTCCATAAGTTTTATACTGAATGCAGAATTATTGGAAGCGAACAAAATCTCGCTGAAGCAAGAATTGCATTAGTAGAAGCAGTTCAGACGGTGATCAAAAACGGACTATCTATTCTTGGTGTCTCTGCACCGGACAGGATGTAAATAGATAATAATTTTAAGCGAGGGCGGCGGAGAATGCAATAATTTTCTCTGCCCCGTTTTCTTTTAATACTCTTCCACATTCAATTATTGTACTGCCTGTCGTAATTATATCATCGACTAATAAAATATTTTTCCCTTCAAGACTTTTCTTCCCGCAAAATCTAAATGCATCTTTTACATTACTTTTTCTTTCGGTATGATTCAGACGAGTTTGTGATTCTGTGTTTTTTACTCGCTTAACAATGTTTTTTTCTATGGGTATATTCGTGAGGTCAGATATTCCTATTGCTATATAATCAGATTGGTTATAACCCCTCTCGGTAAATTTTACACGATGTAATGGAATGGGGACAATGAAATCAATTATTTCTTTCCTGAAATAATCAGAATTTTCGGATGCAATTAATTTACCAAGATAATTACCAATTCTATAATTACTCTGATATTTAAGGCAGTGTATTAGCGATTGTATCGGTGTTTCTTTTGAAAATAAGTATAAGGCATTTAATTCATTAATAATATTTGGCGACTCAAAGTATTGCTTATATTTAATTTCTGAGTGATTATTATCGCATTTAATAAGTTGTAATGTGCATTGATTACAAAGGTATTGTTCTATTGTATTAAGTTTGAGATTACAGAACAAACAATACCTTGGAAGGAAAAAATCTAAAAAATTATCGATTAATCCGGTCAGAGAATTAGTTTTCACCTTTCTCTGCTAAAAATTTTCCCAATTTTTTATCATTAAAATCGAGGTGATTATAAAACCATGTTTTGAAAGATTTCATATTTTCAGTTCCGAAATTAATCTTACCATTCTTAAAGTCCAAAGCGTCATCCTTAGTGTGCTTCAAGACTCTATCGTGTTCTAATTTGTGGGAAATATACCCCTGGAATTTTGTTTCTTTCATTATGGCTTCTTCGTACTCAAAATGTGCGCTGAGGTCTGAGATTAATTCATCGAACTGTTTTAAGACTTTTTCTTTGTCATTAATCAAAATAGAATTATACATATTATTAACGATATCAATCATTTTAATATGTTGGTTATCAATTTCCTCAAAGCTGCATGATGCTTCTTCAGTAAATTCAATAAACTTCATTTTGCCCTCATTATTTTTATAACATACCGAAACGTTTTCTGTAAAACCATTCAACTGTAAATAAAAGAATAATAATTGATAATATCCAATAATTTGACCATAATAAATACTCGTCAATCGACACGTTATCTTTATTTTCTTCTTTTTGGAGTTCAATAATCTCATCAATTATTTTATTTTGTTCTTCAATAGGGAAGAATTTCCCGCCGCTATTTATAGCAAGATTGGATAGAAGATTTATATTCATTCTACTTTCTATGGCTTCTATTTCCATATCCCCGATATTAAATTTTACAGGACCGCTTTTAATAGAACGATTATTAATTGATGCAACGCCATTGATAATAAAATCACCAGCCTCTAAAATATCAGTAATGGTTTTATAAATTCCGTTTTGAATTGGGGTTAAAATTAATTCCTTCCCAAAATTTTTTTTGCTGATGTTTATTTTTATCTCTGCGTCCGAGATAGGATTAAACGATTGATCATAAAGCTCTGCGAAAATCTCAATTGGTTCACCGGTCGAGTAACTTTTCTTAGATGTGCGTATAATAAAATTTTTCTGTTTATCATTTTTTATTAACCACTTAGTAGAAGAGATAATGAATCTATCGAAGAAATTTGATTTATCATCTGGAAATTGAAGTTTCCATTTCCAAATATCTTGAGCGAGAACAATCATCGATCTTTGCGCGCCAAAGCTCTTAGCCACTATTAATGGTGTGTTTGTAGGTACACCCCTTATTTTACTGTTTGCTAATAATATACTTTCCGGTTTAAGATTAAATACGCCGTTTAATCGATTAATAGGAGGTAGCTTATCCCAAACTGTATTATCTGCTAAGTCAGAAAACAAGAGTCCTACATTATTTATCTGAACATCGGGTTGAACTTCTAATACACTATTCGATGATGATTTTATTGAAATGGGTAATATTTTCTCGAATGCTCTTAATCTTCCTATATCAGTAGATGAATTTAATATCATGAAGAAAGGTTTGTTCTTAGTAACTAAATAATTAGTTATAAGATTATCGAGTTCATTATTCGATTTAATTACCGGATAACCAATAACAAAAAATAAATCCGTACTATCTTGTGTAAATAGATTTTTCTCTTCAAGAACTTTGTTATCGGCAACATTAATAAATTTATTTAATATAATATTTTCATCCGCAGATAATGAATTCAATACAAAAGTAACGTCAGTGGATGGTGCACCTGCAATAACTGTTACCCTAATTTTTTCTTTCATAATATCAAGATAAAAATTATAGCGATTGTTTTTCTCTGTTACTTCTTCGGGAAGATTCTTGACATAGATTGATAATTTTTTTTCTCCGCTGGTTATAGGCAGATAATTGAACTGAATTTGATTTAAAGAGGTTTCGCTAAAATTAATTTCCTTTGAATCGATTAATCTATTTTCTTCATAGAGATATGCTGTACTATTTTTATCCACAAAACCGTTATTAATAATATCAGCCTGAATTGTAGTAGGCGTGCCTGCATAAATAAATTTATTGTAATTAACGTTTGATACATAAATATCTTTTTGTTTAGAAGTGTCGCCAACACCGACAGTGATTATAGGAAAATTACTTTTTTCTGATCTATATAATGGACTTGATCCTTCTGTAATTATCCCATCAGAAATTATTGTTGTAGTAGCAATATTCCCTTTCGCAGAATCCAAGTAATCAAATATATTTTCAAAGTTAGTAACGGGTTCTATAAATGCAATTTTGTCATCTTTACCTAATTCTTTATTAATTCCACCGAACGAAAAAAACTTAAACGGTAAGTTATAATCATTTAGTTTATTCCGTAATTCATTAATAAGAGAGATTCGTTTAAGGCTATCCTTTAAAGAAATTGAACGAGAGTTATCTATGAAAACGTAGTTAATCGGATTATCAGGAGTGTGGTTAATAATCGATAAAACGGGATCGAACAAAAGAAAGATTATTAAAGCAAGGATCAAACTTCTTATTAATATAAAAAGCGTCTTTGCTTGAGTTTCTAATTTTGGAAGCGTGTATTTATATACATAGACAGAGAATAGTACAAATAGAATTATTCCAAGAATTAAAAAAAGTGTAGAACCCGATATTGATAAACTAAATTCACTCACTTTAAACGACTATTCCTTAATATTTCTAAATACTTCGGGTATATTCCAACTCTGCATATTATCATAAGATTTATAATCAGTAAGATCGAAATGAATTGGGCTGATGGTTACATAATTATTTTTAATAGCATTTTGATCTGTATCCAAAGTAATATCAGTATCCATAAGTTTTCCGGTAAGCCAGAAATATTTTTTACCATACGGGTCTAAACGTTCTTCATAAATATCGTCCCATTTAGATTTGCCCTGTTTAGTAAGCAGAACGCCGGATATTTTTTCAGAAGGCAAATCAGGAACATTAACATTCAATAGAGTGCCTCTTTCTAAACCATTTTTTACAACTAATTTTGTAAGTCCCTTTACAACTTCAATAGCGTAATCAAAATTTATAGCTTCGTGGCTTGTAACTGAAACGGCAATTGCAGGAACATCCATAATTGCGGCTTCTCTTGCGGCTGAAACAGTGCCGGAATATATTATATTTATTGCAGTATTTGAGCCATGATTAATACCGGAAATCACAATATCGGGAGTTTCTTTCATAATATTTCTTATACCGATTTTGATGCAATCGGCAGGAGTGCCATCGATTGCATATCCAAAAAACTCACCATTTTTATAATACTCTGTTACTCTTAAAGGCATTTTCATTGTAATTGCATGTCCCACTGCACTTTGTTCGGTACGAGGGGCAATAACTGTTACTTCTCCTAATTCTTTCATAGCTTGCGCTAAAGCATATATTCCATTTGCATCGATTCCATCGTCATTCGATATTAGTATTTTCAATTCTATTTTCCTATATTTTTTTAATAGTTACAAATATACTTAAATACTATTTCTATTAAAATTAGTAAGTTACTTAATACAATATTTATCAGAAGATGTTATATGAAAAAAAATCAAATGTATTGGTTATTAATATTAATATTATGTTTGCCACAGAGTATTTATTCACAGTCAGAAGAACCCGTCTTTGAATTGTACTTGATAGATTCATTTATAACCACAGAAGAACCTTACACATTAATAGTATCATTTTTTACAAGTGAGGAATGCAAGTCTTCAATTCGCATAGGAGAAAAAGATTTTCTCATTTCAAAAGAGTATACTGAAGATCATAAGATTAAAATTGATCTCTCGGGATTCGAATTAAAGAAAGAAACTTTAGGATATGAATTGATCTGCGGGAATAAAGATGGAAAATTTATTCATCAGAAATATTCAGCCAATGTACCTTCTAATAAAGTATTCTCTTCTGAAAGTGAACAGAGCTTATTAACTGTATGTTGTCTTGGTGGTGTTATTTTTGGAATTCCGTCTCCCTCGATATTCCGATTTGAGGATAAAACAAATTTTGGTTTTTCTAAAGAGATCCCATTATTCTCCTTCTACTCCAAAAGTTTTAATTATCCTTATGGATTTGTAAGTATTGAATATACTCATATACTAAAAGGCAAAGTGCAAAATTTATTTAGAATCGGTTACAAACAGATATTTCAGATCGATGGCATTGAATATATCTCGCCCGGAATAACTTACAACACTAATTTTGCGGGATATAATGGAATAGGAACAGAAGTTTCTGCCGGATTGTTTTCTGTTTCAAACATATTTACTTTTTACGGTCGCTATAGATATAATTATGTACCCGGTAATTCAAAAAATAATTTTCATGAATTTTCTATCGGGCTTTATTCCAATTTCTTTTCAATAAATTTTTAAGGATATGGCGGCAATCACAGAAAGAGCAATTTCCGTTTCAGCAATAACCGGATTAATAAAATCCACACTTGAAGAATCATTTGGGCAATTCTCCGTAATAGGGGAACTTTCTAATTTTAAGCCGCATGTTTCGGGACATTGGTATTTTACTTTAAAGGATGCCTCCGCACAGATAAGCTGTACAATGTGGAAAGGTAATAATTCTTATGTTTTTTTCACTCCGCAAGATGGAATGAAAATTATAGTCAATGGTAAGCTATCTATCTATCCACCGCGGGGCACTTATCAAATAGATGTTCGTTCAATGGTGCCTGCCGGAGAAGGAGAGCTTCAAGCCGCATTTGAAAAGCTTAAGAGAAAGTTGAATGATGAAGGTCTTTTTGATCCGGAAATAAAAAAGGAAATACCAAGATTCCCAAAGAGAATCGGCATAGTAACTGCTAGAGATGGAGCGGCTCTTCAGGACATGATTAATTCTGCGAAAAGACGATATCCATTAGCAGAAATATTACTTTATCCGTCTAAAGTACAAGGTGAAGGTGCTGCTCAAGAAATCGCTAAAGCTATTGAATATATTAATACCTTAGATGATATTGATGTGATGATTTTAGGAAGGGGTGGTGGTTCTTTAGAGGATCTATGGGCTTTCAATGAGGAGATTGTAGCTCGTGCAATTTTTAATTCAGAGATTCCAATTATTGCAGGAATTGGTCATGAAATAGATTTTACAATTGCAGATTTTGCTGCGGATAAAAGGGCATCTACTCCAACGGCGGCAATGGAATTAGCTACTCCTAATTATAATGATATTCTTTCTTTTATAACTGATTTTATAGAAAATATCGATTCGGATATCTTAAGCGGAATTGAGAATAAAAGGAATAAACTATCGAGAATTATTAATTCCTACGGTTTTAGATTGCCGGAAGATGTCATTAAAATAAAAACACAATACCTTGACTCAATTTTATATAAATTCGACTCAGTGATTGATAAAAAACTTACTTATAAAAGGAATTTACTATCACTTCTTGACCAAAAAATTGATAAATTTGATTTTAATAAAATTCTTAAAAGAGGGTTCGCATTAATTAATCAAAATGATAATCTCGTCCAAAGAGCAGAAAATTTTAATAAATCTAATCCATTTTTAATTAAATTTTTTGATGGTGATATAAGGATTGACAATGACAAAAAAGAAAGATGATTCATTTGAATCTCAACTTAACCGATTAGAGGAGATTTCCGGTCTCCTGGAAAATAATCAGACAAGTTTAGACGATTCAATAAAACTTTATGAAGAGGGAATTAATTTGGCAAAAATTTGTTTTACTACTTTAAGGAATGCAGAATTGAAAGTGGTAGATCTAAAAAAACAGTTAGAAAGAAATATGGAAAGTAATTCCTAAAGGAGATGTTAAGATAATGGTAGATTCATCAAATTATAAAATATTATTTAATGTAGATAAACCTGCTGACTTAAAGAATTTATCAATACATGATCTAAAAATATTATCAATAGAGATTCGTCAATATCTAGTCGATGTGATTTCTGAGATAGGTGGACATTTCGGAGGCGGACTTGGAACAGTTGAACTAACGGTTGCTCTTCATAAGGTATTTAATACACCAAATGATTTAATTGTATGGGATACGGGGCATCAAGCTTACCCACACAAGATACTTACAGGTAGAAGGGATAAGATGCCTACCATAAGACGTCTTAATGGCTTGAGTGGCTTCCTAAAGCGTTCTGAGAGCGAATACGATGCTTTCGGTGCAGGACATGCTTCCACATCAGTCTCGGCGGCTTTAGGTATGGCTGCTGCACGAGATATTAATAAGGATGATAAAAAAGTTATTGCCGTTATCGGGGATGGTGCTATGACCGGTGGTATGGCGTATGAAGCGATGAATAATTCGGGCATATTAAAATCAAATTTAATTGTTGTTCTTAACGATAATAATATGTCGATAGCTCCGAACGTTTGGACTGTTTCAAATTATTTTACAGAAATGATTTCGCATCCGGAATACAATCGATTTAAAGGTGCTATTTGGGACTTAACAGGCAAATTAGATGATTTCGGAGATAGAATTAGAAAAGTAGCTGCGCGAGTTGAGACAGGGATAAAAGCTATTATCACTCCCGGTATGCTCTTCGAGGCGTTAGGATTTCGTTATTTTGGTCCAATTAATGGGCATAATCTAAATCAATTAATAAAAATATTTGAGCATGTTCAACACATAAACGGGCCTATACTTGTCCATGCGATTACGGAAAAAGGTAAGGGATATAAACCGGCAGAGGGACACGTTCAGAAATTTCATGCCGCTACACCATTCGATAAAATTACCGGGCAAGTTTATAAGAAAGAAGGTGCAGCTCCTTCCTATACATCCATATTTGGAAAAGCATTAGTTGAGATTGTTAAAGATAATCCTAAAGTAGTTGGTATTACAGGAGCAATGCCGGATGGTACAGGTTTGGATTATCTAAGAAAAGAATATCCTAAGAATTATTTTGATGTTGGAATTGCAGAGGAACATGGAGTAACGTTTGCAGCCGGAATGGCAACGCAAGGAATAATTCCTGTGGTTGCTATCTATTCTACATTTTTGCAAAGAGCAATTGATCAGATAATACATGATATTAGTTTACAAAAACTTCACGTAGTATTTGTTCTTGATCGTGCCGGACTTGTAGGTGCGGATGGACCAACACATCATGGAACATTCGATCTTTCCTATTTAAGAATGATTCCAAATATGGTAATTATGGCTCCTAAGGATGAAGCAGAATTGCGCAATATGCTTTTTACAGCAGTTCAGTACAAAGATGGACCGATTGCTATTCGATATCCACGAGGATCAGCTTTAGGAGTTGAAATTAAAGAAGGATTTGAAGCACTCCCAATTGGAAAAAGTGAAATTATTAAATCAGGTGAATCTGTCGCTCTCCTTGCAGTTGGTAATATGGTTGAATATGCTAAAGAAGCTGATGTTTTATTAACTGAATCGGGTATCACTTCCGAGATTGTAAATGTTAGATTCGTAAAACCGTTAGATACAGGTCTTTTAGATGATATAGCAAAGAGATTTAATAAAATTGTAACTCTAGAAGAGAGTACAATTGTCGGGGGATTTGGTTCGGGTGTATTAGAATATTTATCAGATAGAAATTACAAAAATGATGTTTTGCGAATAGCATTGCCGGATGGATATGTCGATCATGGTACTCAAGATGAGCTTCATAAATTAATCGGAATTGACCCAGAAGGTATTGCTGAAAGAACTAAGAAGTTCTTAAATTCATAACTAAAAGAAAAATATTATGGAAAAAACGAAAGTCGGAATAATCGGTTTAGGAGGGATTTCTCAATTAGTACATCTTCCTGTTTTAAATAAACAGCCGAATGTTACTATTGAGGCGATTTGTGATCTTACAAAAACCAGGTTAAAATCAGTTGGTGATAAATATAATATTTCAAAAAGATTATCGAATTATAAAGACCTATTAGATTTAGAAGAGATTGAAGCGGTAATAATAGCAACTCCTACAAATACACATTCTGAGATTGCATTGGAATCTTTAAAAGCGGGTAAAGATGTTTTAGTTGAAAAGCCAATGGCAAGAACATCAGAAGAAGCAAAAATAATTCACGAAGCCGCAAAGAAATATAAAAAGCATTTAATGATAGGAATGAATCTTCGTTATCGCCCCGATTCGATGCTTTTAAAAAGTTTAATTAATAGTAAAGATTTAGGCGATCTCTTTCTGATAAAATGTAGTTGGATAAAACCTCAGTCCTCAAGCAGTAGATGGTTTATTAATAAATCAATTTCCGGTGGTGGCGTAATAATGGATTTGGGAATTGTGATATTAGATTTGGCTCTTTGGCTCTATGATTTTATACCAATTAAAAGTGTATCCGTTCAGAAATTTCACCACAAGTTAAAGGAAGTGGAAGATTCTGCTGTCGGTTTTATTCGTTTAGAAAATGGTGCAGTCATAAGCTTTGAAGTAAGCTGGAGTCTTTATTCCGAAACTAATGGATTCAGTCTCACTGCTTTTGGAACAAAAGGATCAGCTCTCCTTAATCCACTTAGAGCTTATAAAAGGATAGATTCCCTGAGTTTGGATTATTCTACTTCGGCAACCTCAAGTAAAACAAATCTATTTCGTAAATCATATGAAAACGAACTTAAACATTTTATTGGATCGGTGAGAGGAAATAATCCTGTAATATCATCAAGTGAAAATGCTATGATGCGCATGCATCTATTGGATGCAATTTATAAATCAGCAGAATCTAACAAGGAAATATATTTATAATGGCTACTAAAATATTATTAGTGGATGACGAAAAGGATATTGTAGAATTTTTGCAATACAATTTGGAACAAGAAAGATTTGAAGTCATCACAGCTTATGATGGACAAGAGGCTATTGATAAAATGGTTTTAAATCCTGATTTAGTAATATTAGATGTACTTATGCCAAAAATGGATGGTTATGAAGTTTGCTCTAAAATTCGTCAAATGGAAAATCATAAAACTACTCCCGTGATTTTCCTTACTGCTAAATCATCTGAAACAGATGAAATACATGGACTTAATCTAGGAGCTGATGATTTCATTCAGAAACCTATTTCTCCCAAAAAATTAATTGCACGAGTAAAGTCCAATCTAAGGAAAAACGATGCTATTTCATCCTCAGATTCAAAAATTATCGAGATCGGTCCTTTAGTAATTGATAGAGAACAGTATGTCGTACTTCTAGAAGGAGAGACTTTAGTATTCCCGAAAAAGGAATTTGAAATAATTAGTTATCTTGCTTCAAATCCGGGTAAAGTATTTGATAGAGATAAAATATTAAATGATGTTTGGGGTACAGATATTTATGTAGTCGAGCGTACTATTGATGTGCATATCCGAAAGATTAGGGAAAAATTAGGGAAACACGGTAATTTAATTGAAACCGTTAAAGGCGTTGGATATAGGTTTAAGAATATTGAATAGTATTAAAGAAAACTTTGTAAGTGCTAGAATATTTCTTCCATCTGTATTAATTCCAGCTTTGGTGCTATATCTACTATTAATATTTTTTTTCGTCTTATCAATTATTCAAAGTCTTTCACTATTTTTTTTATTATTAATTTCAGCTCTTGTAATTCTTAATTTAATTGGTTTGAAACATCGGAAAGAAATTTCTACAATTAGGAATATAATTAATTCTATTCGCAATAATAAATTTAGTTCAACTGATGAAATTAAATTGGGTGAATACCTTGTAGAATTAGAGGGTGAAATTAAATCGATGTTTTTTAGGACACAAAATGACATTGCAAATCTTCAGAAATTAGAACAAGTAAGAACAGAATTTCTAGGTAATGTGTCGCATGAATTAAGAACTCCGATATTTGCAATTCAAGGGTATTTAGAAACTCTATTAGATGGAGCAATAAACGACAGCAAAGTAAACCTAAATTTTCTTAAAAAGGCGAATCATCATACTTCAAATTTAAGTAATCTATTGAATGATTTAATTGATATATCTATGATTGAATCGGGACAAATGAAAATGAGTTTTCGTTATTTCAATGTCCAAGAATATTTGAAATCATTAATAACAGAATTAGAACCGCATGCACTTGCAAAAAATTTAGTATTGGAACTCCATCCTGTAAAAAATAATCTTCAATTTTTTGGTGATAAAGAAAAATTAAAACAAGTTTTGGTCAATTTAGTAATGAATGCAATTAAATATACTGAAAAAGGGAAAGTCGAGATAATCGTAACAGAAGATGATAAAACGGGTAAGATAAAAATCAAAGATTCCGGAATAGGGATATCTGAGCGTGATTTAGAAAGGATTTTTGAGCGTTTTTATAGAGTTGATAAGGATCGCTCAAGAGAAGTTGGGGGCACTGGGCTTGGTTTGGCTATCGTAAAACATATAATAGATGCACATGGTTCTAAGATAGAAGTAATGAGTAAACTCGGAATTGGCACTGAATTTTCATTTTCGCTCAAAAAATAATATTTGCAATTTAAAGTAAATAATGAAATTTTATCATAAATCATTTATTGACATAGAGTTATCGTTTAGCTATATTTGAAGCTCGAAAATTTTTTACGTGGAGGAATTAATGTTTGCGGTTGTTGATATAGCTGGTCAACAATTCAAGGTCGAGGAAAATAGTAAATACTATGTTCCTAAATTAAAGGCAGACCTTGAAGCTGAAATTGTATTTGATAATGTCCTTGTATTGACACAAGATGATTCTACTAAAATAGGTACACCTTATGTTGATGGTATAAAAGTCCATGCTAAAGTCTTAGAACATCTTCAAGATGATAAAGTGATTGTGTTTAAGAAAAAGAGAAGAATTGGATATAGAAAATTGAATGGACATAGACAAGAATTAACTAGAATTGAAATTACAAAAATAGCTTAATCGGGAGGATAGATAAATGGCTCATAAAAAAGGTCAAGGTTCGTCAAGGAACGGTCGTGATAGTAATCCGCAGTATCTCGGTGTAAAAGCTTTCGGCGGTGAAAAAGTTTCTGCTGGTTCTATATTAGTTAGACAGAGAGGAACAAGATTCCATCCCGGAACTAATGTGAAAAAAGGTAAAGATGATTCTTTATTTGCTACTATCGAAGGATTCGTAAATTTTGACGTTAAGAAAAACAATAGAAAATATATTCACGTTTTAGAGAACGTAAACTAATATTTCTATATAGTATAGTTTTGAACAAAGAAGCTACCCATAGGGCAGCTTCTTTTGTTTTAAATAGACACGTTCTAAAATAAGAGGTATTTGCGAAAAGAGTAAATACCCGATGCAAATTGACCGATGTAAGTTGTTAATTTACAATCACTTGTAACTAGTTCTCAAGGCGTTAGGGATTAAGTTTCGAAAATAAATTTACGAAAGTGATTAATATGAATGTAAATTATTATAGACAAAGAAGTTATCATGATGATACAAAATCCCTATTCTTGTAAATCTTTATAAACAAGATATTTTCTATAATATATATTATATATACTATGACATTAAAAAGGGATTAGCATTTTATATTGCCATTCCCTTTTTAATAAAATACTTACTCTAAAACATTATCGTTGCTTTCTATTATTAAAACAAAACTATACCAAACATTATTGCGTGAGAGAAATTATAGATTTCTAAAATATCCTGAGGATAACTATCTGCAAGGTCTCTCTCATATCGGTATTCTACAAAAACATTTACAGGTGAAATATTAAACTCCACTCCCGCACCAATAGATATACCGAGTACACCACTATTAAAATCCTCATATATATCTTTAAACCAATCAGATCCATTATTACCTACAAAAAAATTCATTTGCGGACCACCTATAATATAAGGCGAAATCGGTCCTTTAAATAGACTTAATTTTGCTAACGCAACCACAGAAATATAATCAATATTGTTTTCTATACTAATATATTGACCATTACCATCAGGATAATCAGAAGTTGTTAAAGGTATATCTTTCTTATTTCCTTTACGTGAATAACCAAGTTCTCCCTGTAAAGCAAAATGATCACCAAATCCAAACTCTGAAAACGCTCTAATTGTCAATCCATAATTATAATCCCAATCGATACCGCCGAGGAACAGTCCTTTATAATCCCAAGTATGATTTGCAATATTTAAACCTGCTTTCAAACCAAATTTTGGTAGAACCTGGCTATATGTAAGACTGCTGCCGATAAAAAGAATGAGTATTACAAATATTGTTTTTTTCATTTAGTTATTCCTTAAGTAAGTTAATGAATATAAACCGCTCAGCTATCAAGCTATTTGAAGTAACATATTTACCTGAACTATAAAACCCCTTATCATATTACCAGATATTTTCACTCCAACTAATTATTAAAATAATTCCACCAATTGAAAAAAGAAGAAAATATATCCATCCAGTTATTTGAATCCATATAACCAGTTCATCGTTTGCTAAATTATTTGTTGCTGATTTGACTGAGTCAGGCAAAATGAAAATATTTAACTACTCATCAGTTACACTATTATTGGTTTTAAATCTTCCTAGAGATACCGATCTTTTCCTATCTTATTCTATCCGAAATGAATATTAAAATTTATGCCTCGAAAAAAAAATTTCCATTCTGTTTGTATAGAATAGTTATTTGGTACATAAAATCAAATTCAATGACTCATAAAAAAAGCAGTAAGGATATCCTTACTGCACATTTAAATAACTTAAAAACCGTTAACCTATTTTAGGACGAGACACATCATTAAAACTGTTAACTTATTTAAGGATGAGACACCAAAAACTCTTGACCTTATTTTATGAAAAATCAAAGTCCTAGACGTTCCATATCTGCAATTAAAGTAGTTACTGCATTTACAGAGTAATCGAATAATTTTTGCTCTTCTTTATCTAATGCGAAATCTATAATCTTCTCAATTCCATTAGCTCCAAGCACAGCCGGTACTCCTACATAATAACCAGAAACGCCAAACTCTCCATTTAAGAACGCACAAGCCGGAAGAACTCTTTTTTGATCGTGTAAAATTGCTTCTGCCATTGCAACAGCAGATGATGCAGGGCTATAGAATGCAGAACCGGTTTTAAGTAGTTTTACCACTTCACCGCCTGCCATTTTCGTTCTTTCAACCATAGCATTCATTACATCTTGAGCTTTTGCCTTATCATTATATTTTCTTTCAAGTAGTTCCATTACCGGAATACCATTTACATTTGCATAACGGATAATTGGAACCATTGTATCGCCATGTCCGCCAAGCACCATTGCATTAACATCTTTTACAGAAACTCCAAGTTCCCATGCAATGAATGTAGAGAATCGAGATGAGTCGAGAACGCCTGCTTGACCAATAACACGATTTGTAGGGAAGCCCGAAACATTCTTAAATAATGTGACCATAGCATCAAGAGGATTTGATATAACGATTACTATCGAATCAGGGGCATAAGCTTTTACGTTCTCTGCTACTGATCTCATGATCTTAGCATTAACAGCTAATAGATCATCTCGACTCATACCCGGTTTTCTTGGAAGCCCGGCTGTTACAATTACAAGATCAGATCCTTCAATATCTTTATAATCGTTAGTTCCTTTGCAAGAAATATCAAAGCCATCAACTCGAGATGCTTCTGCGATATCTAATGTTTTTCCCTGTGGTAAATCTTCTACTATATCGAATAAAACTACATCACCAAGTTCTTTTAGTGCAATTAATTGAGCTAAGACACCACCAATTTGTCCGCCACCAATTAATGAAATTTTCTTTCTGCCCATATTAGCTCCTAACATTTAATAAATTATTTTAATTTAATTACAAGAATAGTTTCAGTTCCTTCCGGTGTTGAATTATAACTAAGTTCATCTATAAAAGATTTCATAATATGAATACCGCGCCCGCTATCTTTAAGAATATTTTCCGGTTTAGTCGGGTCGGGTACCTTATCGATATTAAATCCCTTGCCTTCGTCTTTTAAGATGACAGTCATCTTTTCTTCATCGATAATAACTTTTATTTTTACTTTTTTATTGGGGTCATTTTTATTACCATGAACAACACAGTTAGAAGCAGCTTCCGAAAAGGAAAGTGCCAAACTATTATATTTAACCTTGGCGAGATTACTTGCTTGTGCGATTTCAATAATAAACTCTTCCGCCTCCGGCAGGTAGGATGGGTCGCTTGGTATTTCCTTATAAAAAACTTTCTCGGGCAATTTGTTTTACTCCGGTTGTTCTTAATTAGTTATCTAATTATAAAAATATAACGGATTGAATCACTTTTCAAGTATAATATTCAAAATAATGCAATCAAAATGCGATTGTTGCTTTTAAATTCATATTCGCCATATTCCTATTTACGGCATTTTCAGTTTTGATAAACTCATACCAACCATAAAAAGAAAGAGACACGTTATTTAAGGCAATCGTAATATCTGATACCGGTCCTATACTTTCATATCGTGATAAAAGTTTTTTATTAATATAAGTATCATATCCAAAAGTACTTAAATTAAAATAACGAATACCGGCTCCAAGAGAAACCATATTATAGGTATAATATAATTTAATTTCTGCAAAAGCTTCACTTAAATATCTAATCGGTCTGCTTTTAAAATCATCCCAATTAAAATCACCCTGTTCACTAAATTTTAGGTATCCCGTACCAACAAATTTTGTTCTTCTTGAAATATATAATTGAGAAGAATCCCTAAGAGCAAGCTGTCTAAATGCATAACTTTTAAAATTTGGACTTAATTCCTCAAAATCATAGACTGTATAATTGGCGGACACCTCAGCATTATTTTTTGATTCAAACCGATCGGTCTTAAAAATTCCACCACCACTTAATTTAATAATTCTATTGATATTATTATTGGAACTTCGTTCCTTAAAGATATATACTGTTTTATTTATGCTAGCTTCAGTATTGATGAAGGCAGTAAAAATTGCATTAATTTTCCTCTCATATTGAATTCGGGCGATTGTGAGAAGTTCATCTCTATCATCATAATTTTTTTCGCTCGGCGTATCGTACCTTAGTTTACGGTGGAATATACTTGTAATGATAAGGTCTTTTCTTGTCAGATTAATTTTCCCTAAAAAGGTAACTGTAGATAATTGAGAAAAATTATTTTTTTGAGCTTCTTGAATACTTTTTTCATTGAAAGAAAAATCAGTAATACCATCGATTCTTTTTGGTTCGTGTTTTTCTTCACGCTCTGTATACGAAGCTCTTAAATTAGCTTGAAGGATTTGAGAAACGTAAGATACATTCCCGGCAAATTCCAACCGAAATTCATTGATCTTATTATCTAGATTAATATTATTATTATTGAGCGATATAAACCGAGTAGTGCGCTCTATATCACGCCAATAAACTCGACCCAATAGATCGAAAAAAAGATTATCATCCTGCGAGATATAATTTAATTTTTCTTGAATAAGATAATTCGATTCGGTACGGCTTTGGATATTGTTTGTTATACCAAACTCACTTGAAGTAGTAGGATCGGCTGCGAAATAAAAATCTTTTCTTTGCTCTGAATATCCAGCTAATAATTTATTACTGAATTGAGAATCGAACTGATTATCAATTTCAGTGTTAAAAACTCTTAGAGCATTTTTTCTGGGGGAGATATCTTCATTTTGAAAACGAGCAGATGAATTAATTATAAAATCACTAAGTGATAGCTGTTCTAAAAATCCTTCCACTCCATATAGTAGACCGCTATCATCTTCACTAATTTGTTTGTTCTTTGATAAACCTAAATAGGGTGTAATGGATACATTGGGATTAAATTTAATTTTCGTATAACCTGAAAAATTGATTTGCGATGCTTTATTAATCGCAGTTTTTCTATCATCGGAATAGAGAGTATTATCGATTAAAACGCCGGCTCTAAAAATTTCTGAAAATTTATATTCTCCGATAGCACTTAGGTACTGTTCATCTTTTATATTTTTTTCGGAAGTCTTTGTAATTGTCGAGGTAAAATTTTCTTTTACACCTGTAAAAAAATCATTTTTTTCTAAGAAATATTTAACTTTATAATTGAAGAAATAGGTATTAAGCTGTTTATCAAAAATTGCTGAGATATTTTTGTACTTATAACCCGAAAGAAGGAATTTAGATGTATCTACTTCTACTTGAGAAAAAAGAGTAGAAGTAAATGCAAAAAATAGAATAGTATTAAATAGTAATCGTTTCGCCGCGAGCGGGTATTGTAACATTTAAGAAACCAAGTGAATGAAGTTTTTCCTTAAAGATTTGCTGTTGCTCATATTCGCCATGTACTAAGATAAAATTCTGCATTCTGCTTTTATCAAACTTATCGGCATAATTATAAAGCTCATTAGCATCGGCGTGAGCACTAAAAGATTCCATTACTATAACTTCCGCTTTAAGATCATATTCATCGCCGAAAATATTTATTTTCTTTTCTCCATCAATTATTTTTCTGCCGAGTGTATTTTCAGCTGAATACCCAACCATTAAAATAATATTATTAGGATTTCCAACATTATTAGCAAGGTGATGCAAAATTCTTCCTGCTTCGCACATACCTGAACTTGATATGATAATAAGTGGACCTTGTTTTTCATTTAGTCTTTTCGAATCTTCAACATCAGTTATATATGTAAGTTTTTTAAATCCGAATGGGTCTTCTTCTCTCAGTAGAAACTGCACAGTTTCATAATCGAAACATTCAGGATGCATTCTGAAGACATCAGTAGCATTGACTGAAAGAGGGCTATCAACATAGGTTGGGATAGGAACTAAATTAGTTCGGTCATAAATTCTATTTAATGCAAAAACTATCTCTTGAGTTCTGCCAACGCTAAAAGCGGGAATAATAATTTTGCTTTTATTTTTCATTGCACGGCGGACTATTTCTTCCAATTGAGCTTCGGAGTTCAGAGCATTCTCATGCATTCTTCCGCCATAGGTACTCTCAGAAATAAATAGATCAACATCGGGAATATGTTCTGGGTCTTTTAGTATAGGTAAATTATTTCTTCCGAGATCACCTGAGAATCCAAGGTTTATAACTTTGTCATCTTCTCTAATCGTAAGAAGTACAGAAGCAGAACCGAGAATATGACCGGCATCGAAAAATGTTAATTTAATACCCGGAGCAATTTCTCTTTCTTGATGATAATTCATTCCTACAAACATACTTAATGTAGTAAGCGCATCCTTTTGTGTGTAGAGAGGCTCAAATGGATTTTGTCCTCTTTTCTTTCTCCTCTTATTTACGTATTCAACATCCTTCTCTTGAATATGAGCACTATCTTGAAGCATTACAGCAGCTAAATCTCTTGTCGCAAATGTAGAATAAATATCCCCTTTAAAACCTTTTCTAACGATAGTAGGTAAATTACCCGAATGATCGATATGAGCATGGGAGAGTATTATAAAATCAAGTTCTTTCGGATCGAATAGATCAAATGTTCTGTTAATTTCAAAAGCTAATTTTCTTTTACCTTGATACATTCCACAATCAAGCAAAAACTTTTTTCCATTAGTTTCGATCAAATGCATAGAACCGGTAACAGTACGTGCGGCACCAATAAAAGTAATTTTCATTTTTTCTAAGCCTTTATAATTTTATAGTTTTTGTATCCGTTATAAATTTCCTTTGCTGCTGTTTTCACTACGGTGGCAGTTGGAATTGCTAAAAGCATTCCGAAAACGCCGAGTAACTTACTGCCAGCAATTATTAATACTATTATTGTAATTGGATGGAAATCTGTGCTTTTTGAAAAAACATTTGGTTGAATAAATCCATTGTCAATTGTGTAAATAATTAAGAACATTACTAATATACTTGGCAACATTGATAAATCACCGAATTGAACAACTGAAATAATTATAGCCGGTATCCCTCCAATTATTGGACCGAAATAAGGAATCAGATGACCTATACCAGCGACTACCCCGATCGAAACAGAATTATTTATTCCTAATATTGAAAGACCTAAGGCACTAAGGAAACCAACTAAGAATGCATCAAGTATCCATCCCCTAACAAACCGTCCGAGCTGAATCGAAATTTTTCTAATTACCCAATATGAAACTTCAAAATATCTATTAGGCATAATATTAATTATACCTTTTGTAAGTGTTTTCCTGTCCTTTAGGAAGAAGAAAATTATAAAAGGTACGATTACAAAAAGTGTAAGCAAGGATAATATGCTGGAAATAAAAGTAGATAAGTTATTAACTACATTGTAAATGGAATTTGTTAAAAGATTTTGAATCTTAACGACTAATTCGGAAGAATTAACAAAAGGGACAAATTTCTTAATAAAAGTTTCCAATTGCCCTGAAAAGTTTTCTACACTTTCTTTACTAAGAGTGATGAGGATAGTATTAAATTGCCCCATAATTTTCGGAATCAAAATCCAGATACCGAGACCTATAGCAGAGCCGGCGGAGATGATAACAATAAAGACAGACAACAAACGAGGCAGCCCTTTTTCTTCAAGAAAATCGACTAAGGGATTGAATATCATTGCTATTAATAGAGAAATTGTAACGATTACAATAATATCAATAAAAATGTATGCCAAATAGAAGAATAAAATTAAAGAAACTATTATCCCTGATAGGCGGATCATTTTCTTTATATAAATTTCTTTCGTTGTCATCTTCTCTTCTTATTCGTATAGTGCAATATTCTTATTTATAATAATAATTTCAATTAAAATATGAAATAAATTACTCCCCATTTTTTTATATTTACAAATATAATTAATATATAAACATAGGATAAAAATGGCAGATATTGAACTACTAAATCAAATACGCGAAAAAGCTTCGCAAAAAAAGAAAACAATTGTATTACCTGAATCGCACGATGAACGTGTTTTAAGAGCTGCAGAGATACTTGTAAAGGAAAAAACTTGTAATGTAATTACATTAGGGAATGAAGAAAAAATTCGCTCTGATGCTCAAAAACTTGGCTTGGATTTATCAGGTGTAAGAATAATTGACCCGGAGAAATCAGAAAAACTAAGTGACTTTGCCAATATCTTTTATAATAAAAGAAAGCATAAAGGAGTAACGATAGAACAAGCTCGCGAAACAATTAAAAGAGATATTTTTTTTGCAGGGATGATGGTTGCGGAAGGAATGGCTGATGGAAGTGTGGGCGGATCATTCGCTACAACTGCAGATATTACACGAGCCGGAATTTTTTGTGTCGGTATGAAAGAAGGCATTTCAATTTTATCAAGTTTCTTTTTGATGGTATATCCCGAAAAAGCTTATAGCTTTGCTGATTGTGCAGTTAATCCTAATCCTGATGCAAGCCAATTAGCCGATATCGCAATCTCAACCGCTGATAACCATAAAGCACTAACAGGCGATGAAGCATATATTGCAATGCTTTCATTTTCTACAAAAGGAAGTGCTGAACATGAATTGGTTGATAAAGTTCGTGAAGCAACTAAATTGGTTAGAGAAAGAAGACCTGACTTAAATGTGGATGGTGAGTTGCAATTTGACGCCGCAATTATTGAAGGTGTTGGTAAAAAGAAAGCACCTGAAAGTTCCGTAGCCGGAAGAGCAAATGTATTAGTATTCCCTGATTTGAATGCAGGAAATATTGGTTATAAAATAGCACAAAGATTAGGCGGTGCCGAGGCAGTTGGACCTGTTAATCAAGGTTTGAAAAGACCATTCTTCGATTTAAGTCGTGGCTGCAGTGTTGATGATATTGTAAATACTTCTGCTATCGCTGCACTAATGTCGTAAAATTATTATTAAAAAAAATCCCTTTTGCTTTTTTTGTGTTTTACAATCTTGCAATAGGGATTTTTTATTTTATTTATCTATTGTTTGATATACATAAAAAATTATAAAATTAAAATCGGTCTAGAATTGGTTGTTCATGTATTATTGCAAATTTTAGAATTTTTGTTTCACCGAGTTCGGTCATCTCGATATAAGCTATATAAAGTCCGCTCGCAACCATATAACCTGCATTATTATTCAAATCCCACTTTTGAAATTGACTCTCAGGATTTGTCTTTTTTATTGTCGCAACTAATTGTCCTGCTAAATTAAATATCCTGATTGTCGCATAAGCAGGCAAATGAGAGAAGGTAACAAACCTTTGATACTTATTTATCTCCTGCGGATTTGCACCATAATATGGATTTGGAAAAACATTTATTCGAGAAATATCTTCTTTACCAAAAGATTGCTGCGGGATTGTTTCTATCACTTCCACCGGATTCTCAAAAATATGCGATCCATAAGGTGGGCGTTCATTATATGAATATGCCGTTACTGCAAAATAATATTTTTGTCCATAATTCAAGGGCAAGTTAGAATTGAATGCATCTTTATTAATTGTTACTGATCTTTTAATTCCCGAATCAGTTCCAAAAGCAATTACCTTATCGATATAGACATTATTTATTTCGTCAAATTCTTTATCAATAATTGCAGTTACCTCGTTTTTAATATCAAAAGTAGCAATTCGTTTAGCTTCAGAAATGGGGAAGCCCGGAGCTGGGATTTGATATATATTATATCCCTCGAAATTATATCCATACTTGGAAAAACTTTCTGTAAGCATTACCGCAGCCGGATCTTGATCCCATGATAAAGTTATTTCACTTTCAGAGGTTGTTACATTTATTTGAGGTTTAGAAGGTGCAGCAATAAAATCAAAAAAGTGATTATAAAGAAATTGAGCTGCTTGTGAATACTCTTTCAATAATGTTACAGCTTGCAAATTATCGATACCCTTAGTTGCACCGGCAACTATTTCAGCAACTACAATTTCTTGAGTATCACCGTAAGACATATTAAATGGACCGGAAGCCAATCCAAGTGTACGATTGCCGGGTGAATGTAACTGACCATCTACCCAGCCTGTTTTATCATTCGGATTACCTGATAATGGGAATTTAGTTGGAAGACCTGTCTTGTGATTTATTGGTAGTTCACCTGTATAGGCAAGTTTACCTTGAAATAAATTATAAAATGGAAGTGCACCTGCGTAATAGTTCTCTTGTGTCGGAGCAGTATAAATATTATCACCGTTAATCGTAAAATAAAATGCAGTCATACCAAGATTTTTTTTGCCTGATATATATTTGTTTTTGAAAATCGCAGTGTCTGAAGGTGTGCCGTTTACAATTGGACCTTGAACAAACCTAAATCCAACGGCAGGTACATTTACTCCATAAACAGGATCAATTGAATTGGAATTATACCCAAATCCAAGACCTAATGTGGTATCACAACCCACATAATCATCACCTCCATCCCCAACATCAATATCTGACCAGATAGAAACATACATCTCTGTATATGGTTTTTCCTCCAAATTTTTATTGATAAGTATATATTTCCTAAAAAGCATATTTCCGAGAAGACCGTCTGTATTATAGCCCCAAACTGTTACTTGTTCTTCTATTCCCATAGGAGGCGAGCCATATAAAAATTCAGCAGCTTTGGGATCAAAATCATTACAGACAAACCAAATTGTTTGATCTGCTCCCGGTACTCCGGGAATATCTTTCATCGGTTCATAAATACCATTTTTATTTATATCATTAAAGGGTGCTCCTTGATCGGCAGGCCATTCCATCCAATCTTTCCTGTATCGTTCTCTCACCTCGTTTTGATCTTTTCCGTCTCCATCATTAACTTCATCTTTAAGATTTGCATTTGCATAGTCCGGTCTTACACGATAGATTCTTACATCAGGATCATTTCGATTGACGGCCTCCCAGTTACCTTCTGAATTTTTAATTACTTTTCCGGGTACGGTTCCTTGTCGATATACTGAACCGCCTACCCTTACTTTCCCCTCAACTTTACCGCCCCATAAAAAACCGGATTGAAAAACTGCCGCCCTCCAGCTTCCTTTTGGATATATAAATCCTGAATTTCCGTTCTGATTTATATCTGATTCACCGTCGTTCTTAAACCACGTAGAGATTCTATTGATGTTGAATTTAGTGTAAGATGGCTCGCCGTTAATTTTAAAAATAGGTGGATTTTTGCCACTTGTTTTTTCTTGCGAGAATAATTGACCATACGGAAAAAATATAATTATAAGAAAAAAAACTGCGAAAGTTGTAAGCTTTCTATTCATAATTTCTCCTATATTTTATATCACTCTTCATCGAAAATCCCAAATTTATTTTGCTTCATTAAAACCGATCTAAAATCTGCTGCTCTTGAATTA
>Ga0172380_10001625_pt1 | contig 38275 bp, 36 predicted proteins | sample Leawe162metaG_FD_119747 | JGI IMG/M metagenome (GOLD analysis project Ga0172380, IMG submission 119747) | Leachate microbial communities from a municipal landfill in Southern Ontario, Canada - Leachate well 162 metaG | ecosystem: Engineered > Solid waste > Landfill > Unclassified | place...
CTGCTTCATCCCCGCCCTCGCGCCGACGCAGGCACAGGGCTCCAATCTGCCGCACTTTTAGTCCGGCGCGGCCGAACAAATCAGCCGCTTCTGTGAGGGATTATTGCTCCGGCTTTTACACGTGGCGGAAGCACGCCAATGAATTATAGCCGACACATCGCTTCGCAGGAGCTCGTACATGCACAATGTCTGGCAGGACGGCGGATTTCGCATCCATCTCATCGTATACGCAGCGGTCAATATCCTGCTGCTCGCAATCAATCTGTTCACCGACCGCAGTCATTTGTGGTTTTACTGGCCGCTTATTGCTTGGGGACTAGGACTGATCGGCCATGCGTTCCTGGTTCATCGAAGAGGGCCAAAGGCGGTTAGAAGAATCCAGATTCCACGCCCACCTGGCCGCTGAGCGAACTCCATCCCATTGGGATCCAATCTCCAATCGGAGCGTTTAGCATCATAGGCAAACTCAAGACGAGTCCTGTCATGCGGATTCTAGCTCTGTTGCTGCTTCTGGGGTTGACGCCAGCTCTTACTTCTTGGACGCAGGCGGCAGGCAAACAAACTGCTTTGAGAGGTCATTACTTCCTGGTGGTTTGGGGGTACCAGGGAGAGACCAATGACGTTGTGCAATCGCACACATTCGCCAGCTTTTATAACGGCGAAGATTTGGCCCACGGCATCATCAAACCGGCGACGATCAGCTGGTTGCCCGCCTCGCATATTGTGCAGCCGTTCGGTGTAGAAAAGGGCCACAACTTTACGCTTCAGCAAACATTGCAGATGGCATGTCAGTCAGGACGAGAAGTAAGATTCATGGGGCCGTACGAGATTAAGCCGGCGCTTTTCCAAAGGGCCTTAAAACGGATCGAGCTTCTGAAGTCCGGTCGGATCAGATACTCCATGTTCGATACTGCTCATGGTACCATGAATTGTATTGATGCGGCGGGGGACCTCACCCCAACCCCTCTAGACACCGGAATCTCTTGGGGGTTTGTTGCCAGCGCCAAAGTCGTTCGGCATCTGTCACCATATTTTGTGAGAAGTAGGAAAACAATCGGAGCTCTGGCAGGCATCCTCGCTCCAAAAGCATGTTCGCAACCACGACCAGAGATGACCCAACAGCGCTAGCCAAAATACGGCGTACGTCTTTGTAACCCAGACCCGACTGTCTCACGCTTCACCGAGGTCGATCTCGTCCTCGATAACATGATTGAGATCGGTGCCGTCAGCGGTCAGAACCATTTTCAGTTTAAGTTTGCCGGCACCTTCGAGGTTGCGCTCACGAACAATACGTTCAACTTCCTGCTGCGAAGTTACGCCGACGTGTTTCAAAAATTTTCGCAGCGACAGATTGAAATTTTCGCTTTCCATGGTGCCTCCAAAAGCAGCCTTCGATTGTCAAGCCGTATGATGCTATCAGCTACTTGAACGGTTTTCTTGGAACTAGGAGTCGCAAAAGATCAAAATAAAAACCCCGCTGAGCGATTTTTTATGAAACGGGCGACTGTGTTTGAAGACATGTCCAGCTGAGGCTCAGCGTGAGTTCGGCATCGACAGCACACCTCTGCTTAGCGAGTACTAGACTCGACCGGACTAATAAAATCGAACCGTCCCGTACCTTCCGTCGGGGTGAACGATCGTGGCTTTCCGCAATGCCCCCACGGTTACGATCAGGTGGCGTGTCCAACCGATTAGGATATGACCGTCCGATGAAAGCAATAAAGACGCCGACATGGGGGATGCCAGCGTCTTGGGACAGGCTACGTCTTGAGGGAGGAGACGTCCTGCCATTCGATCCAGGGGGGAGGATCGTAGTCGTAGAACAAAGGGGCAGAACTTCGGTTCCCAGGGAATCCACGATCGGGAAACGTCCAGACGTACGGCCGAGCCTGTAGCTCAAAGCCAGTCGGCCAAACGACCGTCAAAAAGTTTATAGGTGTTTATAGTTTTTAGGACTTACACGTCGTAACGCTAAGTCATTGATTTTGGTGGGTGATCACGGGCTCGAACCGTGGACCCGCTGATTAAGAGTCAGCTGCTCTACCAACTGAGCTAATCACCCGCCGTGCCGTCGTCGCGCCATTCGACATGGCCCAAGGACGTCGAAGGGGCCCGAATGCGGGCCCCGTGGGGGAGCGAATAGCATCGGCGAACCGACCTGTCCACCCCCTCGACATCGAAGCCGGTCCAGCGCCGGAAAAGCCGCACGCGAGACCGGGAATCCGCCTCGAAATCCGCGTTTCAGACGGCCTGCTGAGCCTGCGCCGTTTTCTGCCGCTTTACCGTGAGCTTGGTGAGAGCTGCCACGTAGGCGCGCGCGGAGGCGACGAGCGTGTCCGGATCGGCGGAACGACCGGTCACGATGCGACCGTCCTCCTCGAGCCGCACGGAAACCTCGGCCTGGGCGTCGGTTCCTTCCGTCACCGCATGGACCTGATAGAGGTCGAGGCGGGCATTGTGCGGCAGGAGCTGCTTGATGGCGTTGAAAGTTGCATCGACAGGTCCATTGCCGACGCTCTGCACCGTCTTCGACTGGCCTTCGATATCGAGCGTCAACGTCGCCGACTGCGGCCCCATCGTGCCGGCGATCACCGTCAACGCGGCGACCTTCACGCGGTCGTTCATGTGCGCGACGCCGTCGTCGACGAGAGCTTCGATGTCCTCGTCGTAGACGTGCTTCTTGCGATCAGCGAGGGCCTTGAAGCGATTGAAGGCGTCCTCCATCGCGTTGTCGCCGAGATTGTAGCCGAGTTCCTTGAGCTTCGATTTGAACGCCGCGCGGCCCGAGTGCTTGCCCATGACGAGCGACGATTTTCCGACGCCAACAGATTCGGGCGTCATGATCTCGTAAGTCTCGGTATGCTTCAGCACGCCGTCCTGGTGGATGCCGCTTTCGTGCGCGAAGGCGTTGCGGCCGACGATCGCCTTGTTGTACTGCACGGGAAAATTCGTCACCGCCGAGACGAGCTTCGACGCGCGCGACAGCATCTCGGTCTTGATGCTGGTGTGATGCGGCATCAGATCGTGGCGCGTGCGAACCGCCATGACGATCTCTTCGAGCGCGGCGTTGCCAGCGCGTTCGCCGAGGCCATTGATCGTGCATTCAATCTGACGTGCGCCAGCGCGAACGCCTGCGAGCGAATTCGCCACCGCGAGGCCGAGATCGTCGTGGCAATGGGTCGAGATCACGACCTTGTCCATGCCCGGCACGCGCGTCCTCAGCATCGTGATGAGGTCGAAATATTCCTCGGGCAGCGCATAGCCGACGGTATCGGGAATGTTGATCGTGGTGGCGCCGGCCTTGATCGCCGCCTCGCAGACACGGCAGAGATAATCGTGCTCGGTGCGCGTCGCATCCATCGCGCTCCATTCGACGTCGTCGGTGTAGCCGCGGGCGCGCGTCACGGAGGCGACGACGCGCTCGAACACTTCGTCTTGCGAGAGCTGCAGCTGATGCTGGCGGTGCAGCGGTGACGTGCCGATGAAGGTATGGATGCGGCCGCGTTTGGCATGCTTGATGGCTTCGCCCGCGCGGTCGATGTCGCCGAAGTTGGCGCGCGCAAGACCGCAGATCACCGAATGCCGGGCGAGCTTGGCGATTTCCGTCACCGACTCGAAGTCGCCTTCGGAGGCGATCGGAAAACCGGCTTCGATGATGTCGACACCCATGTCGTCGAGAAGCTCGGCAACCTGCAGCTTTTCCTCGGACGTCATCGTCGCGCCGGGGCACTGCTCGCCGTCGCGCAGGGTGGTATCAAAAATAACGATCTTGTCTTCGCCACGCTTCGGCGCGGCCGGCGCATTGTCGGTAACGGACGTCATAGGTTTCTATCCTTTGCCGGGCGACCGCTCATGGGGATCGCCGCTTGTCGCTCTACGCTCATTCGAAAATTCGTCCATCCCCTGAGCACCCACTCGGCGGACAGCCGAGTTTCATGCGGCCCAGGGGCCCGTAAGCGGCAATAGAAAACCTTTATCGCACCAGAACACGAATTCCCGGGCACGCTCCGAAGGGAGGGCGCGCTGCGCGCAGGGCCAAACTGGGAACGGTACCTGTGTCATCTTATCCTGTGGAACGCCAATCCCCTGCCGGAGTCAAGTCCGCCAGTCTTTAAATGGTCTAAAGTAATCCCGAAATGCAAGGGAGAGGGAGGTGCGGCGCCTCGACCGACGGGTCAAAAGGAGTCCGCCGTTCTGCCGGCATGCGGGACCGGCGTTGCCTTCCTCGATACTGAGCCCGCAAACGCATGGAGACATTACGTTATGACTTCGGTTGCCGGAACGACGCTCCGCCGGGAGACTTATCCGCCTACCCTCATCGCAATCCACTGGTTAACTTTCCTTCTGATCGCAGCCGTATTCGCGACCATCGAATTGAGGGTGTACTTTCCCAAGGGCAGCGACCCGCGAGACCAACTCAAGGCTCTGCATTTCATGCTGGGACTGACGGTCCTGCTGCTGGTCATCGTCCGGATTTTCGTTAGAAGCCGGGGGCACACGCCGGAGATCATACCGCGGCCCAGCATTTGGCAGACGGCCGCAGCGCACGCCATGCATGCTGTTCTTTATATAGCGATGATCGCTATGCCCGTGCTCGGCTGGCTCATCCTGAGTGGCGAAGGCAAGCCGATCCCGTTCTTCGGGCTGACGCTGCCGCCGCTGATCGGCGAGAATAAAGACCTCGCCCACCAGATCGAGGGCGCACACGAATTTATCGGCAACGCGCTCTATTTCCTGATCGGATTTCACGCGCTTGCCGCGCTCGCGCATCATTACCTGATGAAAGACAACACGCTGGTGCGGATACTGCCGCGCGCTCGCTGAGCGTGCGGCGTCTTCGTCAGGCCAAGAGCTTGCCTTCGGCGACCCGGATGGCGTGGCCGCCGATGCGAACCGTCTCGAGCTTGCCGCGTCCCTTCGTCATCGTCAGTGCGATGGCGCTCGGGCGGCCGATCTCGATGCCCTGCTCGATGGCGCGCTTGTGCATGCCGTCCGGCAACTCGTCGAACTCGTTGATGACGTGAGCGAAGCCTGCCGCAGCCGAGCCCGTGGCCGGATCTTCCGGCACCCCGATGTCCGGCGCAAACATGCGGGCATGAAACGCTGACTGCACGCGTACGGACTGGCGCGTATAGAGGTAGACCCCGTGCACATCGCGAGCGGTGAAAACATCGGCCCAACGCTGCGGCGCGATTTTTACTTTCGCCATGGCTTCGAGATTGGCGACCGGCACGAACGCGAAATTGTTCGCTCCTCTGAGCAGAGTCGGCTTGTGATTTTCAAAGCCGACCTCCGTCGGGATCAGTCCGACGGCGGCGGAAACCTCCTCGGGCTCCGGCAGACGCTCCAGAGTTGCGGTGGCTTTCGGCGCGTCGAACTCGCCGAACGCGGCGGCTTGCGATCGCAGCCTGACGCCGACGCGCACGCTGCCGATCTCCTCTTCCAGCGCGATGATCGCGTCGCGCTCGCCGTTGATCTGCAGCTGCGTTCGAAGTTCCGCGAGAAGCACTGCGGCGCCGAGCGTCGGGTGACCGGCGAATGCAAGTTCGCGGCTCGGGGTAAAGATACGGATGCGCGCCGTGTGCCCGGCGCTCGTCGGAGCCAGAACAAAAACTGTTTCCGAAAGATTGAATTCGCGCGCGATCGTCTGCATGTCGGCGCTGGAAAGATTGTCGGCGTCGGTCACGACGGCCAGCGGATTGCCGCCGAAGGGCCTCTCGGTGAATACATCCAGGACATAGTAATTGAGCGCCATTGTGCGCCAGTCTCCCCGCTGCGAGCCGAACCCACGCTCTATCAGCGGAGTGGCGGCACCATGCGGCAAGGCGATGTTGCCGCCAAGCACTTTTTGCGCCGCACGAGCCGATCAACCCTCGGCAAAAAGTGCATTCAGCAGCACGCGCATGTAGGGCGGCATTGCGAGGTTTTCGATGTCGGAGGGTCCGGCGATGGGAATGATCGCATCAAGCTCCGGATTAGACGAGGCGGCGATGTGCTGTCCGGCGCGCCTGACGAATTCCGCCGTCGTCATCCTGGCGCGCAGCGGAACGCCGATCGAAAGCTGCGGCCCCGAGCGCGTCAGATAAAAGCCGTCCTCTTTCTCGAGCGCCGCGAGATCGATGCCGGTTTCCTCGGCAGCCTCGCGCAGCGCCGAGCGATCGATGTGAATGATGCCTTGCGTATCGACATCCTGCTCGTCGATGAAGCCGGCCGGCGCGTAGGCTTGGCCGCCGTTGACGTTTCCCATTCGCTGACGCCCGAGCATGAGGTGTCCATCCTGCGTACGGATGAGCGCCGAGCCGAAGCCGTCGAGAACGCCCGCCTCGGGAAAGCCCGCGAGCCGCCAATAAAGATAGCTCTTGAAATCCGTGCGGAGCAGAGACGCCTGCAACGCTCCGCCTGAGAGCGTGACGCCGTCGACGAGATAGATGACGCCATTAAAATAGTTCGGGTTGGCGTGCTTCGCCTTGGCCCAATGCGCGTCGATCGCTCCGGCGTTTTCCTCACCAAACGCCCAGCGCGCGGAACTCACCTGCAACAGGCACGACGAAAGTTTCGTCACGCCGTTCCAATCGTTGCGGGACATGCGCTCAAAACGATTTTGCATCATCGAAAAGAAAGCCAAGCCACAAATAAGTCTCGATCTGATTAGAACTCGGCGCGGTCATTTTGAGACAGATCTAAATGCTCCAAGCGCTGATATCACCGCAAGATTTCGCGCCGTCGCGACTCCCCACAAAATCATCTTGGCCATGTAATTTGCGAAGTTCGGTCATGACGTCGACACGATTCCAATCGCATATCGCTATCAAGACAGCGTCGCTGGGGGGCGACAGTCAAGATCTCCCAGCACCTCATTGCCGGTTCTAGTCCTGGTGTTGCATCAGGGTTCATTACGGCGAGGTGCGCGTAGGGATCATCTGCCTCCCGATGGAAAGCCATCGGGCCCACGTAGCAAACGTGCTGCGCGGAGCCCCACCATATCCGAGGAAGCCGCGTGAGCGGCAGAATTCGGAAACGGGCGGCAGAGGTCCCCGCTCCTCTGCCGCCCGCGTTAGTCCCGGCCATCCGTCCTGCGTATTGGGCGAACGGCTGGATATGACGTGGACCGCCCGCGCTGCCGCACGTAAACCCTCCCCAAGAGAGCGGCAGTGCGGGTGGGTTCACGGCTTCGCTATTCCCGGAAAATTTGCAAATTTCTGAATTCGAGCCGATGTCGCGTCGACGCGCGCGAACGCTTGTGATCGGGCTTCCTACGCCGGCAAGAGATTTTGTCCGCGACCGCTGTATAAAAAAAGAAGCGGCGGATATCGATCCGCCGCTTCTTGTGTTCGACTCACCTTTTGCGCCCGATACGGCGACGGGTCAGTTCTTGCCTTTGTCGACGAGCTTGTTCTTCGAGATCCACGGCATCATGGCGCGAAGCTTGGCGCCGACTTCCTCGATCTGATGGCTGTCGTTCAGGCGGCGCGTCGCCTTGAAGCTCGGCTGACCGGCCTTGCATTCCAGCATCCAGTCGCGCGTAAAGCGGCCCGACTGGATGTCGGCGAGAACTTTCTTCATCTCGGCCTTCGTTTCCGGCGTGACGATGCGCGGACCCGTGCGGTACTCGCCATATTCGGCCGTGTTCGAGATCGAGTAGTTCATGTTGGCGATGCCGCCCTCATAGATGAGGTCGACGATCAGCTTCACTTCGTGCAGGCATTCGAAGTACGCCATCTCCGGCGCATAGCCTGCTTCGACGAGCGTCTCGAAGCCGTTGCGGATCAATTCGACGAGGCCGCCGCAGAGAACAGCCTGCTCGCCGAACAGATCCGTTTCGCATTCCTCGCGGAACGTCGTCTCGATGACGCCCGAGCGGCCGCCACCGATGGCCGACGCATACGACAGAAAGAGATCGTGGGCGTTGCCGCTCTTGTCCTGATGCACGGCGATGAGGCACGGCACGCCGCCGCCCTTCTGATATTCGCCGCGCACGGTGTGGCCCGGGCCTTTCGGCGCGACCATGCCGACGTCGAGATCGTCGCGCGGCTCGATCAGATTGAAATGCACGTTGAGGCCGTGCGCGAAAAGGAGCGCAGCGCCCTTCTTCATATTCGGAGCGAGATGATCCTTATAGATATCGCCCTGCAGTTCGTCGGGCGTCAGCATCATGATGACGTCGGCCCACTTCGCGGCGTCCGCCACATCCAGGACCTTGAAGCCTTCCTTCTCCGCCTTCTGCGCGGAGGCCGAGCCCTTGCGAAGCGCGATCGCGACGTCCTTGACGCCCGAGTCGCGAAGGTTCAGCGCGTGTGCGTGGCCCTGGCTGCCGTAGCCGACGACAGCAACTTTCTTCGACTTGATGAGATTGATGTCGGCATCACGATCGTAATAGACGCGCATGGGCGGCCTTTCGGGTTCCCCGGTCGGAATCGACGGTCGGGCTGGGTTGACGTCGGACGCGATAGAGAGCGCCCAGAAAATATGGCCGGAACCTACTCAGAACGCCTCGCCGTTTCAACGGTCATTGCGTGCGCGAACGGACGCGGCGGCAACGGGCGGCGGGTTTCAAAGCCCGGATGAGCCGAGCTTCATTAACTGAACCTTCTGCAGACCGGCTTCCTGGATGCTCCCTAGCGCGAAATTCAGTGACCGCCGGGACCGCGCCCGATGGCGGCGATCCCGGTGCGCGAAACTTCCGCAAGACCAAGCTCGATCATGAGATTGAGGAAGGTCTCGATCTTTGACGGCTTGCCCGTCATTTCGAAAACGAAGTGCTCGATCGAAGTGTCGACGACGCGGGCACGGAAAATTTCGGCGATGCGCAGCGCCTCGATCCGCTTTTCGCCTTTGCCGACAACCTTGACCAGCGCCAGCTCGCGCTCGATGGCGTCGCCTTCTTCCGTCAGATCGCGCACGCGATGCACCGGCACGAGCCGTTCGAGCTGATGCTTGATCTGCTGCAGTACGGCGGGCGTGCCGCTGGTGATGACGGTGATGCGCGAGAGATGCTTCTCGTGCTCGACCTCGGTCACGGTCAGCGAGTCGATGTTGTAGCCGCGGCCCGCGAAAAGGCCGATGACGCGCGCCAGCACGCCCGGCTCGTTGTCGACAAAGATCGACAGCGTGCGGGAGACGGTCTCCTGCGGGCGCGACGGACTTGGATAGTGGGACTGCTTCTGCGGGTCGGCCATTGTGATGATCTCAATCGTCAGACGTAGCTTTCGATGAGCGTGTGTCCCATCGAATAATCCGGAATTCGCCACTCTTCCTTGAACGCCGCCGTCCGCCATTCAACGAAAGCAGGTAGCGCAAGCATGGTGTCCATGTAGGCGCGCGTCGCCTCACGAACCGGGACGCCATAGGTCTCGAAGCGCGTGACGATCGGAAGGTACATGGCGTCGGCGGCCGTGAAGGCGCCGTAAAGGTACGGTCCGCCGCCGCCAAAGCGATTGCGGGCTTCGGACCAGATATCTTCGATGCGATCGATGTTCGCCTGCAGCGAGTCGGTCAGCACGGGAGTTGCGAAACGTGCGCCGAGATGCATCGGGCACGCCTGGCGCAGCGCCTGAAACCCGCTGTGCATTTCGTTTGAAATCGCGCGGGCGTGCGCACGCGCCTTGGCATCGCGTGGCCAGATGGCGCGATCCGGAAAAGCCTCAGCGATCGTTTCAATGATCGCCATGCTTTCCCAGACGATCGCGTCACCATCGATGAGAACGGGAACCTTACCCGAGGGAGAATATTCCAGAAGCCGCTCGCGGCTGTCCGGCCGGCGCAGCGGAATGGTGATTTCCTCGAACGGGAGATCGAAAGTCTTCAGCAGCGCCCAAGGGCGCAACGACCACGACGAATACAGTTTATTGGCGACTACCAGTTTCAGCATGTTCAGGGTGCATCCTGCGGGGCTGCACCGTTCGCCTCGCCGGGTTTGCCGGGCGGAAACGCCGATTTAATGAAAATCGGCATTCCGTTCTTGTCGACGAGCTTCCTGAAAGCGTCAGCTTCCTTGACCGAGATATTATACTGCTTGAACGCGGCCACGAACCTCTGTCCCATGCTGTTGGCGATATCCTCCGGCGCCGGGACGCCCATGCGCACGCGCTCGGCCTGCGGGATTCTCGCGTAGATTCGTGCCAGCACCTGCGAGTGCATGTAATCCTGCGCCATGCAGGACTCGAGGCCCGGGGTATATTTGCTCGACAGCATCTGGGTGCGATAGCAGGCGTCGAGAAACTTCAACACGCCTTGTGAACCCTCGCGCCTATGGAGCTCGGCAAGCCGCTTCGCCGCGTCCTTGACGTTGGCGACGCGATCCCACGACTCCTTCGCGAACGAAGGCGCCGGGGCAGCCGCCGTCGCGCCCAGCACGAGCGCGATCAGAAGTCCCCGGATAGCACCGCGTGTTTTGATGTGCTTCACACCAACACCTTGCCTTCATCACCGATTGCGCGCTCGACCTCTTCGTCGGACACATGTTCGCCGAGCAGCATTTCATTATGGGCCTTGCCCGACGGAATCATCGGGAAGCAGTTGGCGAGCTTCGCCACATGGCAGTCGAAGATGACCGGCCCCTTGGTGTTGATCATCGCCTCGATCGCGTCGTCGAGATCGGCCGGATGATCGCAACGCATTCCGGTCCAGCCATAGGCATCGGCGAGCTTGACGAAATCCGGAAGCGCTTCGGTATAGCTTTCCGACAGGCGATTGCCGTGTAGAAGCTGCTGCCACTGGCGCACCATGCCCATGTACTCATTGTTCATGATGAACACCTTCACAGGCAGCCGATACTGGACCGCCGTCGAGCACTCCTGGATGTTCATCAGGATCGAGGCATCGCCCGCCACGTCGACGACAAGCGACTTCGGATGCGCGAGCTGCACGCCGATCGCGGCCGGCAGCCCGTATCCCATCGTTCCAAGTCCGCCCGACGTCATCCAACGGTTCGGCTCCTCGAAGTGGAGGAATTGGGCGGCCCACATCTGATGCTGGCCAACCTCAGTCGTGAAGTAGGAGTCGCGATCTTTCGTCAATTCATAAAGACGCTGACACGCATACTGCGGCATGATCATGTCTTTGGAGTTCGTGTAGGCAAGCGATTTTTTTGCGCGCCAGCCTTCGACCTGCTTCCACCAAGCCTTGTGTGCCGCCTTATCGACCACCGGCGCTTTGGCCTTCCAGATCTTCAGCATCTCTTCGAGCACGTAGGCGCAGTCGCCGACGATCGGGATATCGACCTGAATGTTCTTGTTGATCGACGACGGATCGATGTCGACGTGAATTTTCTTCGAACCCGGCGAGAACGCGTCGATGCGGCCCGTGATGCGGTCATCGAAGCGCGCGCCGATGTTGATCATCACGTCGCAATCGTGCATCGCGAGGTTGGCTTCGTAGGTCCCGTGCATGCCGAGCATGCCGAGCCACTGCTTGTCGGATGCGGGATAAGCGCCGAGCCCCATCAGCGTCGAGGTGATCGGATAGCCCGTCAGACGGACGAATTCGCGCAGCAGCTGGCTCGCCTTCGGACCCGAATTGATGACGCCGCCGCCGGTATAGAACACAGGCTTCTTGGCGGCCGCGATCACCTCGACGGCTTCGCGCACGGCCGACTGGTCCGGCTTCAGATGCGGACGGTACGTCTTATGCTGGATGTTCGAGGGCCCGACGTAGTTGCCGGTCGCGAACTGCACATCCTTCGGGATGTCGACGACAACGGGACCCGGGCGGCCGGTGCGCGCGATATGAAACGCTTCATGCAGCACGCGCGCCAGATCGTTGACGTTCTTGACGAGCGTGTTGTGCTTCGTGCATGGGCGCGTGATACCGACCGTATCGCATTCCTGGAATGCATCGTTGCCGATCAGATGCGTCGGCACCTGCCCGGTGATGCAGACGAGCGGAATCGAATCCATCAGCGCGTCGGTGAGGCCGGTCACGGCGTTTGTTGCGCCCGGGCCCGAGGTCACTAGACACACACCGACCTTGCCGGTCGAGCGCGCGTAGCCTTCGGCGGCATGCAGCGCGCCGCCTTCCTGGCGAACGAGGATGTGGCGAATCTTGTCCTGCTGGAAAAGCTCATCGTAGATCGGCAGGACGGCTCCGCCCGGATAGCCAAAAATCAGTTCGACGCCCTGGTCGGCGAGCGCTGTCAGAACGATTTCGGCACCCGTCATTGTTCGTGCCATGTGGCGAACTCCTGGATCGGCCCGTCGGCCAGCTTTTCAAAGCGTTCAAAGTTGCGGAAAGGTAGGCAAAGGAGCCTACTTGGTCAACGTCAACACTATATAAATGCGAAAATATCGCGGCTTTTACTTTCCATATATTTCTTGTAAATGATTTTCCAAGTAATCATATTTTGTTTTATCCAAGTTTCCTGGCGTTTGATATACTGGCGCGTCTCGGCCTTGGCCGCCTCCGCCGCGGCTTCAAGCGAACATTCGCCGCGAATGACGGCCAGGAGCGGACGCACGCCAATGGCGCGCATTGCTGGCAGGTCGGGATTGAGTTGCAGCGCCTCCAGAGCGCGAACCTCGTCCAGCGCGCCAGACGCGATCATGCGATCGAAGCGCGCGCCGGCGCGAGCATGGAGGTCTTCGCGGTCGAGCGTCACGAGAAGCCGGACGGCCTGCGCTTCGTCGATCATCGGCGCTCCGCGAACCTGCTGCCAGTCAGCGAGAGAGCGGCCGGTCTGTTCGATCACTTCAAGCGCTCTCACGATGCGTTGCGTATCGCTGGACGCGAGTCGCTCGGCCATGCGGGCGTCGCGTGCCGCGAGATCGCGATGGAGGTCAGCCGCGCCGCGTCGCTCGGCCTCTGCACGCCAATGCTCGCGAATCTCCGCCTCTATCGCGGGGATCGGCGACAAGCCTTCAAGGAGAGCTTTGAAATAGAGGCCGGTGCCGCCGACGATGACGGCACGGCGGCCCGCCTGACGCGCCGTGGCGAGCGCATTGGCGACATCGGCAACGAAACGACCTGCGGAATAGGCTTCGGAGGCGGGCACGAAACCGTAAAGCGCGTGCGGAAGGCGCGCTTCTTCATCGGGTGATGGCCGCGCCGTCAGAATTCGCAACTCGCGATAGACCTGCATGCTGTCGGCGTTAATTATGACGCCGCCGACATGCTCCGCGATCGCTATGGCCAGCGCCGACTTGCCGCTCGCGGTCGGACCGGCGATCAGGATCGGCGAAAGGGTATTTTGGGCGTCACTCATGAAAACGCCTCCTAGCGCAGCCGGACGGCCGACGCTAGGAGGCGAATTTCGCAAACCCGCTTGCGCAGGCCGTCAGGCTTAGTAGCTGACCTTGGCGCGTGCGCCGAAGACCGTCGCGTGACTGACTTCCGTAACCGCGCCCGGATTCCAGAAGTACTGGAAGTCCGGTGTCAGCGTGATGCCATCGCAGATCTGAGCCGCATAGTTGATTTCCAGGACGGATTCATACGTTCTGGAAAATTCCGGCTCGTCGATCTGGAGCGCGTCGCTTGAAATCTGGCCCCAGCCAAAAGCAGCGCCGAACGTATCCTTGGTGCGGCCCGGCACGAAACCGGAGAACAGGATGCCGGTGTCGAAATACATATCCATGACGCTATGATTCGTCGGGCTTCCGGACACGCGGCCGAAGATGCTCACGCTCTGATCGTCGCCGTTTTTCCAGATCTGCTGGTCGACGATGGCATAGAGACCGGAGTCCTGGCTGACGGGATTACCCGTTTTAAAGTTCTGATAAATGCCGTCAGGCGCATCGAATTGGCGCCAGCCACCAACTTTCACAGTGCCAGCGAGGCCGACGTCGTATTTAAAAGCGCCTTCCACGATCAACAGTGCGCCGTCACCGAAACGGAAATCCGTCCCGTGCCGGTTGCTCTTCTGGGCATCATCGGCATTCGGGTCTGCAGGGCTGCCGTTGAAGATACCCGCCAGGATCGTCAGGTTGTCGGTCGGAGCAAACTGCGCGCGAGCGCCCATCGAGGTCAGCGGATATGCGGGGCCGCCCTGGACCATGTTGGTCGCAAGAATGCCGGCCCAGCCGAACGTTCCGTTCAGGAATGCGCCAGCCGTATCGCTCACGAAGAACTCGGTGTCGGCCGCGATCGCGCCGAACTTCAATTTCAATTTGTCGTCGAGAAGTGCCTGCTCGAACCACAGCTCATCGAGGCGAACCGTTTCGAAGCCTTCGAGGTTGCTGACCGCGAACAAGCTGCCGGTGTTCGTCGTCGGGCCAATGCCGTGGACATAGTAGGCGTTGGCGTGGATGGTGCCGCCCTTCCAGCCGAGCATCTTTTCGAGATCGAGGTCAACGTAGGTTTCGACGAGACCATTGTACGTCGAGCCGCGCGACACGCCGCCGGACGTCACGTTGTAATATTCGCCGGTGTAGTTCACGCCGTATTGGATGCCGCGCTGTGCGAAAGAGGCTCGCACGGGATCGTTCCAACCTATGGCGATTGAATCTTCGGGAACGCCGGTGACGGGCTTGTCTTCGGCCCAAGCCCCTGCCGCTGCCCCCAGCGACATAAGCCCCATTGCCGACAAAGCGCCGACTCTAAATAGCGACCTCATTTCCATTCCCCCAATGCGCCGCGACAAGCGCCGACCTGACTGTCAGCGATGCAGCTGCGGCGACGGCCTAGCTGACCCCAGCCATCTTATGGGGAACAACAAATTAGTTGACGCGCGTCGTCAACATTAGACCGGCGGAAATCGTCCGCCTTTGAAACTTCCGGCGGAATGCTGTTGCTTGGCTGCAATAGAAGGGCCGCCAATCTTGATCTTCGGCAAGATTTTTTGCCAAAATTGCCGCGCCACACGGCCGTTCTTGCGAATTTTTGTAAACTACGCGGCCGCCACAGGGCGACTCATTTCCGCAACTGGCGAGGCAATTCGAGGCCGGTCCAGCGGCGCCACCTGTCGGCGAGACCCGGCTGCACGCGCGACCAGGCTCGCGTCAGCATGAGCTTGATCCGCGTCTTCAGCATCCGGCCATAGCGCCAGACCCACGAGGCGCGAATTTGCGCGAACAACGCGTCCTTCCAGGGCACGAACCAGTCGTAGAGGTGCGCAAACCAGGCGATGCGCATCAGGGCCGGCTTGGTCAGAATGAAGACCCGGGCAATGAGCGCGGTCGAGGCCAGCTTGGCTCCGAGAAAAAGCAGGGTTGCCGATGCGAAGTGATTGTTCGCCAGCAGCCAAACGGCGACAAACTTCAAAGGCAATAGCAGCGTCGTTGGGAGCGCGATGGCGAACAGCGCCGCGTAGGGTGGAAGGCTCGCGATCCAGCGCTCAACAGCCGCGATGGGCGCGTATTTCGCAAGCCGTGCGATGAACGCCGAAAGCGGGCGCCATCCCCATTCCTCGAACAAAACGATCAGCGCGGCGATCACGTTCAACGCGACGATGATCGGGCCGCGCGCGATGGACCACGCCGTCCGCAGCAGGCCGCGGATGACCCAAAGGGCGATCACGGAGGCCCGCCAGATCGCGAGCCAGACGCGTTTCGCCATTGAAATGAGATCGTCAGAGTTCAAGCGCACGCCTTCCGTCGGCCATCGGATAAGGCCCGCAGTCTATCAGCGTCACGAGCTGCGGGAACAATTCCGACGAATTATTCCAAACGACGGCATCCCTGCTTCCCGACGATTTACGATGAGGCGGCCACTTGCTTCGTTAAGCCGCTGTTGACGGCCGCATCAGCGGCTTGAGCCGCCTCCTTTCCAATTCTATGCTTTTTATGTAAAGAATTAAAATCGACCCAAGGAGCGTGACGTGAAGCTATCACGCCAGATTCTGTTCGCCTCATCCATCACACTTGCCGCCATCGTCGTTCCCCGTCTTGCGACGGCCGCCGAGCACGTCGTCGAAATGCGCAACAAGGACGATGCCGGAAATGCCATGGCTTTCCAACCCGGTTTTGTGAAGGTCGAAGTCGGCGACACGGTAAAATTCTTGCCGACCGATAAGAGCCATAACGCCGAGAGCGTGCCCGAGGTATGGCCCGAGGGCGTTGCGCCGATAAAGGGCGGCTTCAGCAAGGAAGTTGTTTTCAACGCTGAAAAAGAAGGGCTCTACGTCCTGAAATGCGCGCCGCACTACGGCATGGGCATGGTCGTCCTCGTGCAGGTCGACAAGCCCGTCAACCTTGACAAGATCAAAGAGTACAAGGCGACCGGGCTTGCGAAGAAGCGGCTCGACGGCGAAGTCGCGAAAGTCGTTCAGTGACGCGCACCGGCTAACGTTTTCGAGTTCTGCCGCCTGCCTCCCGGAAGGGGCCAGTCAGAGCTCGTTAAGACCCCGGGGCAGGTTCTCCCGACCTTTCCCCGGGGTTATTCTTATCATGATCGCACCGGTTCCAGCAGCGCATCGTCGTCGGCGCGCCGCGGCTCGCCCGCCTCTTCGAGAGCGTGCGCCAAGTCTTCACGCGCTTTCTCGGCCTGACGCTGACGCGCCCACAGCCCGGCGTAAAGTCCGGGACGGGCGACGAGTTCCGCGTGCGTGCCCTGCTCGACGATGCGGCCACCGTCGAGTACCAGGATCGTGTCGGCGTGTATGATCGTCGAAAGCCGGTGCGCGATGACGACCGCCGTCCTGTCTTTCGAAACGCGATCGAGTGCGTCCTGGATTTCCTTTTCCGTGTGACTGTCGAGAGCGCTCGTCGCCTCGTCGAGAATGAGGATCGGCGGCGCCTTCAAAATCGTCCGCGCGATGGCGACGCGCTGCTTCTCGCCGCCCGATAGCTTGAGCCCGCGCTCGCCGACCATCGTGTCGTAGCCGTCGGGCAGCGTTTTCACGAAGTCATCGATCTGCGCCATACGGGCCGCCTCCAGCACCTCTTCGTCCGTCGCGTCGTGACGGCCGTATTTGATGTTGTAAAAGATCGTATCATTGAACAGCACGGTATCCTGGGGAACGACGCCGATCGCGGCGCGAAGCGACGCCTGCGTGATGTCGCGAATGTCTTGCCCATCAATCGTAATCCGCCCGCTCGACACATCGTAGAAGCGCAGCAGTAGCCGGCTGATCGTCGATTTTCCGGCGCCCGACGGGCCGACGATCGCCACCATTTTTCCGGCCGGCACCTCGAAGGAAATGTCTTTCAAAATCTGGCGTTCGGGATCGTAAAAAAAGCCGACGTGCTCGAAGCGGATCGTACCGCCATCGATTTTGAGAAGCCTGGCACCCGGACGGTCCGCGACCTCCGGGTTCTGGTCAAGAACTTCCATCATCCGCTCGATGTCGGTCAGTCCCTGACGGATCTCGCGATACACCATGCCCATGAAGTTCAACGGCATGAACAGCTGCAGCATCAGCAGATTCACCATCGCGAAGCGACCGACCGTCGAGGTGCCGGCGAGCACGTCGTTGGCGGCCATGACGAGACAGACCGTCAGCGCGACGGTGAAGATGATCGCCTGGCCCGAGTTCAGCACCGCGAGGGTCGTGAAGGTCTTGATGCTTGCCTTTTCGTATTGCGCCATCGACGTGTCGTAGCGCTCGGCCTCGCGCTGCTCGGCGCCGAAGTATTTCACGGTCTCGTAGTTCAGCAGGCTGTCGACGGACTTCGTCGTGGCGTCGGTGTCGCTTTCGTTCATCACGCGGCGAATCTTCAGCCGCCAGTTGGTCGTCTGCACCGTGAACCATAAATAGCAGACGATCATCGCCACGATCGTCACGATGTAGCGCCAGTCGAACTCGAAGGCGCAGACGATGATGATCATGATGAATTCGACGATGGTCGGGATGAGCGTCATCAGCGCCATGCGGCTGATGTTCTCGATCCCCGCGCGTCCGCGCTCCAGCACGCGCGTCAACCCGCCGGTCTTGCGTTCGAGATGAAAGCGCAGAGATAAGCGATGCATGTGCTCGAACGTTGCGAGCGCCAGCGTGCGGACGGCGTGCATCGCGACCCGCGCGAACATGCCTTCGCGCACCTGCATCAGCAAGGACATCACGATCCGGGCAACGCCGTAGAACACGCAGGCGAGGATCGGCGCGCCGATCAGCCAGGGCACCGTCTGATTGGCAGGGACATGCCCCCCGGTCGCGGCAACGAGAGCGTCGGTCGCCCATTTCAATGTGAACGGAACGCCGACCGTCGCCGCCTTCGCGATCACGATCAGCACGAGCGAGCCGATGATCGTGCGCTGAAGATCAGGCCGATTGTGCGGCCAGACGTAGGGCCAGAGCGCCCGCAAAACACGTGATGTTTCGGTGGTCGGCAACAGCCGAGCCAAAGAAAAGCCGCGGCTCGCGGCGCCGTTCGATTGTCGTTGCTGCATCGCGTTGAAATAGGGTCAGAGCCAAAAAATGTCCATCAGCGCCGGGGCGGAATGAAAATGCGCTGGCAGGGATAAATGAGATTTGGATTGCGAATGATCGAGCGATTGGCGCGATAGAGCCGCCAGTAAAGCCAGCCCACCCTGTAGTGGCGTCGTGAAATTCGCCAGAGCGTGTCGCCGCTCTCGACTATGTAATGCCCGGGCGGCCGGATGCGGCGTCCCGCGAGGTGGCAACGCGGCGTTCGTCTGATCCAGCGCCTGACGACCGGTCCGCGTGCGAGCTTGCGCGACGCAACCTTGGTTTGTACGGCCTGCGTCTTGGACGGCTGCTTGACGCCGGTGTCGGGCTTCGGCTGCGACGAGTTACCGGCAAGCGTCCCAGTTTCGGCCGCGCGCGGTTCAGGAGCCGGCGGTGGCGGCGTTTCCGCTTTTGACTGCTGTTGCTGTTTTTTCTCCGCGTCGATGGCCGCCGCGCGCTGCCGCTCCTGTTCGGCCTTCTCGGCGGCGAGCCTGACGCGCTCGTCCTCGAGGCGCTTGGCCTTTTCGTCCTCAACACGCTTTGCGTCCGCGGCCTTGCGCTGCGCTTCGGCGGCCTGGTTCTCGGCGTCGATGCGGGCGGCTTCGGCTTGCTTTGCTGCCTCCCGAGCGACGCGATCTTCCTCGGCGCGTTTTACGGCTTCGGCTGCCTTGCGAGCGTCTTCGCTGCGTTTTGCTTGTTCGGCCTCCGCGACTTTCCGGACCTCGTCGGCTTTGCGCGCGTCTTCGATCCGTTTGGCGTCCTCGGCCTTTTTCGCTTCCTCGGCGAGCTTGCGTGCCTCATCCACTCGCTTTTGCTCGTCGGCAATTTTGCGTTGCTCCTCGGCGCGCCGGGCTTCTTCTTCCGCCACCTTGCGCGCGTCTTCCGCGCGTCGCGCATCCTCAGCTTTACGGGCTTCTTCAACGCGCCGCGTCTCTTCGGCCGCCTTGCGCTCATCCTCGATGCGTTTGGCTTCCGCGTGTGCGTTGCGCTCGTCCTCTTTGCGCTTTGCGTCCTCGACGGCTTTGCGAAGGTCGTCCGCTTGCTTGGCTTCTTCAGCCTGCTTGGCTTCTTCCGTCTTGCGAGCCTCTTCGATGCGCTGCGCTTCATCGAGTTTCCTGGCGATCGAATCCTTCTCGGCGGCCGAGCCCCCGGCGACGGGCGACGTCAGCCGGGGAATGACCGTCGTCTGAAACTCGCGGTTGGCGCGCGCCAGCCAGTCGCGAACCCGATCGGCGAGGCCGAGGCCTTCGACGGGTTTGTCCTCGTTGTGAGGCTTGGCGGTTTCAGCTGAAGGCGGTTTCGCGGTTTCGACTGGGGCCTGCGCCACTTCCTGCACTGACTTTGGAGCGGGATTGAGCTCGGGATTCGGCTGAGGCTCGGGCTTGACGGTCACGCTCCCGGCGTCGGCCGTCCGGACGACTGGATCCGCGACGACGGCTGCGGCGGCCGGGTCGATCCAGGCGACTTCAACCTCGCCGACGACCGCGATGTCGTCCTTGAAAAGCTCAGTCTGGACGAGCGCGGCGCTCACGGGAATCGGCGCCATGAGCACAACCAAAGCGGTCATGGGGATGCATCCCGCCCGCACAGATGCGGCGGCCGTTTTCCGCGCAGAAACGGCTGGTTGCCCCGGTTTCATAACAACGCCTTGTAGGTCCATTATCGAGCTAAGCACACCTCAGCGTCCGCAGCCAATACGGGGCACGAATTGTATAGGCCGTGTACCTCATCGGCCACCACCGAGCCTCGCTTCGCCCGTCAACCACGCCCGCAAAAATGCCTCCATCGAAGCGCTGCGATCCCCTGGTGACCTTGGCACCGGCTTCTTACGTTAAGAGCATCGATGACTGAAAACGGAATACGAATGAACGGAATTATGAAAACGGCGGTGGATACGCCCACCGCCGACAAACGTGTCGCTGTGCCTGCTGCCATCCAGGGCGTGTGCGTCTATTGCGGCTCGGGCAAAGGCCTCAATCCGGCCTACGCCGTCGCCGCGCGAAAGCTCGGGAAGGCGCTGGCGGACAACGGCATGCGGCTTGTCTATGGCGGCGGCAGCCTCGGCCTGATGGGCGAAGTCGCGCGCGCGACGCTCGGCGGCGGCGGCAAGGTGACCGGCATCATCCCCGACTTTCTCGGAGCGCGCGAGATGATGCTGAAGGACGTCGATGAGCTGATTGTCGTCGAGAACATGCACGTGCGCAAGCAGCTGATGTTCGACCGCGCCGATGCGTTCGTCGCGCTTCCGGGCGGGATCGGAACGCTCGAGGAACTGGTCGAGCAGCTGACCTGGTCGCAGCTCGGTCGGCACGCGAAGCCGATCGTCGTTGCCAATATCGAGGGCTTCTGGGACCCGTTCCTCAATCTGCTCGAACACATGAAGCGTGAGACGTTCATCCGAGAGGGCCTCGATGTGCGCTTCAACGTCGTCGACCGGATCGAGGACGTCGTACCGTGGATTCTCGCAACGACGGAAAAGCATGCGAGCAATGGAGCAGAGCCGCAGGTCCTAAAGCAGTTCTGAGCGCGGCCCGGAGTCGGGACGGTCAGGGCACCGTAGCGGATGGGCCCGTGCCGGATATGGTCGCGAGCGGCCGCTGATTGCCAAATGCTTTAGCGTCTCTATTCGCAGGCGCATCGGAAAACGCCTGAGCAATGATGTCGCCGACAGCAGCGGCTCCTCTGCGGTTCAAATGGTTCGTATCGCGATAGAGCGGCGCGTCGTCCTCGCTGTAGTGACACACTTTGTCATCGCACAGAACGCTGTGCGGATAGACGACGCGGACGTTTGGAATCGTCGCCAAACGGGATAGAATCGGCAACACGTGGCGCTGGCGATTGAGGAACATCGCGACTGTTGGTTCCGATGGCAAGAACTGTCCCCAGGCATAATGGCGCGCGAAGGCGGTGGCTATGTTGTCAGTCTGCTCGGGTATAGGACCGAGCAAGACGACCTCTCGCCCTTTGGCAGCGATGCGCCTCACCGTTCCCTCAAGCAACGATGAGAATATCTGTGCGTTGCTGGAACGTGGACCAGGACTGAGGAGAAAGACTTCTCTGCCGTCGTTCCAGCCCTCGGCATACATCGCCCATCGCGCGACGATGACGACGCGGCGGACGTCCGGCGACATTACCCGTTTCATCATGTCGTTGACCGACGCATGGCAGTGATTGTTTTTGGCAGGGCCGTAGAACACGGCATCCGCCAAAGGTGGACAATTGAGATAACTGGCAATGACGATGGCCCGGCCGTGAGCGGCTCCATAGGCCGCGACGCCCGGGAGCAGCGCAGCGGCATGGCTATCGCCCCAAAGGACTGTGTCGGCCGTGCCGCCCATGGCGCCCACCACGCATGCGGGTTCCGGCCAGCCGCTTGCAACGGGACGAGATGCACAAGACGGTCCTTTACCTGTACCCCATTCGGCCAAGAGCGGCTCAATACTATCCGGCCAAACGTGGAACAGCTGCGGGCGGCGTGTAAGCCCGAATGCGAGCATCCCCAACACCGCAAGCGATATTGCGGCGGGTACAAAAATCGGTATCGACGGATTGCGGTGTGCGCTTTTGCGAAACGGTTGCTCGACAAACCGCCAAGAGAGCGCGCCGAGGACGACGCTTGCGGCCGCGAATGCCAAGCCAACTAAAATCCCCCCGCCGACTTCGTCCTTCCAAACATCCGGAAAGCGGTAGCGGGCGAGCACCATCAGCGGCCAATGCCAGAGATAGACGGAATAGGATATGAGCCCTATTCCGACGATCGGCGACAGGGACAGGGAACGGGCGACGATCGTGGTGGGAACATTTGTCCCGCTGCCTGCATAGATGACCAGCATCGCACCAAGACAGAGCGGCAGGGCCGCAACGCCCGGAAACGGCGTCTGCTTGTCGAAATAAAAATAGGCGAACAGGATCAGCGCGAGACCGGCGGCTGCACTCAACTCGCGCAAGGTACGCGACTCGAGACGAGGCACCGCTCCGAGTGCGAGGAGCACGCCCACGAGCAACTCCCAGACGCGTGCAGGAGTGACGAAGAAGGCCTTTTCCGGACGGAGTTCGACCATGTGGACGCTGGAGGCGAAGGATAGAAGTGCAACGAGTGTGAGAACGGGTACGACGGCTCCTCGCCGCCAGCGATAGAGGACAGTAAGCAAGAGTGGAAATACGAGGTAAAACTGCTCCTCAACGCTCAAAGACCACGTGTGCAGTAGCGGCTTGTTGATCGCGGGGCCGTCGAAATATCCCGTCTCGCGCGCGAACACATAGTTTGAGGCCGCGATTACGGCGCCGAGCAAGCTACGGCCATAGGCCTTGAGGTCGACTGGAAACAGGATCGCGGCGGCGAATAGCGAGGTAAGGGCCACCATGACGATGAACGCCGGCAAAATCCGGCGGATGCGGCGCACGTAGAACCCGTTCAGAGAAAACGATCCCGCGTCGAGTTCGGATTTTATGATCCCGGCAATAAGGAAGCCAGAAATCACAAAGAACACATCGACGCCGCCGTATCCGCCGGGTACGCCGAGGCCGAAATGGTACGCCACGACACCCGCGACGGCCAATCCGCGCAGACCATCGATGTCAACGCGATGCATTCTTGCTGCAGAGCTCGTAGGCTGGACGGCTCCCCTGCCGTTGTTCGACATCCCACCCCCGTGTCCCTGTCGCCTGTCTTGAGCTTGGCATACACGTGCGCAGAACTAAACCCCTCCCTAACGCCTTGCGAAGTGGTTAAATCCCACGCATTAAGCCGCAACCTTGGCTCAGCCGTTGCACTTGGGCGGCTTCCCACTTATCAGCCGTATGATGAAGACGGATGAGAAAACACGGGTGCCCGTCGCGCGCATTCCGGACGCCGATGTGCCCGGCACGATCGACCGCATGCGCAAGGGCGAGCGGCGCGCCATCGCCAGCGTGATCACGGAACTCGAACGGCTGTCCGCCGCGGCCCCGGCGCTTCTGAGGTCGCTGCAGGCGCATCTCGGTCACGCTCTCGTCGTCGGTTTCACGGGTCCGCCGGGGGCGGGCAAGTCGACGCTCGTCAACGCGATCATCATGCAGCTCAGGCAACAGGGCCGCACCGTCGGCGTCATCGCGGTCGATCCATCGAGCCCGGTTTCGGGCGGCGCCATTCTCGGCGACCGCATTCGCATGACCGCGGCGCTCGACGACGATGGCGTGTTCGTGCGATCGCTGGCGTCGCGCGGTTATCTCGGCGGCTTGTCGCCAGCCGCTGTGCGCATCATCGACGCGCTCGACGGCGCCGGCTTCGACGTCGTGCTGCTCGAAACGGTCGGCACGGGACAGAACGAGATCGACGTCGCCGAAGTCGCCGATATCCGCGTCGTCATCGCGGCGCCAGGACTCGGCGACGACATCCAGGCGATGAAATCGGGCCTCCTTGAAATCGCCGACGTGATCGTCGTCAACAAGGCCGACCGGCCGGGCGCCGAGCAGACGATGCAGCAGCTCATCGGCGCGCTTTCGATTCGCGCCACGATGGCCGAAAAAGTTCCGGTGCTGAAGACATCCGCCATCAACGGCGAAGGCGTGCCGAAGCTGATCGAGACGCTGGATCATCTCGGCGGCAAGGTGCGCGCCGAAGACTCCGTAAGCCGCAGGCGACGCCGCGCCCGGTATCTAATCGCGCGGGCTGCGTCCGACATCGTCACCAATCGCATCAAGGCGGGCGGCAAGGGTAGCCTCGACACGCTCGCCGATTCCGTCCTCTCCGGCACCATGACACCGCACGCAGCCGCGACGCGCCTGCTCGAAGACTGACGAGTTCTCGCGAGTCTCAAGCCATCGCGAGTTTGCTGTGCCGGATCGAGTAGCAGAAATAGATAACCAGCCCCACCGCGAGCCAGAGGATGAAGCGCAGATGCGTCTCGTAGGGCAGGAACGCGATTAGAGCACCGCACGACAGGATGCCGAGGACCGGCAGCACAATGCCGCCCGGCGTCTTGAACGGACGCGGCATGTCGGGGTGCGAAATGCGAAGCGCGATGACGCCGCCGCAGACCAGAACGAAGGCCGCCAGCGTGCCGATGTTGACCAGCTCGGCCAGAACTCCGAGAGGGATGAAGCCGGCCATGATCGCCATCACGGTGCCGGTGATAACGGTCGTCCGTACCGGCGTCTGGGTTCGCGAATTGACAGTCTTGAAGTATGCAGGAAGCAGACCGTCGCGCGAAACGCCGACGATGATGCGCGTCAGAGCATAGTAAAGAACGAGCATCACGGTGGTGAGGCCGGCAACGACGCCGGTTGCGACGAGACCCGCGGCCGTGTTGTAGCCGATCCGCAGCAATGCTTCCGATGCGGGAGATGGAACGTTCAGCGCGTGATACGGCACGATGCCGGTCATCAGCGCCGAAACGATCACGTAGATGACGGTGCAAAAGACCAGCGCCGCAAGAATGCCGATCGGAACGTCGCGCTGCGGTTCATAGGCTTCTTCGACCGCCGTCGAAACGGCGTCAAAACCGACATAAGCAAAAAACACGATCGATGCGCCGGCCAGCACACCGATGGGGCGACTGCCGTCGTGGCTGAACCAGCCGAACGGCAGGAACGGCGACCAGTTGTCGGGATTGACGTTGAAAACGGCGACGCCGATGAAAATCGCGATCGCGATGAGCTTGATGACGACGGCCGCAGCGTTGATGCGGGCGCTCTCCTTGACGCCGGCGATCAGCAAAAGCATCAGCATCAGAATGACGCCGGCCGCAGGCAGATTGATGATGCCGCCTCTGCCTGCCTCCTTCACGCCGGGGGCGTTCGGATCGAAGCCGAACCATTGCAGTGCGCTGCCTAGATGCTCATTCCAGGCCAGCGCGCTCGGGCCTCGTGTCAGGGATTCGGGCAGTCCGATCCCCATTGCCATCAGCGCATTGTTCAAGTAGCCCGACCAGCCGTTGGCGACAGCCGCGACCGAGACGCCATATTCGAGGATCAGGTCCCAGGCGATGATCCAGGCAATCAGTTCTCCGAACGCCGCGTAGCTGTAGCCGTAGGCGCTGCCGCAGCCGCCGACGCTCGAGGCTAGCTCGGCGTAAGAGAGCGCCGCGAAGCCGCACGCGACCCCCGCGACGACAAAGGAGAGCACGACACCCGGCCCCGACTGGACCGCGGCGGCGTGGCCCGTCAGCACGAAAATGCCGGTGCCGATGATGGCGCCGACGCCGAGCAGCGTCAGATCGAGGGCGCTCAGGCAACGCTTCAGGCCGAACTCGGAGTTGTCGTAGCCGACCGCTTTTTTTCGAAAAAGATTGGTCATGTCCGCGCGTCTCCTGATGCCGTTGCTGGCCCGATGCCGATAACGCGCCTTGGCACACACCATCGGGTGCTGCGTCCCCCGGCATCCCCCCGGAGATTCTGCGCATGCTGAACTTGGAGCAGGCATTTCCAGATGTCTACATTTCGCGTGCCTCGATCAGGATGTGCCTGAAATCAGAACTCCCTGCCCATTCAGGGCGCTCGCGAACGGCCCTCCTACTTGCCCCGGGCGGTCAAACCCGTTAGCGACTTTGGAAGAATTCAAATATACGCCCGTCAAGGCGTGTTTCGTTACGACAGGAGGTTCAAGGATGTCGGATGATGCGGTTATCGCTCAGACGGGGCCGTATCAGGTTGAGCTGACCGAGGGGCAAGACTACTGGTATTGCCGCTGCGGGCGTTCAAAGACGCAGCCGTTCTGCGACGGCTCGCATGAGGGGACGAGCTTCGTCCCGCTGCAGTTCACCGTCGATCATACGGGAACATTCAATATCTGCGGCTGCAAGGCGACCGACGATGAGCCGTTCTGCGACGGCACCCACAACGTACTTTGAGTATTTAGAATACTTTGACGCTAATCCCCAACCCCTCCGGCTTCCCCGTATTTTTCACGGCAACCTAGTCGGTTGCCATGAAACCTGACAATCGAGGACCTTAAAGGGCAATGCCCGGCTGAACCGAGCCGCGCATCTTATTCCGTGCGCACCGGAGTTCGACGAGAAGAAATCATCGCCCTTGCGAGGCGTGCATGCATTCGGTCAGCAGGCTTTTTTCCAGTCTCGATAATTCGTCCGGCACTGCTTTCCCCGAGCGCCGAAATTCCGTGATGCGTTTCTTAACGAGTGCGTAGCATTGGCGAGGATCGTCGTCGGACTGTTCCATCTGGTGGACCAGTTCGGCGAAGTCGCCGCTGCCCATCTGTTGTGCCATAGCAGTAGTGTCTCCCGCTCCGTTTTCAAAAAAAGGTATTTCGAGGTTCCCACTCCTCTCCATTCCTTTCGACTCACTTGCTTTCAATTTAGGACGCAGAACCGCGAATTAAATGCAGTATTAGAAAGCATGATCGACGATTTGCACGACTGTGGCTTAGCTGCAGTGAATACAAGCTGAACAACCGACCGCGCTCCCTGCGCCCAACACGCGCATCTAGGCTACGTGATCGTGGCGACGGACTGGCGAGAAACGAGTTTTGCTTTCACGAATTATTGCAGAGCATTAGCTGCACGGCAGCGAAGGTGCCTGTTGCGAGCAAACCCTAATAATTCACTGAAAAAGCGCACGATTGATTGCTGCACCGTTGCCGCTCTGCTACGCCTCCCGCGCTGCATCAAGGAATTGCCGATCATGATCCCTCGTTATTCCCGCAAAGAAATGACCTCGATCTGGGAGCCGGAAACGCGTTTTCGGATCTGGTTCGAAATCGAAGCGCACGCCGCGACGGCCAGTGCCGAAATCGGCCTTATTCCGAAGGATGCGGCGAAAAAGATCTGGGAAAAGGGTTCGGCCGCGACATTCGACGTGGCGCGAATTGATGAAATCGAATCCGTCACCAAACACGACGTTATTGCATTTTTGACGCACCTTGCCGAATTTGTGGGGCCGGAAGCGCGTTTCGTGCATCAGGGCATGACGTCATCCGACGTTCTCGATACCTGCCTCAACGTGCAGCTGGTACGCGCCGCCGATATCATCATCGGCGATATCGATCGGCTGCTCGCGGCGTTGAAGGCGCGCGCCTACGAATTCAAAGATACGGTCACGATTGGGCGCAGCCACGGCATCCACGCCGAGCCGACCACCTTCGGGCTCAAGCTCGCCTTCGCCTATGCCGAGTTCGAACGCGCCCGCGAGCGCGTGGTCGCCGCGCGCAAGGAAGTCGCGACGTGCGCCATCTCCGGCGCCGTCGGTACGTTCGCCAATATCGATCCCCGCATCGAGGCTTACGTCGCGGACAAGATGGGCCTGACGCCCGAACCGGTCTCGACGCAGATCATTCCGCGCGACCGGCACGCCATGTACTTCGCGATCCTCGGGGTCGTCGCCTCGAGCATCGAGCGCCTCGCGATCGAGATCCGGCATCTGCAACGGACGGAAGTTCTCGAGGCGGAAGAATATTTCTCGCCAGGACAAAAGGGCTCGTCGGCGATGCCGCACAAGCGTAACCCCGTCCTGTCCGAGAACGTGACCGGGCTCGCCCGGCTCGTCCGGGGATACGCGATCCCAGCGATGGAAAACGTGGCGCTCTGGCACGAACGCGACATCTCGCATTCCAGCGTCGAGCGCATGATCGGTCCCGACGCGACGGTGACGCTGGATTTCGCGCTGAACCGTCTTGCGGGGACCATCGAGAAGCTGGTCGTCTATCCGGCCAACATGAAAAAGAACCTCGACAAGCTCGGCGGGCTGCACAATTCCCAGCGCGTCCTCCTGGCCTTGACGCAGGCAGGCGTCAGCCGCGAGGACGCCTATGCGCTCGTCCAGCGCAACGCGATGAAAACTTGGGAACAGGGCAAGGACTTCCTCGCCGAGCTCAAGAGCGACAAGGACGTCACGGCGAAGATTCCGCCGGCGAAGCTCGAGGCCATGTTCGATCTCGATTATCACACCGCTCAGGTCGACACGATCTTCAAGCGGGTGTTCGGGGAACGCTAGCTGCACGATACGGCACAGGGCGCCGGTCCAATCCGCGTGCCCCTTCATGCGCTCTTCCGGCCACGTCAACCGATGTTTACATAACTGTAGCGGAAGCGACACAGCGTTGTCACGGCGGCTGACGACCTTGCGGCCCGATTTGGGGCTGTGGGGTTGATTGCGATGTGGGCGCCGGAAGTCAGTTTCGGACCGAACGGCCATTGGGACGTTCACGACGCGGATGCGCGACCTGGGGTCTCCGCTCCCGCGATGATCAAGGCGGCTCTGGCGACCGGAGCCATCGCCTTCGTCCTGTTTCAATCGCTGCCCGGCCTCGACATGGCCATCGCGCACGCCTTCTATGAAGGCAACAACCGCTTCAGCGGCCTCAACTCATCGCTCGTTTGGACCGTCCGCAACGGCTTCAGCTTCGCGTTTTACTTCGTATGCGCCGCGACCGTCGTCGGACTTGTCGTCGCCGGGAGGCCCGCGGGGAGCTTTCTAGGCCTGGCGTTCAACAAATGGCTGTTCCTGACGCTTTGCCTGATCATCGGACCGCTTGTCATCAGCAACATCGGCTTCAAGGATCATTGGGGCCGCGCGCGACCGCGCGACGTCATCGAGTTCGGCGGCGCCAAAGCGTTCACGCCGGTTTTTCCGCCGTCGGATCAATGCGGCTATAATTGTTCATTCGTATCGGGAGAAGCATCGGCCGTTTACATCGTATTTTTCGCGGTGGCGTTCCTGCTCAGGCGGCACTCGCGACGACTGATCCTGCTCGGCATCGTTCTCGGCAGCCTCGCCGGACTGACACGCATCGCACAAGGCGGACATTTTCTTTCCGACGTCATCTTCGCGGGCGTTCTCATGGCGCTGACGGCCGCCAGCCTGCAACTTCTTTTCGACACGATCCGGACAGCCGATGTCGCCGAACGTCGAGAGGCTCCGGCCTAGGCCAAATTGATGATCCCCGCCGAACTGATCGGCCTGCTGACCATTGCCCGGCGGGATGCTTACATGTCCGGGCCCGATTGAAAGACTACAAGCGATGAACGTTATCACGCCGGCGCAACCGATGGACTTCCCGCTACCGCACGCGCCAGCTGTGACGCGCCCGCGCGTTTCGATCGTCGTGCCGACCTATTGCGAAGCGGAGAACGTCGCCCCGACGATCGCTGCGATCGAACGCGCGCTTGGTACGATCGCGTGGGAAATCATCTTTGTCGATGACGACAGTCCCGACGGCACGGTTGCGGCCGTCCGGACGCTCGGCGAGCACGACGGGCGCGTTCGCGTCATCCGGCGAGTCGGCCGGCGCGGACTCGCCGGCGCCGTCATCGAGGGCATGATGGCATCCGCCGCCGATACCGTCGCAGTAATCGACGCCGATCTTCAGCACGACGAAGCGCTGCTGCCGAAAATGCTCGACGCCATCGAATCCGGAAACGCCGATCTCGTCATAGCGACGCGCTACGCACAATCGGGCAATGCGGGAGGCGGCTTCTCCAAACTCCGCCGCAACGCCAGCACGTTCGCGACGCGGCTCTCAAACCTGCTGATCAAGACGAACGTCAGTGATCCGATGAGCGGGTTTTTCATGATCCGTCGCGATGCCATCGACGGCATCGCTCCGAACCTCGCGACCGGCGGGTTCAAACTGTTGCTCGATATTCTGGCGTCGGCACCGGCGAATCTGAAGATCGTCGAAATGCCGTATCAGTTCCGGCCGCGACAGCTCGGGACATCGAAGCTCGACGCTCTCGTCATCGCCGACTTCCTCGGACTGCTGCTTTCGAAGCTTTCGGGCAATACGATCTCGCCGCGCTTCTTCCTGTTCGCGCTCGTCGGAGCAACGGGTCTTGTTGTGCACCTTGCGGCGCTCCGAACCTTTTTGATTACGACGCATATCCCGTTCAACGCCGCGCAGTTTGGCGCCGCGTTCGTCGCGATGACATCGAATTTCTTCCTGAATAACGCGCTGACATTCCGCGACCGGCGATTGACCGGCGTCGCGGCGTTCAAGGGCCTGCTCACGTTCTATCTCGTCTGCAGCATCGGCACGCTGGCGAACGTCGGCGTCGCCGAACTCATCTACCTGCGCGATGCCAGCTGGTGGCGCGCAGGCATCGCCGGCGCCGTCATGGCGGCGGTGTTCAACTATGCGGTCAGCTCCATGCTGACGTGGAGAAAATAATGCGCGATCTGCCAGACGCATCACCCGCCATCGCGGCGGCGGAGATCTCGCGCGTCGATCGCGCCGATACCATTCTGATCGCGGCGGCGCTTGCTCTCTTTGCGCTTCGCCTCGTCATGGCGGCCGCGACGGGCCTCGTCGATGACGAAGCCTATTATCGCCTCTGGTCGCTGGCGCCGTCGCTCTCCTACTACGATCACCCGCCGATGATCGCGTGGCTGATCGGAATAGGCCGCGTGCTGATCGGTGACACGACGCTTGGCGTGCGCCTCGTCGCGCCGCTTTGCCATCTCCTCGGCGCCGTTTTGCTGTGGCGAACGGCGTTCCTGCTCTATGGGCGCGAGACGGCACGAACCGCCGTCTGGATTTTGCTTGCGATGCCGCTGCTCGCCATCGGCGGCCTCCTGATGACTCCCGATCTGCCGTCGGTGCTGTTTGCGGGTCTCGTGCTGTGGGCGCTCGCGGAACTCGATCATTCGAAGAACGCAAACTGGTGGCTGGCGATCGGCGCGTTCGCGGGGCTCGGTCTCCTGTCGAAATACACGAACCTTTTTCTCGGCGCGACGATTGTGCTCTGGCTTGTTGCGATGCCTGAAAATCGCCGATGGTTCCGCGTCCCGCAACTCTGGATCGGCGGCCTCGTGGCGATCGCCGCGTCGATACCCGTCGTTATCTGGAACGCCGAACACGATTGGGCATCTTTCGGCAAACAGTTCGGACGCGTCGGACATAGCGGCACGCTCGCAGGACCGCTCTATTTTGTCGAATTCATCGGCACACTCCTGGCACTGGCGAGCCCGGTGATCGCGGTGCTTGCGATCCTCGGATTGATCCAAGTTTTGCGATCCGCAATCCGGCATCGCAGAAGCAACGATATTCTGCTCGCAGCCGCCGTGCTGCCAATGTTGATTTATTTCGCCGTGCATGCTCTGCACGACCGCGTCCAAGGCAATTGGCCGGCGCCGCTCTATCCGCCGCTTGCGATCTGCGCGGCGCTCGCCATTCACGCGATAACGCCGGAGCGTCGACGCACGGCGATCTGCGCGGCGGCGCTCGGGTTCGGCTTTCTCGTGACCGCGATCATCTATTTCGATGCCCTGCGCTCGATCCCAGCAGCCGCGCGCATGAAGGACCCAACCGAACAGATGCACGGATGGCACGCACTCGGCGATGAGGTTGAGAAAAAACGCATCGAATCCGGAGCCGCATGGGTCGCGACGTCGAGCTATGCCACGACGGGCCAACTTGCGTTCGCGCTCAACGGGCAGAGCGACGTCGCGCAGCTCGATCAACGCATCCGCTATGAATTCCTGCCGCCGATCTCTTCCGAGGTGCTGCATAAGCCAGTGCTTTACGTCGAACTTGACCGGCGCGTCGATCTTCCGCTGCTCAAATCGAAGTTTCGCACTGTGACCGAGCTTGGCACGCTGACACGATCGAACGGCAGCGCGAACGGCGCGACGTACCGGCTGTTCCTCGCCTCCGATCCCATCGCGCCGCCGCTTTGATGCCTGAGAGTTACGCTGCTTCCTTGTTGAGGCGGCTTTCGGCGAGCTTGGTCAGCTTGTCGTCGGCGCTGTATTCCTCTTTCAGAGTCTTCTCGAGGATCGTCGCGACGTCCTTGTGGCCGAGCAATTTTGCCCACGACACCAGCGTCCCATAGCGCGTAATTTCATAGTGCTCGGCGGCTTGGCCAGCGGCGATCATCGCGGCGTCGCGCGTGTCGGCGTCCTTGATCTCCGACATCAGTTCTTCGCCTTCCTCGAGAATGCCTTTGATGGCGGGACATTCGGTGGCCTTGGACTTGCGGCCCATAGCTTTGAAAACTTCGTCAAGGCGCGTGATGTGCTCCTTGGTTTCCTCGCAGTGTCCCATGAAGGCCTTCGCCAGCGCGGCGGAATCGCAGGCTTTCGCCATTTTCGGAAGCGCCTTTACGAGCTTGTTTTCGGCGTAATAAATGTCCTCAAGCGTGTGATTGAACAGGTCTTCGAGGTTTTCGATCTTCATCGTGCTCTCCTAACGCGGGCGGGGGTTTGATGCCAAGAGCAACGCGACCTTATCGTTGGGGTTCCCCAAACAGCGCTGAAAACGACGTCCGAGGCTTCCCACACCCCTGAGCGTCGGCTAAGCACGTCGCCGATGAAAACATCCGAAATCGACATTCTCCTCGTGCCGGGCTGGCAGAATTCCGGCCCTGACCACTGGCAATCGCGATGGGAGCGCAACCTCAAGACGGCACGCAGGGTCGTTCAGGAAGACTGGGACAATCCCGACGTCGAGACCTGGGGCGACCGCATGGCGAAATTCGCGAGCGGCGCGACGCAGCCGGTCGTCGCCGTAGCGCATTCGCTCGGCGTTCCGGCGCTCGTCTACGCGGCCGACAAGCTGAAGCGCAGCGGAGTCATCGGCGCGTTTCTCGTGGCGCCCGCCGACGTCGATTATGCGCAGTTCTGGCCCGATACCGGCGGCAAACGCTGGCCGCCCGAAAGGGGGCCGCGCGGATTCGAGACGATGCCCGAACGGCGATTGCCTTTCCCGGCCCATCTCGTCGTCGCCAACAACGATCTCTATTGCAGTTATGCGCGCGCCGAACACTTGGCCGAGACGTGGGGTGCGTCTCTCAGCGACGCGGGCGAAAGCGGCCACATCAACATCGCTTCAGGCCATGGACCTTGGCCGGAGGGCTTGCTCCAGTTCGGACAATTCCTGAAGAAGCTGGGCTAGGCGCGGCGATACTCACGCCCGTTAATGATGCCGTGGATGGCCGCCTGCGCGGCCATGACGATCGCCGCCTGCGCGGCCATGACGATCGAAGATGGGCGGGAGACATCGTGCCCAAAGCCTCCGCGCCGGGGTTATGCGCGCGACGATCGCCGGGCGGTCTTGACCGTGATGATTGCAAGGGCAGCAACCGCTGCACGTTTCAACGTCATGGCCGCCGAGGCGGCCATCCACTCCAATTTCAACACTCGGCGATCGCAGCGGAAATCAGCCCATAAGAAAAACAACGGCTGGTCGATCGTCTCGTGGATGGCCGCCTGTGCGGCCATGACGGGTGGGGATGCTACGACGGGGCGCGTCGCTCCGCTGGCGCGGCTAGAGCAAGGGCCTGGAAACAAATCATCCCCGGGACAAGCCCGAGGATGACAATTTTCGGCTGAACTCTCGTACAGAGCAGCGTCGGTGAGCAGGCGTCGGGAGCGATCAGCCCTTCGACGACTCGAGTTCGGTTACGGCTTTGGCGAGCGCGCTCGCCATGGCGGAGCGGATTTCCGTATCGTCGACGGCAACGCCCTTCGCGGTCAAATCGCTTTTGATCTTGCGGAACACATCATCGTCGCCGGCTTCGGCAAGATCGGCTTTGCGAACGTCTTTGATGTAGGCATCAAGCGCCTCTCCGCTGAGACCGAGCTTGGCGCCCGCCCATTCGGCAACGGCCTTGTTGCGGCGACTCTCGGCTTTGAATTTCAATTCCGAATCGAGAGCGAATTTCTTTTCGAACCCCTGCTCGCGTTCATTGAACGTGGTCATCTGATCGTATCTCCTTGGCGCTGGACTGGTGGTGAGGTTCACCACTTCAGGTTGTAATGCCACAAGGCGCCCGTTCGACGCGTGGCGTATTGCTCCCGTTGCATCCGCTCTTCACCAGGATTAATCGGGGTAGCGAGCGAAATCAATGGGTTGGCCGAAGCCCTCCGAAAAGTGCTGCGGCTCATGGTCTAGATTGTGCCGCTCCCTGCGTTCGGCTAGTCTCCCGGCTAGGCTTTCGAGCGTGAAAAGGCGCGCGGCTCCTGACCCCGACATGCAGAAAACAAGTTGGAAAATCAAGGCGTCCGCGTGCGAGTGTGTGTGCGTTGATAGAAATCACATCTAAGCATGAGTGAGTGCAAGCTGTTGATCCTCAGAGGTCCAGGAATGAACAAGCGTCGGCGCATCTACGAGGGCAAAGCCAAGGTCCTCTATGAGGGTCCCGAACCGGGGACGCTCATCCAGCATTTCAAAGACGACGCAACCGCTTTCAACGCGAAGAAGCACGCGCTGATTGAAGGTAAGGGCGTGCTGAACAATCGTATCTCCGAGTACATTTTTACGAAACTCGGAGAGATCGGCGTCCCGACGCACTTCATCAAGCGTCTGAACATGCGCGAGCAGCTGATCCGCGAAGTCGAGATCGTTCCGCTCGAAGTCGTCGTCCGCAACATCGCGGCCGGTTCTTTGTCGACGCGCCTCGGTCTCGAGGAAGGCTCGCAGCTCCCCCGCTCGATCGTCGAATTCTACTATAAAAAGGACGAGCTCAACGACCCGATGGTCTCGGAAGAGCACATCACGGCGTTCGGCTGGGCGACGCCGCAGGAAATCGACGAGATCATGCAGCTGGCGCTGCGCGTCAACGACTTCCTCGTCGGGCTTTTCCTCGGCATCGGCATCCGGCTCGTCGACTTCAAGGTCGAGTTCGGCCGCCTCTACGACAACGAGCAGGTGCGCATCGTTCTGGCTGACGAGATCAGCCCGGACTGCTGCCGGCTGTGGGACGCTCAGTCGGGCGACAAGCTCGACAAGGATCGGTTCCGTCGCGATCTCGGCGGCGTGCTCGAGGCTTATCAGGAAGTCGCGCGCCGTCTCGGCGTGCTGACGGAAAACCCGCGTCCGCGCGGGGCTGGCCCGGTGCTCGTCACGTCGAATCCGATTAACGGAAAGCCGAACTGAAGGATTGAGAAATAGGGATTGGAGCTTGTCTGACGACGCCAATCCCTATTTCCTGAAACCTCGTCCCTAGAGCTGAGCACATGAAAGCCCGCATCAAGATCACGTTAAAGAATGGCGTCCTCGATCCACAAGGAAAGGCCATCGAAGGCGCCGTGAAGGGCCTCGGCATTTCGGGCGTCAGCGATGTCCGCCAGGGCAAATACGTCGAGGTCGATTTGGCCGAGAGCGATCCGGACAAGGCGCGCGCCATCGTCGAGCGGATGTGCAAGGACCTGCTCGCGAACATGGTCATCGAGAACTACAGCTACGAGATCGCGCCCTGATGTGGGCCCGGCTAGGGATCACGCTAGCCATTGCCGCGTTTGGGACCAGCCAAGCGTTCTCAGATCCTGTCGCCGCTCCAGATCTCGATTGCAGCGTGGGCTTTGAAGCGCTGCATAACCAGCTCGCTTGGCTGCCTGGAGCGCAACGCGAAAGCGTCGAAGGTCAGGACGTTGTGACGTTCACCAGTCCCGACGTGTGGCGTGTCGAAATTCGCTTCACGGCACCGGGCGAACCCGCGCATCCAGCCGTCACTTTGCGGAAATTCGTGAAACAGGTGACGGGTGTATGGACGGCGCAGAGCAAGGCCTGCACCTATGGCGACCGGTCGCAAGTCGACGCCCTGATGGCGGCGCTGAAGGTCGAGGATACGCGGTTGACGAATGCGTCGCGCGATGATGTCGAGCGCCAGAAGCGCGAACGATCGCCGCTTTCTCCGATGCCGTGACGGCGACCGGATCGTCTTCCTTTCTTTCGACATGGCGGTTCTCGCCGCCACTTTCCCCCCTCCCTTGATGCGCGGGGTCGGCGGTGGCGTGAAGAACGAAGCGGATTGTCCGAGGCATGTGAAACGCGGGACATCACCCGCGAGAGGTTTTCGCTCGCACTGTGGGGTGAAGGGTCGGACGGATTTTCCGAACGTGAACGTATGCCGGAAACTCCGAAAGAGCGCCGGCTGGTCCACTGCATCACGCTCAGGTCGTCACCCCCACCCCCAGCCCCTCCCCGCAAGGGGGAGGGGAATGGACGGAGCCGTAGTTCGCGAAGCTCGATTATTGCGAAGCCTGCTCTGTAACAATGGCGAGCGACTGCACCTGCATGCTTTACACCCGTACGAATCGAACGTTCACCGCTTCGGCCCCGCACTTAAATACGTGATGGGGTAGTCCATGCGCAGTCATTGCCCCTTCTCCCCTCCCCTTGACGGGGAGGGGTTGGGGGTGGGGTGAAGGGCGAGGCGGATTTTCAGAGACAATGACCGTATGCCGGAAACCCCGAGAGAGCGCTGGCCGGTCCACTGCGTCACGCCTAGCTCGTTACCCCACCCCTAGCTCCTCCCCGCAGGGAGGGGAACAAGCGCGGCCGTACGCGAGAGAAGAGGCAGAAAGACGCCGCCTCGCAAACGGCGGTGCGTGAGGCCGCGACGGGGCGGCAAGTGGACTCGCGGGGCGAGTCTCGCTAGGTCACGGGACGCGATCATTGCGTCCCGTCAGGGATTGCGAGTAGTCAATGGTTGACAGCTGTCACCGAATTCCGCCGACCATTTAGAGGCCGCCATGCTCCGTGCTTCCGTCATCGTCTTTCCGGGTTCGAACTGCGATCGCGACGTCAAAACGGCGATCGAACGGGTCACCGGGTTCGCACCGAAGATGGTCTGGCACGGCGATGCCAGCGTGCCTTCGTCCGACGTCATCGTATTGCCTGGCGGGTTCTCATACGGCGACTACCTGCGCTGCGGCGCGATGGCCGCGCACTCACCGATCATGAAGGACGTCGTCGCCAAGGCGAACGCCGGAACGCCGGTTATCGGAATCTGCAACGGCTTTCAGATCCTGTGCGAGTCGGGACTTCTGCCGGGCGCGCTGATGCGCAACGCATCGCTCAACTTCATCTGCCGCGACGTCTTCCTGAAAGTCGAGAACGACCAGACGTTCTTCACGAAGTGCTATCGCAAGGACGAGGTTATCAAGGTTCCGATCGCGCACGGCGAAGGCAACTACTTCGCGGACAACGAGACGCTCGACCGGCTCGAAAGCGAAGGCCGCGTCGCGTTCCGATACTCGGACGCATCAGGCGCTGTGTCGCCCGAGGCATGCCCCAACGGCGCCCAGCGCAACATTGCAGGCATCGTCAACGAAACGGGTCGCGTGCTCGGCATGATGCCTCATCCCGAACGCCTGTATGAGACGGCGCTCGGCGGCACCGACGGCCGCCGCGTGTTCGAGAGCATGCTGCTGTCCACGCTCGAAGCCGCATAGCGGCTCGCATAAATGTCCTTATGACCGCTGCGCCGGCCCAGAGATTGATCGACGTGCGGTGTTCGCTCCGCAGAAAATACGCAGCGTGATTGTCGTGGATGGCCGCCTTCGCGGCCATGACGAAAATGGAGACTCCTGAACCCGTCATTCTCTCAAAGCATGAAGAACGCAAAGGGCTTCCGGCCACTTTGACGTCATCGCCGCGAAAGCGGCCATCCGGGAGGCGGCGGGTTTGCCGATGAACGAGCCCTTGGCCCAGCAGCAATTGTGATCTTTCCGGGGCATCTGCCGAGCGCCCCTTGTCGGAACGCAAAGAGAACCTAAATCAATACGGATTGCGGGGCCGGGCCCCTCTGGCAGAGCCAATGATGGCGCTGCGATGTCGGACCGCATCGGGTGTGCCCGGTGCTGTCTTGAGTTCATCACCGGACATGCCTCCAATTTTCCGACCGGAGGAACCTATGTCCCGTCGTTTCGTCACCCTTCTCGAGCGTTCTGCGGAAATTCGCCAGCTGATCGAACGCGAGGAAAGCTCTGCCGCGCCGCGCTCAGTGCGGCTGATGCGACTCAAGAAACTGCAGCTCCAGCTATCCGAAAGCCTGCGCGAACTCTCCGTGAAGCAGTTGATCGCGATGGCCTCGGCGCCGAGCTTCAGGCCGAAATTCGTATTCAGTGATGTGCACTCGGCGCCAGCTTTGTCGCGTGGCTGGATTTCCGCGTAACGCGCTCGTTTCGTCAAAACGGACGGATGCAACTGCATCCGTCCGCGGCGGCTGTAAAAGCCGGAGCAATAATCCCTCACAGAAGCGGCTGATTTGTTCGGCCGCGCCGGACTAAAAGTGCGGCAGATTGGAGCCCTGTGCCTGCGTCGGCGCGAGGGCGGGGATGAAGCAG
>Ga0172380_10001626_pt1 | contig 38274 bp, 51 predicted proteins | sample Leawe162metaG_FD_119747 | JGI IMG/M metagenome (GOLD analysis project Ga0172380, IMG submission 119747) | Leachate microbial communities from a municipal landfill in Southern Ontario, Canada - Leachate well 162 metaG | ecosystem: Engineered > Solid waste > Landfill > Unclassified | place...
TAATGTTGCATTGGCCTTATGCCAGAACAAAGAACTTTTATCTCAACTCCAACTTCTACAGGAGATGGAGAAGATAAAATATTGGCATTTTGACCAATGGTTTAAAAAACAAGACTTCGGAACTATAAATAATTCTGATCTTCTCACTGTAATCAAATCGTATTTGGAGAGTAAGGGAAAATGAAAGTAAGAACAGTCAAAAGATTTATGGCAATTTGTGGACGTGGTTTTTGGGATAAAAATAAATGCCTTATACATGAGCAAAATTGCAAATGTTGGACGAACCCGAAATACAAAACCTGCAAAACTTGCAAACACGGAAGAAATTCCAGAGATGAAGGCTGGCAATGTGATAACCCAAGATTTGTTTATGACATTCATTTTACTCCTGCACATAAAAATGCAGAAGATTTATGCATTAATTGTCCAGTATGGGAAGCTCACTCAAATCACTCGGAGGAGAAATGATAAAAGATACTCTCGGTGGTATGATAGCACGATTTTTACCTGTTATTATAATGGGTGTTCTTACCGGAGTAATATTATTACTAAATTATATTTATAGATTAATGTTTTAATTTGGAGGAGAAATGTTAATACAAGAAGCTATAAAATCAGGGAAACCATTCAAAAGGAAATGTGAAAAGAATTGGACATGGACAAAAGTGCATCCTTCTCCTAATGTCGTAGGTGGAGTTTTTGTTTTCTGTAAGCCCCTACCCAAAAGAATAATCAAAATAGCGGGCAAACTATCTGCTAATCCGGGAATTATAGGTATTCTTGCCAATGACTGGGAGATAAAACAATGAACTATACAAAAACAACCGATAAAAACAATAAACCAGAACCAATAATTTTAATCATTCAGGTGTGGGAATGTAATGTGTGTGATAGAAATTTTCCTTGCAGAGTGGAAATCCATACAAGCGATACAAACCTTCCAGAGCATTTGAAAGGCAATGAACGATTTAGGAATAGGGTGTGTATTTGTAATGAATATCCTACCAAACCAGAGTGGAAGAGGTTACAATGACAATACAAGAATTAGAATCGTTATACGTCACAGAGTCAGGGGATAAGAAACCTGATATTCGAGATTATAAATTTAGAGCAGATATGTTCCGAGCAGACTTATTGGCGTGGAATGTAGGTTTTAACAAATGGCTCTCTCAGCGATTAGAGAGAGTGGAGAAAGAGAAAGAAATTGCAATTAAAATGTATAAAGAATGTTTAGAGCTTTACATTCCCGATAATAAACAAGATGAAGCCAATCTATTTTTATCAACCTATGTTAGTCTGTTAGCGAAAGATATGGCAAAAAGAGGAATTTAATCAGGAGTAACTATGTCAAAGTATAGAAAGAAACCAGTTGTAATCAATGCGGTGAAATGGATTGCTAATAACAGTTCATGGGAAGAGATCAAAAAAGAGCTTGGTGGCAATACCGGAATATTATGGGACATTCCTGCCGGAACTCTTACAATTCCAACATTAGAGGGTGATATGTTGGCAAAAGAAGGAGACTTTATTATTCAAGGTGTGAATGGTGAGCTTTATCCCTGCAAGTCAGACATATTTGAAAAGACCTATGAGAAAGTGGACTAACAATGATACGCGAAAAATTACTTCGTGAAGCATTGAGAGACTTTACAAACGCAATGGCAAGACGTTTGTCAGAGAAAGAACGTGAAGGTTATAAGGGATGGAATAAGGAAAATGTAATTACCACGAAAACATTGCTTATGAACGCCCATGTGGATTTAGGTGAAGTATGGCAAAAACCGAAATCTGCATTCATAGATGAATATCTTGTTGATATTGCTAATTTTATGTTTATGGTATGGTTTCGAGTTTATGGTAAAAGAGCAATGAAGCGCAGACAAGAGGGATTGTCGCCATTAAGAGACGGAGAATAAAATGGAAGAATTAAGAAAAGAGTTTGAGAAGAAAACAGGAAGAAATGCAGCTGAACCTCATTACGAATGGTCAGATGATTTTGTTATCTCTCTTAAAGATGAAATTAAGTTGTTAAGGCAAAACCTCTCCAAGCAGGTGACGGAAGAGGACTTTACAAAGTTTATATGGAATCTTGATTGGAGTTCAGATATGGAAATGGAATACAAGGATTATCTAATATCAAGAATCTTCTCTCATTACATCCTAATACCGAAGGAGAAATAAATGAAAACAATACTCATATCAACAATCTGTCTCTGGTTTAGTGTAGGGATGGGACAGGAAGGGAAAGAGGAGTGAAGCAGCGAGAAGAAAAATGGATGTTTACTTTAGACTGGAAAGAAGTTATTATCCAGCTTGCTATTGTAGGCATTGCTCTTTATTCAACCAACCTTGCATCCCGGTGGTGGTGGGCACAGGGAATTAGACCGGGAGATTTCGAGGTTTATTATCTTGCTGGGCAGGGTAACCTTATAATCAGATGGCTGTATAGTAACTGGTTAGCTCCTACATTTTCCATTTTAAATTTGAAACCTATTTCTGATTCGTGGTTGTATTACATCGGCGTGCTAACAATCTGTTTTATGTTGTTAACTCATAAAGTTATGCAGTTTAAGTATGGATGGATTGTAGTTGTGTTGAATTTTTATAATTTCTCTACCATAATAATAAACGGCAATATTCATATAATACTCGCATACATAAGTTGTTTTCCAATAGGTTCTCTTATTACTGTAGCCTACAAACCATTCTTATTGCCTTTGGCACTTTTATTTTATTTCAGAAAAACCCCGATAGTCAAAAAACTCGGATACTGGTGGCTTATAATAGCCGGGTTGATATTTGTTATTCACTTTCCCTCAAAAGCAGTTTTAAATTATGCCGTGAGCGAAGGAAAAGTATTTACTCGAGGGGAAAATTATATATACCTGTTGAGTATTTTTTATATATGGATGCAAAAGAGAGAGAGAAAAAGAAATGAACACATGGATAGTAAGATGCGGGCAGTGTCTAATTGAAATGCTCCGCGATATTGTTGAGGGTAAAAAAGTTTGGAAATGTCCGAAGTGTGGATATACGATAGCAAGGAAAGATTAATAGAATTTCAATGAAATTACGAATGGCAATAGCTTGGTCACTTTTTGCAGCGGTGATAGTCTTTGTTATGATTCTGCTTATTGTGCACCGCTAAATTGAAGCAAGGAATAAGATGGGCAGGGAACGGAGGAAAACCCCGCCCTTTGAGGCAACGGAGGTTACCAGCCCCCGCTTACTGGCGTTTAAGCCAGCGTCCTAATTGCTGGTTGATCTTTCTGCAATCTTTCAGTGAATCTTTGTAAGCAGAAATAACAGAATCTTTCATCACAATCCTTGTCTGCAAATCAGAAATGCTTTTGCGGTCTTCTTCTCCTGAACTTTTAACTCCACAACAATTAAAAGAAACTGCAATAACAACTATTAAAATTATTCGTTTCATTTTGTCCTCCATCCGTAGTCAAGTTCATCCATCCTGATAATGTCAGGACTCATATATAAATCGTGAGGTGTGATCCAATCTTCAATAACCGGATTGAGTAAATCTTTTCCGCATTGAATATATTTTTGAATAATGTCATTGCCTTGATAATGCGTCCAATGAGCAGAGTCTTTCAAAATTCCAATAGCAATTCCTGATTCACTGGCTTTTCGGTAAGCAGCTTCACTGCAAATGAAGGAAGGATAAAATACTTCAATGTCTTTTTCAATATCTTCAAATTTGTGTCCTAAGAATTTGCCTTCAAAGGAATCATTCTTGACCTGCTTTAAGAAAGCCAAAGCTACTAATTGAGCAAAAGCATAGCCAAGACCTCTCGAAAGATAATAAGCATCCCACTCTGACATCTTCTTTATTTGTTCAGGTGTTAATTCCTGCCCTCCAACCCCATCAGCGTGATAACGAGATACGATTGTATATTTGTCTTTCTCTCCTGTTGAATTACGCAATGACCTTTTAACAAAACCTTCGGCAACAGCTTCACACAAAAAGATTCCGTCCGGTGTCGGTTCAATTATTTCACAGACTGACTTCACATGATTCAAAGGACTGTGTGTGATAGATTGAATTGCATTTGGAACAAAATCATCAGAGGTATGATCGAACATCCAGTCATGTAGTCTTACTTCGGAAAGTTTCATAAGATTATTTCCTCAAATTCAGATAGGCAAATTCACCAAACAGTTCTTTTGATTTAGCGTCATATGCTTTCGCGGCAGAGATTAAATCGGGAAATGTGCCAAGATGAATTCGTCTTTTATTTATATTAATGTATGATTGGAAAGATTTTCCTCTTAATATTCGCACTCCCCTAAATCCCGTGGTATTGTTTTGTTGTCTTTTTGTATTCATCATATTTTGGCTACGACTGCAAATACGAAGATTTGACCTCTGGTTATTTAATTTATTCATATCGATATGATCTGTATCCATTCCGATTGGCGTCCCTAATATTTCACGATGCATCCATATACATTTCTTCCCTGACGTTTTCGATGTTCTACCAACAGCATATCCATTATCGCTATAGTGCCAACTAAATTTATTAAGCCATTCAAAATCTTCATCATCCACCAATGCAAATTTGCCTTTTGTCAGTATGATTTTTTTCATAAATATATTCCCTTACAGACGAATGGAACGAATAATCTTGAAGTGCGACCTTCGGATAATTATCCGTTACCATTGTCTGCAATTTAATATTATTATGATTATAGTCGCACTTCATAAAACTATATTAAATTAATGATTAATATCAATAAAGGCAAGTTATGTAAATGCATACTCCCTCCGTTAAATAAAACATAAACCAATTACAATTCCGGTAGCTACAATTACACCAAGAATGAATCTGTATATCTCTACTTTCTTTCCGGCAAAAAGAATAATCCAATACGGCTTAACAGGTACACATAAAACTTTTCGAGTTTCAGATAAATGACTTAAATATTTCGGCAATCGGAAACCTAAAATATTAACAGTCTCACGTTGCTGACCGTCAATGATTTCTTCCCACCACCATTCAGGAATTTTTATCCATCTTGAAAGCAAGTAGTAAATTAAATCCTCAAAGCCACAATAATGCAGGAATAGGACTGAAAAGAAAATCCTGAAAGGTGTTATGTAATCAATCCATCCTTCGAGAGTAATTCCTAAAAGCATCAAAGCCAAAGCGATATACAAAACTCCGAATTGAGACTGTGACATTCCTTCACTGGCTTGCTTTCTAATTTCTGCAACTTCTACCTTTACTTCCTCTGGTGCATTTGTCAATGCCTTCATCAATGCTTTCCAATACTTAAATTCTGAACTTGACATCTGAAGTATGTCAAACAGAGCAACAAGATTAATGACTAAGAATATTATCCAGAGCATTGTTATTATCATGATATTATCCTTTTGCCAAGTTCAGTTCTTGCATGAAAAACCATCCCTAATATAAAAAATATAATACCAGTAGGAATAAGGAATTGCCAACAATGAAGTAATATCCAAAGATTGCCGGGAGTGGACTTTGTTTCTGTTGTGGTTTTTATAGTCTCAATTTCTCGTTCTTTGTTTTCAATCTCATATCCTAATTGAATTATAGACTTTTCTTTTTCATTCAGTAATTGATCCTTGCTTTTCGCTGTTGACATCCAGAATTTAAGACTTGCCTTTAGTCCGTTTTGATCGACATTCACCTCTCCCTTACAGTATTTTTCAAGATACGCTCTGCCGATTGAGTCTGTTTTTTCATCAGTCAATGGAAGCTCAACAGGAATTGAAATAGTATCGTGAATGATTGTAGCCGGGATTGTTTGTCCGATGGTTTCCGTTGTTGTTGTCTCTTTTATCGTGCCACATCCCACAAGCAGGATTGCAAGACCGAGAATTATTAATACAGTTTTCATGTTTTCCTCCATTCATTATAGTGAACTTTTCCGTTTATAAAAGTTGCTTCAAGAATTTGTTTCCGGTTGTTTCCTTTTTTATATGACACGTGAGTCCATTTGATTTCATAGATGACTTGATCAAATTCAAGATTATCTTTTATGAAATTGAACACATCTAAAACAGACGTGCCAGAAACAACAATATCTGCTGCTTCTCCCAATGGGTGCTGAGAAGTTTTAGAACTATTTGGCACTGCATCATTTAATTCTTTACACCGAAAGCCAGAGTCAACGATAACAAACTTATCGAAATAAACTCTGACAGGCTCTAAAATTCTTTGACACAGCAGAATCATAGAATCAATTTGCTGCTGATTTGGTTCATTCTTTATTCCAAGTCTTGAAGCTGTTTGAGAATGAACCATTTCCTCAAGAGTGAAATGTTTTGTTAAATTCATTTTGTTTCCGGTGGTTTTGTTTCAGCTGCTTTAGTATTTATATCAGAAACTTGTATTGGAGTCTTTACAGTTCCATCAGGATTTCTGCCTTGTAAAATACCGATCAATGTTATGGAGACCGTGCCACAAACTCCACCTACAATATAAACCCATTCAGGAAGTGCAATACCTTGTGTTCCCAAAGAACCGATTATCACACCTATCGCTCCGAGAATACCAGCAATAGTTGATAGCGTGCTTTTAATATTACTTGTGTTCATGATGTCTGCCTTTCTTGTTATCCTAATTTGATATGAGTTATTAACCATTCAATAATTTGAACCGGATTGACACCTTTGATTCCCAAAGTATTTAATGAACTCAATATTACCCATAACAAAATAAATGAACCTGCTATCTTGCCGATTTTAGTTTCAAATACTTTGCCTACTTTTGTGTTTAATCTCCAGTCATTAAATGCCTCTTTGAGTTTATTTGTTTTACGTAACGATAATGTCACGTGATACATTTCCTTTAAAACTTCTGGAAGAGGAGTAGTTTTATCATCTCCATTTAGTCTAATACTTATTAAACTATTGAGATTATTATTCATGCTGGTTATAGTGTCGCGAAAATCTTTATGTTGCCTTCTATTTGAATTAAACTCTCTATTGAGTCTATTTGAATCTTTTTTATAGATGCATTTCTCAACAGAAACTCCTGCGATGCATTTTTTGATTTTCGTCTTTGTCATTGTCCCTCTCCTTCAGTATGAGTTCATAATCCGCTAATGGTAACTTATGTATAATCTTGCCGCTTCTGATAATGCAAGGTCACGAAATACAAAGTAATGGCTATTTGTTGGAGTCTTTGCTCTCAATACAAAAGCAACGTAATTGTTTTCAACAAAAGTTTCACTATCCACTACCTGTTGCAATAAAGATGCGAGATTAGGCGTTGTTAATACAACATCTGCTGCTGGCGTAGTAAATCCACTCCACTCAATCATAGTGCTTAAAGTAGCAAGATGTGTTGAGATGGTATGTGAATGCGCTTCGACAAATATCGGTGCTTCGTCGTTTAATGAAATTCCTATTTCTACAATATCAGTAGAAGGATTCCAACCAGAATTTAAATCACAAGTAAGTTCAATCGAACAAGAATCAATAGTTGAACCTTGCGGAACTTCGCACATAAATCTTAATCCGGTTTCGTAGGTGTCTGTAGTGGATTCTTTGCCTATCCACGTTGCACCTAAATATTCATAGGTGTTGTCTGACTCTGCATCGTTACCATCGGCTACTATCGTATCTCTTACAACTGTACCGGGGGCGTTGGTATCGTAAATTAAAAGCGAACAATACTTGGCTGGAACTATTAGTGTTGTAGAGTTCCAAGTTCCTGTGCCTGGATGTTTCCAAGTGTTCGCTGCAATTGTATAAGTTTGAGGAGCATTAGTGTAGTTCCTAAACAAAGAATCTGCCGTTGCAGTAGAAGTATAGAAAGCATAGGTTGAATTTGCCTCATCTCCTGTTTCAGTTCTCCATTCTGCCAATGTTGCCCTTAAGGTAGTTGCGCCGTCTTGGAACAAAAATGGAGTTGACCAAGCATCTGAATTATAATAAGTATTATAATCCATCGTGCCTATACTTACATTCCCTGCGTTAGCGTCATAGTGGTAAAATAATGGAGTGATTACATCTCCACGATTATAGACGGTATTATAAGTAATTACATCGGCGTAAGGGTCTTGAATGCCTGTATCTATATAATATTGTAATGCCCCTGTCCATAAATCTCCGGTCTTACGATAGAACATTCCATATCGTAATGTGTCCTGATAACTATTACGTTGGAAATATGCACCTTGATTGCCGTGAACCGAAACAATACTATCTGCCCTTGAATTGGTTGTTATCTCGTCAAAGTAAATATCCTTGCTTCCATTGGAAGCGGGACTTCCATTTGAGGGTAGGAAATTAATAGCATCCTCAGCAAAACTATTTGTATTAACTATATTATGAGAGTTGTCCGAATAATACCCTCCGCCATCTCCAAGAATTGCATCATAATGTTTGACAATATTTCCCCTTGAATATGTGTGAGAACGGAAATAATATCCAGTGTAACCCACACTGTCCATATAGTTGTTATTGTAAACTAAATTCTCTCCACCTAAGATTCCAAAGGGTTGCTCAGAAGAACCTGCAATAATTCCTATCGACCTTAAAGTATCCTCAGTGATTGAACCAGAGGTAACAGAGTAAGCATCTATTCCAATATCCCCAGTATTCTGGATTATAATACTATCAATATCTATATTTGTTGCAGCACCTTCATATTCAATTCCAATTCCCTTAGACTGATATATTTTGCATCTGTCAATTTTAGTATAGGCAGGAGTGCCGGAGAAATTCATACCTGCAAGACCCTGTTTCTGGAATTGTATATCTCTGAAAGTGATATAACTCTGTCCGGTTTCACTTCCGTAATCTTGGGTTACACCTTCGATTGTCAATGAAGCAGGTGTAGTTCCGGTTGGTAAATAAATTCTTAGACTATCTTGCGCGGCATCATAGCACCATTCACCTGCTGAATCAGGCGACAATGGATAGCCCTGAATAAACGCACCATAACCAGCGGCGGGAGTCCAGCCCAAGACAGACGAGACACAAACACTATCGTCTTTGTTCGACCGGATTGTGCGAATATTATAGCTCCAATTAATCGGTCTTATAACTAATTGAGCATTAACTAAGGCATCTTCGGACGCACTTAGACCCGTAAGAATAACTTTTGTAGTTCCTGTTCCAGTGGCACAGTTAAGCCACTGATTGCCATATTGGCCGATATTTGGTGTTCTGGCTAATACCTGCTGAACTCCATTAATAAATACATTGTAGATGGTCGAAGTTGTATAAGCTGACCAAATATTTCCATTTTGAACCCATGTATCAAATACTTCGCTTCCGTCAACTATCGGATCTGCTCCATCGCCATATCGTGTAGTGACAATCGTAGAATCAGAAGTGCCGGATTGATTAACAGCTATCTTCCCTCTGAATTTATCTCCGGCTTTTAAGAATATAGTATCACCACGTTGCAATGCTTTAGCGTATGCAGTAGCAAGGGTTTGTAACGGCACATCGGTAGAATGTCCGGTAGCTCCATCATTGCCAGTATTTGAAACATACCAGTTTGTTGTATCTGTCCCGGCAGAAGATGCAACAGGATTAAATCTCATAATCATCACATCTTGTGCTTGCAATCCTACGAAACAAAATGCAATTAATATAATTAATTTTCTCATGGAGCTATTCGTGTTCCGATTATCCATATCTTTAACCCTGCCCCTGCGACACTTGAACCTACCTGATCTGCATAAACAGTTATTTCTGCATCATCGGCTAAAGCTGAATCACTTATTACATATCCGGTTGTTGCTGTTGTTGATGTTAGTTCCGTTGCATCGATCATAACTTTTGTTGATAAAATCGTAGTTCCTGACTCGTGAATATCTACAAGTATTGTTGCACCTGTCGGAGCTGTCGTTACGCTTGCTCTTACTGCTGTCACTGTCATTGCGTAAGGCACTCTAAAAGTAACTTTAGCAACTGAAGTAGAAGCTGTCAAGGCAGTTGTTTCATCAGAACACGCTACTCCTATGACTGTTGGCATAGTTGCTTTTAATACAGCAGTTCCTTTGACTTCGTATTGATTGCCTCCATAATTTTTACTAACTAAAAGTGATGCTGTATCACCCGGTGCTAAATACGTTCCTTTAGGAGACCATCTATTTGTGGTATCAAAAGGTAAACCCTTCGGATTCCAGCGATTCGTAGTGTCAAACGGAAGTCCTTTAGGATTCCAACGATTGGTTGTATCGAATGGTAAACCTTTTGGTTGCCATCTGTTTGCTGTGTCAAGTTCAGATTTTTTCCAAAATCTTGCAAACGGAAGTCTGAAGGTGTGAGTTGTTCCATCGCTGAACCAAGACGGCACACCAGCGAAAGCAGAATCTACTGCAAATGTTTGGCTTGCCCCATTTAATCCGTTGAGAGAAGTGATCCCACCGCCTGTCGTTATCTCTGCAATCTTAGCATCTATCATAGCCCTTGAATAAAATCCTAATGTCGCACTGTTTGAATCTGCACGTGTATAATAATGAAGCAACATAGCATCCATTAAATTTCTTGGATAGAAACCAAGAGTTGCGGAATTGCTATCTGATTTTAAATATCTATAACTCAATAAAGCATCTATCATTGCCGTCCGGTAAAACCAACTCGAATCAGTTATAGGAAAGTATTCTCCAAGTTTCCAATTTCTGACATAATCATTTACACCGAGAGAATCAGCAGTGTTCTTTTTATAAGAAAGTAAAGAAGTTGACATTGCCTTACTATTACCATAACTCGTATCTGCTTTTTGATTCATCCAAGCCGTCATATAATCACGAGAATGGAAACCTTTTGTTCCGCTTGAAGTATCTCCTCTTGAATAATAAACAGACATACCTGATAGTGTTGCGTAAGTATTAGCTGCAAATATTTTATTGGCTATCGTAGTTGCAGTATCAGTCCAGTTTATTTTATAAGCCATTGCAGCGTCAAAATAAAGTTTTGGATAATAAAGATTTGTATCTGCCTTGTCGAACTTATAAGACAACAAAGCATTTATCATATTCTCTGTGAAATAATTCGTGCTATCTGACTTGTCAGACTTGTAGGAGAGCAAAGCATTAACCATTGCAGTAGTGAACCACCGCGTTGAATCAGACTTGTCCATTTTATAAGCAAGCAAGGCATTTATCATTGCCGTTGTGTACCATCTTGTGCTATCAGATTTGTCAAGTTTCAATAACAACAAAGCATCCAAGAATCCGCGTTGATAAAATAAAGTAGTATCTGATTTGTCGAATTTGTAAGCTAACAAAGCTGTGATCATATTTGACATCATATAATTGGATGTATCAGATTTATCAAGTTTATAACCAAGCAATGCATTAACCATTGCCGCCTTAAAATATAAAGTTGTATCGCTTTTATCAAATTTATACGCAAGTAGAGCATCAATCATCGCTTTCTTATAATAAAGATTCGAGGTATCTGCATAAGGAATATATTTCAGCAAGCTATCTCTTAGAGTGCTTCTTACGTCTGCTTTTGTGTATTTGTTCATCAATGAATCTAAGTAAGCATTGAACAATGCACGATAGACAAGGTTAGAATCGGCTTGAACCGTTGGGATTACTGTCTTAACCCAAGTTGGATATACTTTCTGTGATGAATCTGCTGCATCATACTGGATATTCATCGGCTTTATTTGCCCCAATAAAATCAAAGGCAAGAAAATCATTAAGAATAGAATCTTTTTCATAATTACTCCGGTTTCCGTATCCAGACTTGAATTGAATCAGAGACAACATCTAAGAATATCTGCTGTCCTTCATATCGCAAATCATTCTCTTTCAAGATTGTTATTTGCTTTTGAATTTCTTCTCTTGCTTTTTTGATATTCTCGTTTATTTGACTTGACTTCATCCAAACGAGAGTATCTTTTGTTGATGGTTTTTGTGCAAAACAAAACGACGAAAACAGTATTAAGCATATTATAATCTTCATTTTATTCCTCTTTATTAATTCGATGTAAATACAGTATAACCAACACCATTTATTGTTAATACAACCCACCCCATTTGCGAGGTTGGACTTCCACCTGAACTTGTTGCAACATATCTTCCCGATGTTGCACTATGACTGCTATATGTCGCGCCTTCCGCCGCTGGGGCATAAACTCCACTATGATTATGATTGCCATAAGCTGCATTTGTTGCACCTGTCCCTAATGCTAATTGATTAGCGTGTGCTTCATTCCAGTCTGTTGAGTTGCCGCCTGTTGCAGTTACAACTCCGTCAACTGTAAAATTGCAACTTGTACTTATTAAATTGCTGTTATCGTCTAAATACAAAGATTGATTGTTACCACCGATTAAAGATAAATATCGCCCACTATAAGCAGTCAGAGAAACAAATCCACCTGTAGAATTTAACGAACCAGCCAAACCTGTCGCATCATATGTGTAGATGGAATTGGTTGCAGAACTAATTGATATTCTTTGACCACTTGCCGCTGTCTGGAATGTTAATCCTGTAAATGTTCCTGCCTTTATAGAATCAGCAACTATTCGGGCAGAAGTTATCAAACCACTTGTTATCTGTCCTGCTGTTATACTTCCTGCATAAAGCCCTGAACCGTCCATATAAACAGACACCCTACTCCACGTTGAAGCACCTTTACGAAACATTGCATAATCATCTGTATCAAACCAGAAATCTCCTTCATTTGCAGTCGGAGCGTTAGCTTGATAATAAGTATGATTTCCAGCAGATGCAGAAGTAATAAATCCAGCATCATTATTAAAACCAGACAAAGTAATTGACGCTTGATTGCTTAGAGTTACATTGCCTGTAAAATAAGCATCTCCATCCGGTTCTACTCTGAATACATCAGCAACGACACCAACAGCAGGTCTATGGCGGATTCTGATTCCATTCACAGTGTCAATTGTGATAAAAGAAGAGTTAGGCATATAAGACCCTACAACCATTCCATATTGTTCGCCAGAGTAACCCCAGTTGCCGCTTAAATCTCCGATCCTAAGAATCTCATTCCAATTATTGTAAGTTGTGTCGTGAACTGCATACATTGATATAGCAGTTTTGTCATAAGATTTTATATCAATCCATCCATTCCCATTTTGACCAATGACAGAATAAGGAGTGCCTTTGAGCCAAGTGTCTGCTCCTGTCTTGTCAAGGTTTCGTGCAACATAATAATTATAATCTGCTTGCAGAGATAATATCCTAACATATTCATGCTTTCCTGCATCTCTTAACTCAACAATGTCCCCAATTGTCATATTGGATTCAAAACGCATTGTAGTTGATTGAGGTATTACTTTTCCTTGAATAACCCCGCAATTCTTCCCAAGTCTTAAATATCCACCAACAAGATTAATTGATTGTTTTGAAAATACGGTGGATTCAAGTTCTGACACCCATAAATGTTCCCAATACAAAGTATCATTTCCTATGTCTCTTTTGCACGAAGAGTCAGGAAGGAAATTTGCTCTTAATGTATAATTGTTTTGTGCATTGGCAATTGCAGTCAAGCAAAAAAGAAGTGTAAATAAAATCTTTTTCATACTTTTGGTTGAACTCCTATAATAATATCAGCGTAATATTTTCCATCTGCATAAGGATTTCCAGCCATATCATATCCTAACTGGAAAGAAATGTCACTTGCCGATTGAACTGTATCTCCAAATTGATTAATGCTTGCACCTTGATATGAACTTAAAATAATAGCAACATCACAAGCAGATAAGTCTATAGGCGGATAATCATCACCATTCTGCATTGTCAACAGTTTGCCAATGTTTGTGGTAAATGTTTCCGGTGTTTCATATGGCTGTGATATTTCAACTTTTAATTTTATATACATGTAATCGACAATTGTAATCGGTTCTGGAAAAATTGTGTAAATGTGCTTATCCACAAGTTCAAGAATGTATTTTTTCTGATGTTCAAATCCTTCGATCCATTCATTCTCGAAATTTGAATTGTCTTGAACCAATTCTGTCCTAAGTAACTGTACCCACCCACCTTTATAAACAATTGCTTTATTTGATGCTTGCAGGAATGCCCGAAGATAATCTTCAAGGGAATTGAGTGCATCCAATTCAAAAGTGACAATCCTTCGGAATCCTCTGAATTCTGTTTTACTACTTCCATCCATAAGCAAATAAATGAGGTCAGGAACAAGCTGAATATTATCCGGTGCATCAAGTCCTTTGACAGACAGAATGTCAAAAGACTGACTGTGAACAGCTCCAAGAGAATCGTAATATTTAAAGTATGCAGTTTCAAGCACATTGGATTCTTTTCATTATACTGGCCACGAAGTCCGTGCAATAGACTCGTCAAAATCTTCATTCCATCGTTTTACTTTTTGAAAATCGTCAATCCATTCCAACTCGTATCCTGTATCTTTAGGACTCCAAACTACATCCGTTTCAGTTCCATAATCAACTAAACGAGCATTATCCAAGTGCCAATAAAGTATTCCAAGCTCTTCAGCACTTCGGTCATCAATAGGTGCACAATCAACTCTGATCTGACGAATGAATGCTTTAAATTGACTGCTTGTTGAACCGTCCAATTTCTTGTTAATTATTTCAGGATAGAACTGCACCCAGTCTCCTGCCAACATTCCTTTGATTGACAAAACTGGAATGTCAACAGATTCATAAATAGGGTCTAATTCAAACCACATATCAGCAGTGCCGATAACAGGAGTAAGTATTATCTGTAATGCTGTTGTGGCAGAAGTTGCAACAAAAGTGTGATAGATATGAGTCCATACTCCCGCTGCCGCTGTTAAAGCAACAGAAGTTACGCCTCCGGTCTTAATCTGAAAGTTTTGTGCACTAACTGCATAAACCCAAAGCGAAATTACATACGATCTACCAGAAACAAATGTTGCATTATTCCCAGAAGCGAGAGAAACATAATTCGTTGTGAAATCACCAGTCCCCGAAGCAGCAAGCTTATAAGAATTAGTCCCTGCTTTTACGTGAGTTGAAGAAGCAGTGATGATATGAGTTCCGCCATTCACCCAATTATTCTTTGCTTCTCCATCTCTATCTGCTAAGACTGGCTTAGCAGATAGATTATATTTCAGACGTAAAGTTGTTTCGCTCATTTAAGCCCCGAAGCACGCATTCCACTGGCTGGTTAATATTCTTCCTGCACCAGTTACTTTCAATACCGTTAGGTCATCCATGTCTTTTTCTACCAATAAATCAGTAGCAATGCCAAGTCCGTCATTTGCAGTGTTCGGAAGCGTGCAAACCATTCCATTCGTGAAAGTAATACGTGCTTCATTCTTTCTGAATTGAATGGCATTCCACTTCAAAACTTCAGCCTCAGAAGTCTCAAGACCTTCTGCGTCAAGACTGATATGTATAGCACCATTGCGATACATTCCACGTCCATCTTCTGAACACATAAGCTCTGCTGTGAAGATTCCCTTACGGAAATTTTCAATATCATCAAGATAAGTTCCTGCACCAGCTGCACCTAATTCAATCTTTGCAATTCCAGCCGGAACAATGTCCGCTTCCGTCAAGCTGTCAATCAAATGGAAAGCATCCGTTCCGGGATCTGTGCCATCAGCAGGAGTATTGGCAGAAGTTAGAATCTGTCCGTATTCCGTTTTTGTCAGTTTACGTTTGATGGAAACTTCCAGTAACATTTCTCCATCCATGTCCTTGTCACTCACCAGCTTCCACTTGATAGCTCCAAAACTTGTGGGACTTGGAGTAGATGTGGAAGGTGCTGAAGAAATTATACGTCCACCGTCAATCAGAGCAATCTTATGCTCGATTTTCTTTGTGGAGAACAAAGGCAGGAGCTTTATTAAATTTGCCGTTGTTCGGATAGGCATAATTTCAGCCGATGCTTCCAATAGATAGCTGATTGGAACTGTCTGCTTTGTTTTATCTTCCGTTTTGAAAGAGGTCAGTTTCAGCTTGCCATTCTTTATGATAGGCAAAGCATGATAAGCTGCATCGGAATCGTCGATATTTTTTATCTTCCAACTTCCGATACCATCTACAAGCTCATTGGCAATCGAGGGGACTAATGACATGATGTTTTACTCCTTGTGTTATTAAATATTTTATATTTTATTTTCATGGCAATGTTGTATCTCCAGCTTCAATCCATACAACATCTGCTTTATTGCTCTTTAAGCTTTTTGAATACTCGGTTGAATAAAAATATCTTTCCGTCACTCCGTCATTTATTGTATGTTGCATTAAATTTTGTAGCCACATTTGAGATGAATTTCCACTCTTGGTAGCTTTTATGCTATCATAAGTTCTCTTGTACTCTATCCTCGAATAACTGAAGCGATAAAACATATAATGACACAAAGCAGTTGGATAATCATTCGGCTCTACATAAGCCCCTGTGTAATAATTCCAGTATCGGACATAAGCACAGTGTGTGCAATTTCCACTTCCATTGTCTTGAAACAGTTGAGTGTATTCAGTTGCACCGCCAGATAAAAAATCAGTTTGAATTGTCTTTTCAAATTGCCTCCAAGGGTCAACTACTGCCTGAGTGTAAAGCAATCCATCCCAAAAGAATATATTTGTTGCAGTCTGAAAGATTCCATTGACCAAAAGTCTTTTTGCCTTGCGTGAGGTTTCCGCACATATTTTTGATTCTGTTATGCCACCATCCATAGTTATCAAATTTCCAGACAAACCTCTTGAGTTGAAAGAAATCCTGTGCTTATTATTGGCGGGAGTTGCATCAATCAATCCACTTGTATTTCCAAATGAATATTTTGGAACAGCACCCCAAGACTGGCAAATGTGTGCAAGCATTTCCCAAGCATTGGAATAGCTATCATAATAAGTTCCGCTTGACTGCACAAGCGGAGGCGGAGCTTGGTTGTAAGTATAAAAGAAAGTATAAGGAATCAGAGCATCAATCCAACTTATCCAATCAGCTCCAAATGCTGTTGACTTAAGTTGAAAATCATCTGCATTATTAATTACCAAAGACTCATCATAAGCTACTCCGTAAGTCAGTTCTATTATTGCAGCCACCACACTCTTAAATGTTGCATAATTGCGTGTAGTTGTTGCACCATAATCAAGAGGAATGAATTGAGTAAAGTGAGCTCTGATAATTGTGCACAAGTCACCCATTGATATATTTTTAGATGTAGTCAAGGCTGACATCAGTTCCAGTTCAATACCTCTCACCCAGTCTGTAGGTGTAGCTGACAAAACATTCAAATACTCTTCTGTAGCATAAGTGTTTTTTCTAAACACTGAACCTCTGAAATAAAACTCTTCATTTGCTCCATTCACTGTTGCAAACATAATGTCAACTGTATAATCCACCGGATAGCCATACAGAAGTTTATACCAAAAACCCTCTGGATATGTCGTATAATCTTCTGCAATCTTTATTTTCATATTGTCAATTTCTGTTGTCCCTGCTTGAGCATCAACAGATTCTTTTAAATCTCCAACATCCAAGAATGACACTCCTGCCGGAACTGTAATGGCTGGATAGCGATAGTCCAAATACAAATACGCTTTAACAGTTCCAACAGGCAGATTATAAATTGTCGGCAAGGCATACTGGACTTCTCTTCCGCCTCCGATGCCTACCATATAAATATAAACAGGATTTACAGTGGCATCTGAAGTTATTGTTAAAATGCCCGGTAAAACTCCTTTTGTTGTAGGATGAAACTTCAAAACAATATTATGTGTAGCTCCAACGGCAATTGTCGCTGCACCACCGCCAGAAACAATGCTAAAATCTCCGCTCATTGTTGTGGCAGAGATGTGAATATCTCCACTGCCACCAGCAAGATTTGTTAGCACAAGAGTCTGATTTGCACTATCAGAATCAACTGCCACAATGCTGAAATCTAAAGCTGCTGGAGCATTTACTAAATAAGTTGCCATTTAAATTGTCCTGCCATCCGCACGTTGTTGATCTCCAACCTTGACTAAAACAGAAAATTGTGCAGCTTCTGCCACTGGTATCAATTGTATGTAAGGTGCAATATTCATCATTCCACCTCTTGATGATCTTCCTGCTTGATTCATTGTGGAAATATATTCCGGTTGTTTTTCAGCAAAGCTGTGAAGTCTTCCACTTGACATTCCAACCCCTATCACCGGTTCATTCAGCCATCCGCCTTTAGAGTGTGCAGTGATTGTAGTTCCCATAAAACTTCCAGCAGAAGAAGCTCCTGCTGCTGCACCTACCGCTGCACCTCCAGTTATCAATCCAATTAAACTCTCAATAATTTTCATTGCTATCATTTTAGCAATTATCTGTTCCAAAGACTCAATGACCTGTGATGCCATAGAACGGAAAGCCTGTCCAATATTCATTGTGCCTTGCATTAATCCCATAATAGTATTTGACCATTTGTTTGCCAATCCATCAATTCCATCAGCAAGTCCCATAACAATCTGCCCTTGGACAGAAAGACCTTTGTTATAATTTTTCAAAAATCTTTCAGCTTGGAAAAGTTCTGATTCATCTTCAGTTGATCCTCCAGCACGATTTGTCCCTCCTACTCCTTCTCCTCTTTCATTCATAGCAGATTTTCTACGGTTCCAACCAGTTACTCCTGCTTTCGCTCTTTTGTCTGCTGCTTTCCTTAATGCTTCGCGTAATTTCTCTTGCTGTTTGAATGATCTTTCAAAATCTTTGAGACCTTCTTCAAATTGTTTTAATTTTCTTGCCCCAACTTTTTTATAATCAATTTCTACTGGTTTGTTTCTTGTGCTTCCACCACCAGAAGGCATTTCAATTTCAATATATTCTTCTTGTTTCTCTCCAAAGACTCCCTGAATCATTAGGTTCCACATCTTTGCAACTTCTGCTAATTTGGAAACCAAAGGAGATAATTTACCAGCCAATATACCTGCTGATGTTCCCAAATCACTCCAAGCAGCTTTAAGTTGCTCATATGTGTCTAATTGATTCATTGCTGCTTTGTTTATATTAAGATGTTGCTCTTCTCCTTTTTTAAGTATTGCATTAAATAAGGCGTGCTGTTTTCCTGCTTCTGTCAATTCGTCTGCCTGAACACCAAGAGACCGGGCATAATCTTTTACAGACTGCTCAACATCAACAGGAATTAATAATTGCTTCATTGCACGCTTGCTGCCCATTGCAGCTTTCTCTAATGAGTTGAGAACTTCTTCAAAGGACATACCCAGCATATCTGATCTGTCTTTTGCAAAAGCCAATATTCTTGGCATCTCCTTCCAATCAATGTCAAGCATACTCAACTTCATAACAGATTGCAGAGATTCCATTCTTGAAAGAGTAAAATTGGTTTCCTTACCGATATCACCCATCACTCTCGCAAAATCAACTCCATCTTTTCTCGCAATTTGACTTAATGTGGATTGTAACAGTTCTAATCTTGCAGACTTTTCACCCATCTCAATTACTTTGTAAAACGAATAAGCTGCCGCAGCAACAGTTCCAAAAGCAACAGTTGCCTGACGAATGACAGTTCCAAGTTTGAAGTAAGTGGAGTGCAAACCACCAGCAGTGCCATTCAAATCTTTCATAGCAGTTTGAAGACCTTTTAACTCACTCTTCTTGCTGGTGAACTCTTTGGTATTGAGAGAAACCCCTTTGAGTTCAGTCTTCAACTGTTTGATCTTAGCTTGAAGCTGCCCTAAAGTTTCAATGCCTTCTGCTTTCAGCCGGATATATAAATCATTATCAGACATTATTTCTTCATCCTTTGTTCGTCAACCCAGTCATCATATCCTGCAAACTCTGTTATTATCACAACATCTTCCATTGTGTAATCATTCAAAATACTTTTTCTGCTTTCTCCTGTTAATTTCATCATCTGATGCACTAAGTACTCTTCTGCAAATTCTCTTGGCGGAGGTTTTACGGTTTTTCGTTTGGCTTTATAAGTCCTAAACTTTCTAACCGCTTGAATTCCTTTTCGAGTCCTTCCTTGTAACGAGAGAAAAAATCTACCTGTAATCCTCCAGCAACAGCTAAGTCTATCTTGTTCCATCCTAATTCTTTTGGCATAATGTGAAACCACTTCCATAAGAAATTCATTTTCAAAGCAATGCGACAAAACCTAATCCAATCCTTTTTTGTGAAGTATTGAATGTCTTTCTTCATTGTCCTCATTATCTTGGCATTGTTTGCTAAAGTGATCCGGGCAAATTCAAACTCTCTGCCTCCAATTTCTATAACCTGTTGCTCATTCATCCTCATCTCCTTTTTTATAGTATAACTTCTTCTGTAGTGATTGCTGCCATTCTCACTTCTCTCTTTGCATATTCAAGTAATGTCGGAAGGAATGTCAAATAAGTCCTAACCGGAAACTTCATCACTCCGCCTCTGTTCAGTGCCATCCACTTCCACTTCTCTTCATTTGTTTCATACCACTTTGCCCAAAAGAACGACCTCATTTTTTCTGTCACCATCATCAATCCACCTCTTTGATGGATTGCATACATTGAATACAACGTTGCAGAATCTGCATCAGATGTTTTACTAATAGACTGTGCTATCTTTCCTTCTCTCCCTCCCAAGTTTGACGGTTCTCCTTCTCTTGTTGCTTCCCAAGTTCCATATCCTGAAGAAGTAAATCTGCCCATAGAATCAGAATACATTCTGTCAACAATCCTCTCCATTGCACTGGAAAGGTCTGTATTGAACCGGGGCAAGTGCCCTCTTACCTCAAAACCATCTATCATAACTGTGTATCCAAGAATCTGCTATGAACAGTGAATTGAATCTGACTCCAAAGAATCTTTTCCACTATTGGAAAGTTACTACGTGAAATCTTGATACCATCCTTTTTCAAAATGTTCCATCTGTTTGTTGTGCCAACCAATTGAGACTTGTAAATACTCACGACATATTTCCGTAAATCATGCACAACGCCTTCCAGTTCATCTGCTGAAGCAAAGGCATTCAGGAACACAACGAATGTAGAATCCCACACCGTGCCGTTAGTATCTTCGCATAAGAGCAATTCGTTTCCGTTAAGGACTTCAATTCTTGGAAAGGGCTGACCGTCATTAAGGTCTGACATAGAATCAAAAACCTTTTTCACCGATCCGATAGCCGTTACTCCAGCTACAAGGAAATCTCTTATATCTTCGTATTTAGATTGACTCATAAAATTGCTCCGTTGGCTTTCGTTTCTTCAGGATGGATGCATCTGTGAGAGGAGAATGCCTGCCGAGTGCACGGAACGAACTGACGCACGCCGGAATGAAGCCAAACACTTTTAGAGTGTAGGCACGCACGAAACCTTGACGTTTATTTATTTTCAGCATAATCTTTTATATCGATTGATAATTTTCTGCCATTTTACATCCATATCCATGAACGAATCTCCGAGAGAACTTCCAACACCTCCGCTGCTCTTTGATGCCATGCCAAGTCGTGGCTTAGTCCCCGCCTTTGATTCATCCCACATAATTTGAATCATTTCCAGAACCATCTTAACAATGTCGGCAGGGATGGGAGAAAATCCGGCGCTGTAATAAACACGGATATTTTTTATCCCGGAAGTGAATACATAATTATCCAGAAGTTCTATGCACCAACTGCTTTGAGGATCAAGGAAATATAATCCTGCATCTTCGATTATCCTTGCCCAAGCCACTAAGGCACTATCACGATATTCAAGACTGTCCAGCTTGCTCGAAGTTACCGGGTCGATCACCAAATCAATTATCCGTCCTTTATTTAAAAATAGTTTTGATGTTCCGTCACCATTCAATATTTCTTCGATTGTAATCGGTTTCACTGGCTGCATTAGAACATTTTCAATCATCTGCGAAATCATTGTTATCCAACTTGCGAAGAGAACGTCATAGGTTGTTTCAGTAACGCCCATATAGTCCTTGACCTGTGCAAGCGTAACGATATCCAAATCATCATTATAAATACTTGCTTCAGTTGTATTATAAGCGATTATAAAACCAGCGACCTCGAAATCTGCCGCAAAGGTATCAAGAACATTCGTTCCATCACGATAAGCCGAGAGAAAAAACTCATCACCCGCTACCATAGCAGTCAAGGCACTGTAAGCTGCCGCTGGAACTGTTATCAATGAGGTGTCTGTTCCTGCCGATACCGCATAAAGCGTGTAAGCGTCCGCGTCCTCAACAGGCACGCCACCGGACTTGGAAATGTGTGCAAAGGCAAATTTAAGATTAACATTACCGCTTGCGGTAGCCGATTTTCTATACAGTAACTTTATCCAAGCGAGCGAAGTATATCCGTCCGGCACATCAATGCTTTTAAGAAACGCATTCGAGACGGAGGTCTCTTGCAATGCCTGTGTAGGAATCGCAAGCGGAACACTCACCGCCTCGCCATATCTTACAGAATCCCCAACGCCTAAGAATTTATATTTTATCATTCTGCTATCCCTCTTGATACTCTTTGAGCTTTCAGCATAAGCCCTTCGATCTTATGAAACACTACGCATCCTTCAATCATACTTTTTATGAACGGCCAATCTCCTGCATAGCAATCGCCTATATTGCTTTTATACCTTTCCCAAATATCTTTCCGGCATACAACGTTTATGAATCCAATGTTACCTAATTTCATTTCAGGATTTGAACCAACTACACCTTCATTGCCCCGCAAAGATTCAATTACCATTACTTCAGGTTCGTTTTTAATTGCATACGCTTTTAATATGCTTACAAAATATTCATTGGTTATATATTCATCGTCATCGAATATCCAGATATAATCTCCCTCACCGCTTCGATCTCTTAATAAAATATTTGCTTTATTAACACCAATGCCAACATCGTCTCGAATTATAATCTGTTCATAATCCTGACAAGTCTGCATATCAAGAGACCTTCGGCACATTTCTAACATCACAGGTCTTTTATATGTCCGTGTTAATATCGTTAAGAACATTTTCTACCTATTCCGAATAGTCCTGCAAGCTGCGGGTCTTGTATGATCTCAATTACTTCGCATCCGGCAAGTTCAAATAATACCTTAAAAGATTCCGGCATAAATCTGTAATAATCTTCCGGGTGTCCGTGTAAAGGGAATCCGTTGCCTCTCGCTGTAAGAATTAAATAACCGTTTGGTTTTAAAACCCTTTCCATTTCCGAAAGAGAAAACCAAAACTTATTATCATGCTCAAGCATCTCAAGCGAAAGAACGACATCGAATATTTCACTATCGAACATCATATTATGCGCATTTCCAATTACATCTACGCCAGTTCCTTCCCGCATATCAAGACCGATATATTTACCCGGTTCACTTGAGAACAATCCTCTGACGCTTCCATTGACATTCAACGAACCAATTTCCAGAGTCTTTAATTCTGAAAGCCCGTATTGCTTCACCTTAGATTCAACGTAATTTAAAACAGAGTTATGCACTTTCTAATCTCCATCCATTTTCATTTGTGTTGTCAGGATAAAGAACCTTTCCATCCGCCCGAATATGTCCGCACTTAACATCAAGACGCGCCATCTGCTTGATTTTATTCCTTACGCACCAAGCCATGAAATCTGTATCAGGAGCGCAGTTCTCTTTTAAAATGAAACTGCAATTTTCCAATACCGATCTATCTAAGAGCAAGCATCCCATCGCTCCGCCGACAGTTTCTATCGTTTCATCATTAGGATACATTCTTGCTAAGTCTTTTGCTTTTGAGACTCCGGTCATTCCCAAGAATATGTTTGAAGATGGATTACCGTGACGAAGCATATAATATCCTGAAACAACGGGCGCATCTACTTCCAACAGTTTTTTAAGCGCATCTTTTGGAGCTATCATATCTTCTTCCAGAATCCACGCCTTATCATATCCCATCTTTAGGACTGTCAGGCGCATCTTTTCGTAATTCAGTTGAACGTTTCGCATTGCCTCGCCAGTTCCGAACAGGTGCGGATTTTCCCTCGCTATCAGTATGTCGAACGGTTCCGCCTGTTTCTGACTCAGCATCGACAGCAGCATCCTGCCGTCCAGTCTTTCGGTAGTCGGACAGAACATTAAGATTCTCATTCTTCTCGTTTTCCTTTCGCTCTACGAACTCAATTATTTTAACCAATCCCTTGCGGATCATCTCTTCATAAACGATGATATTTTTTTCCGAAATAATATCTATATCACCGTGTCCTTTGGAAAGCGTGCCGCCAGCAAAAGAAGTTATCACTTCAACCCTATCGCCAATTCTTGGAATTATCATTTCGTTTTCCTTTCTTTATTTCACCCTCACTATCGGGGCAGAACCTATATTAGTTAAATGATTTCCGTTTCCACTTTTATCATAACCGCCTTGTTTCCAGTCCCACCATCCTACGATTTCTCCGGTGTTATATGATGGTAATGGTTTTTTAAGTAATGAAATCTGTGTAGCTATTGAAGCAATGTCGGTGGGGAATGAATCGAATCTAACTATTTGAGTTTCGCCAAATAAACCAATGTTACTGCTCAGATTAGACCTTGCCCCGATATCAAAATAAGGAGGATAGAGTGAGCTACTTTGCCTTCCTTCAGCTACTATTGAAGTTCCTGAATTTGTGACGCCATCCATATAACAATAAGCCTTATCTGACTTGTCAATGAGCCATACAATACCATGCTCGTTTCCATCGGATGGATTGTTAAGACTCCATGCACTTGTACCCTCTCCCCACCCATCGCTTATTAATAAATAAAGTTCTTTATTTGGACGGTCGGGTCTTGACAGTATACTCCAACCGCATTCTCCCTCAGATGTCGAAGTTCCTTCGCTCATATATCCTGCCCAAGTCGTATTATCAATTCTCATTTTTTGATATATCAATAGGTCATACGCTTGCGTCAGGCTTATATTGTCAATGTAAAGTGTGTCTGTTGCCGCCGAACATAATAAATAAAGTGCTTTATTTTGTGTCGAACTTGTTGCAACAAAGTTTTTAATAACAGGAGTGAATGTTCCTACAACAGTTGAGATAGTTCCGCTTGTTACCATAACATCTCCAATTCGTGCCGTTACAGTTCTACTCGCGGTTGAAGTTCGTGCTTCAAATTGCAGTGTATATGTATTGCCAACTGTTAAAGATGGCAAAGAAGGAAAGTCTAATTTTACATAATTTGATGTTGTATCTCCTGTTCCCGTAGCTATAATTCTCATCGCACCTAAACCAGTTCTTTTGTCTACCGTAGATCGTGCAACTGAATGCGTTCCGGCTGCCGTCCAATTGCCTATACTGTTTTCAAACCCTGCATTGTTCGCTCCACCGGTAAGTGCAGTATAAAGTTGACTAATTGTATATGTTGGAAACTTCTTTTCGTTTATCCACTGACAAAGTTCTGTAAATTCTACTGTAGTTAATTGCCCACTACCGCCTATAATGTGACCCAAAAGAATAACAAATTTGCCTTGTCGGATAGATAGCTCAATGTTATATTTTATCATGCTCAATGTGCCGGTAGAAGTTCCGATACCAAGACTATTTAAGGTATCAAGAGTGCCATAGTATAAAGGATTGAGTTGATAAGCATTGGTCGTTCTACCTGTGAGTATTCCTGTGGCTGCCATAGCAGTTAACACATCTGCGTTATAAAATCCAAAAGGAAAAGCTAAGTGATAAGCCGCTCTTGAAAAGCCCCATGCAACTAACGCATTGGTGCAGGTTGTGATTGATGTTTCATACTGCGCCTCTGTCAACGGAGTAGGCCAGTCAAGATGTGCTTTACTGTGGTTGCCTAAATCAATGCCCGCATTATACGCTGTAGTTAATTGTGCTACCGTCATATATCCAGTTTGACCAACAATATCCGATACTATATATACCGTTCCTTTGATTCCGTATGCCACCATTGCTGGAAGCGCATTAGTTATAAAGTCGGTTGTACCGTCATCAAACGTCATACAGACACCCGGACTAAACAATGTTTCCGGGCCATTCAAATCCAACTTTTGAGGTAGGACATATCCGGGCGCATTAGTTCTCCAATACTGCGCATTCCCAAGCACTAACTTCGTAGCATACTGACTATTGTTAATAGTATTATACTTCTTCGCTGTATTCTGTGCCATTAAAGGCACGAAGAGAAATAACAATATTAAATATTTAAGTTTAGTTACGGTCATAGGTTATCCTGATAAATAAAGAACCGCCATATTTGAATGTCACCGCTGTTATGCATGATATTCGTAGGTAAAGTGCCTGCGAACCTGCAATACAAGTATAAGGGATTAGACAACTCGCCGATGCAATTATTTTTCCAGTTCCATTTGTGCCTTGTGCTGTAAAACTCAATGGAACTGCATCAACAACATTTTTACCCATATTATAAGTAGGTGCATAAGCAGCGTTATCGGCCATGTAAGTCATTCCAGTAGAGTCTTTGATAATCGTGGCCAAGATAATCCCAGCGGGAATAGAATCGGCTTCAACATAGATATGAGTAATATAACCACCTGATCCCGCACCAGAGCCGTTAGTATTTCTTGCCGCGTTAGGAAGTTTAAGCAACGGACAACTTGCCGCAGTCAAACTTTGCCCCACTACATCGCCAATGGCGTGTAATGGTAAAGCCGCTCCGCCGGTGGGCAAAGACATAGAAACGGTATCAGACTTGATATTATCGATGGAATTTATTCCAGAAATTTCCGCTCCTGATTCAGCAGACACAATAAAAACCGTTGTTGAAGCATCGTCAGAAGCAGAAACAAGTCTTATTGTACTTATCTTGCTATCCAATACTGTATATTCTTTAGCGGTTGTTGATGCAATAATGTTAGAAGTAATACTATTATCAATTTGATCTTGCAATGATCTTTGTATCCAATACTTTCCATCATTACTTTTTGTGTAAACGTTGATCGTGTCCGTTCCGGTTGTAGTATAAATTTGTATTACCCAACGAGAATAATTAACGCCAGCCTGACCTGTTGCGATATCTGCCGTGTCCACCGATGCAGTTAAAGTGTCTCTTGAAAAATAATCCCCCGATGCGACGGACTTATTCAGATTGTTGCTCTGTGCATTCACAGTTAATGCAAAACACACAATCAAAATAAATAATTTAATTATTTTTTTCATTTTGTTTAATCCTTTATGTTTTACAAAATTAATCTTTTACTGCTTAGAACCCCGGAGCGAATCTCTCCACTCCGGGATTATTTAATTCAAGCCGCCCTCAGACTATCCTGTCGGATGGAGTAGGTGCTGGAATGCTTCAGCCTGCGTAACCGCACAGCCAATACGAATGGAGGCAAGGAAACCAACCATGCCTTCATCAGCAAAGCGTTCATTCAATCGCTTGATTGCAACGCCTTGACGTTCCACGATGCAGAAGAACTCGAAATTGCCGAACAGAATTGAACGTCCGGTATTGCCTGTCGAAGATGCACCGATTGAAGGCATATCGTCAGCGTTAAATACCCGCTGATTGCCTACAAGTGTTTCGATGCCGATATTTCCGGCATTGCCCTGCGGAGTTTGCACGAATGCAAACGGACTGCCCGTCAACTGACGGATAGCAGCTTCTGTTGCACCTTCCATAATCCACACAGCACCGTTTCGATACGGCTGTGTCAAGGAATAATACAAACCGAGAATATCGCCTGCGATGATCGATGTCGCATTGGTTGCATCCTTGCCCTTTGTGGAATTTGTTACCGCACCAGCCGCGCCCGTCAGGCAAATGGTATTTTCCAGAAGCCCGAATGCACGACCCAAGCGATTGCCGATGAATGTTTCCAGATTCGCTTTCTGATCGTTTATCAGTTCCTCTGATACCTTTATCATCCGGGTGTATTTATACACCGTAACGGCTTTCGTGTCCACCGGCTCGACTGTGTTCACGTCATAGCTTACTGACGTTGCACCATCACCAGCAGCACCGGATTCAGCCGTAAGAACAGGAGCAGATTCCCGTTCGTTTTCAATCGGGATATTCACAACCTTCAGATCGGTTTGAAGAACCATTGCACCAGCAGCGCGTGCAACGGAAACGCCATCGCGTTTTTCGATAATCTTGTTGTAGAAACCTGTCGGCACGAGTGCAGCGCCTTGTTCATCATCGGCTTCATTCAGAATTCTGGTTGTCTTATATGCACCGATGTCGCCTGTGCGCATATAATTCCAGAACGCTTTCTGTTCATCATCGCCCTGTTGGGTTTTCAGATTCAGAGCCGGAGCGCCGAATTTACTGGCGGGTGCAGGTTCGCTGCGTTTGATATTCTTGACGAGATCACGGAGCTTTGCAGAGATTTCCGATTCCTCTCTCTGCCTTGCCTCTTCTTTTGCCTGCTCCGCCTGCATTTCCTGTCCGAGTCTTTCGAGCATAGAGCTAACAGGATTACTGGCCGTCTTTGCCGCTGCCGGTGCTTCCGGTAGTTTGTTCGCTGCAACCAACGCATCAACTTCAGCATCGGTGAGCGTAAGTCCGAGTTCCGCTGCTTTGGCGAGAACTTGTTCTTTCGTAATCATAAGTTCGTTTCCTTTTTCTGAATTATTATTGTTTGAGTTTTGAGATTCACTTTCATCCGGCAGATTCCCTCCGCCCTCTGGACTCAGTTCATCTTCTTTGATGTCAATTTTCATTCCGGCTAATTCATAATCAATCTTCAGCATCGGTATTGCTATCGCATAAGGATTTGCCGGGTTCAATCCTTCTGATGTATCGACAAGCGTAAGCTCTGCAACATGCCAGCGTTTCAAGTGTCCATCGGCATCACGCCTGACTAAATAATCAATCGTGCCGCTGGATGCTTTCGCTAATCCTTTTAAGGCAGCATTCCATATCTTCTGAGCAAATTGGCTTGTTTTATCGAGCGCAACATGATACCAATGACCGTTTTCATCCTGATGATCGTATTTTGCTTTGCCGATTATTTCCGGCTTATCCATTTGCTTGCGTGTCGATGGATTAAATCCGTGTGCATAGATAGCTGGAATTTCAGGATAATACTTTTCACCTATATCTGTTCGCTTATCAAAATAATCGCCTTGAGAATCTTTGCCGTCTTTGTAAGGACTTCCGAATGGAGCGCCTAAGACTTCAAGAACCATCTCACCGCTTTCAGCTTTCAAAGCAATGACGGTAGTCAGTTCGCCAGAATTATTCTGATGTTCAGCTTCGAGTCCATCGGTTTTCATTGTCGTTTCCCCGGCCACGCTTACGACATCACTGTCATTCTCCGGCACAAATCCGTGTCCAAGTTCTTTCATGTGTTGCTGAATTTGTAAAGCTGCATCGTGTGCCTTTGCAATCACCGCCATATCCTGTTTATTATGACGCGCACCAACTTTAAGATTTGTTTTCATATCGATACCTCTTACTTCAATTTGCTTTCAGGTTCAATACATTTCCAACTGGAACTACCAAAGGAACTTCCTTTTTAATTTCGTGCTTTGAGATTATTTCTTTTGCCATCTCGAGCATTCCATAGCATAAGACCTTATCGTGCAATGGAGCTTTAACATCCATCTTGCCAGCTTGCACGTCATATCGAATAAATATTTCAATTACTTTTTCATCTGGCATTTCCATTGCCCTCATAATGCTGTAAGGTTTCTTTGAATATGTTTCTTACGTGTTCTTCCGACCTTGCAGAGCCAAGAAGATTATCAATTCCGATTTTCATTTCAACTGGCAGAATATCAGATACAAATTCTACCTTTGCATTGTTCTCAAGTTTGATTTTACTCAATGCTTTACGCAACCACTTATCGGCTTCGGACTTAATCTGCTGTATGTCCGGCTTACCGAGAGGCAACTGAGGAACTTCCGGTCTATTTTCAGCAATCAAATCCTGCTTTTCCTGCTTTTCTTTTTTCAGTTTAATGGCTTCATCGATTGACGCTTTGGCTTCCTTCGATAAATCATATCCGAGAATATCCAGTGCTGCATCCAGCGGTATTCCGGCGCTGATTAGTTTGCTCAATGCATCCGATCTTTCAACTTCATCCTCTTGCAGTTCCGGCATTTCCTGCGGAGCAAATTCTATCCGCTGTTCAAACTCTTCAAGGAACGGATTGAGAACCGATTCATAATATTTGCATCTCGGAATAATCGTATCATTAATAAATGATTCACGTTCATTATCCGATATCGCCTTGTTAGCTCCTGAACCGGAACGCAAAAGACTCTGCGGTATCTCAAATGCATCCGATACGCTTTCTACGATGTGGGTATCAATCTTTTCAAAGTCATAACTTTTTAATTCTTTCGTCAGTGTTTCGACTCTTACTTCACCACGCAATCCAAGAACACGCTGAGCCGATGCTTTAGCTTGAGAGAGTTTTTTCTTAAACCAGCCCTCAAGTTTATCCACTTCCGATTGTTCTGTCCCGGAAGGAGCTATGACCATTGTAATTGGTATAGCATCAGATCCAAAAAAGTCAGCTAAGAATTGCGTGACGTTCCCGCTAATCTGTGCATTGGTTAATGCTACCTGTGCAGCAGCGAGTCCGATGAAATCACTTCGAGGATTGAACTCATAGAACCAAATGAAATCATCAAGCGTCCAGAATCCTACTTTCGGATAACGAGCGCCGTCCACTTCCTGCCATAACAACAACTCACCATCCACCCATTTTGAATGAACCGTAAAAGGATTCAGCCATTGAATGCCTTTGTTATATCCCCAGTCGTTATTATTTTTCAGAATATACCCGTTGCCCTTTAATAATATCGATGCTTCCGTCTTCCAAAGTAAATCATGCAATGACAATATTTTCTCATATTCGTATTCAGGCAGTAGCTTTGTGCCTTTGTAAATATAAACCGGAACACGCGTAAGCATATTGCAGCGCAATCTAACGGCACGATACAATAAAGGCACTTGACTGTATCCACTTGGAGTATCGCGTGCCACTCTTCCGGTGGAATAATCGCCTAAGTTCTTTAAAGCATTTTCCAGCTTGCCCCAAGGATTGATCAATGTTACTTTTGCATTGCTCATTTACACTCCAAATAAAACCGAGAATGACGGCGTTATATTAAAGTCCCGCACAAAGTTTGCCATCACAAAAGCATCGCCATCATCCGGTGAACGTCCAATTCTTTTCTTAATATCTTCTTTCGGTTCCACTAATATCTTTCTTTCACTTGCGTGCTTATATCTCGGAGCCGTCAAGTCCTGAACTAACGACTGAATATAAGGCACGCGTATATTTGATTCCTGGTCGAGAACCTCCATCCGCAACTTCCACCACATCTGAGCCCGGAGATTAGCGAATTGCTGTTCTTTAAAATATCGCTGATAATCTTTCGATGCTGCTTCACCGCTGATAATTCTTTGAGCCTGTATTCCAGCGCCGACAAGATTGCCCCAAACACCCGCACCAACACCGATTGCATCGATACCAACTTTATTAGCATTGATTTTTCTTGCAATGATTCTTGCCTTGACGATCTCGGAGATTTCATCGATGCGTAATTTCTCATAACGTTCAACTGCAACGCCAACCGAGCCACGCATAAATGCCAAAATGCTTTTATCGTTTCCAAGTTCACCGACATCGACACCAAGAGCCTCTTCACCAACGGCATTATCAATTTCCTCTTGAGTTGCAATCTTATTTTTAAGGGCAGTGAAAGGAATAAGCTGCAATGGATCATCAGTGATATCCCAACTGCCTTCGATATATTTAAGCTGCTGATTCGCATCCAGCACTGAACGCAAATTATTGATATAATCTTTCGGCAGGAAGGGATTATGAGCCGGAAGAAATTTAAAAAATGCATGATTCTGTTTAGGTTTGGAGGATGAACAAACAGGGAAGTCTTCCTTGAGCCAGCATTGTTCTGGATTGGAGGCAAGGATGCCGTAGAAATTATCTTTTGCTGCCGACCATCGCAATCGCCCGGCAAGTGCCTGATGCGCACCGCGTGCAACTTCAGATGCTTCATCGATAAAGTATGCACCGATTTCAAGAGACTTGAGTTTTTCAAACAGCGGGTCTTTCGATTCATCAGCTTCAAGAAATAAAATAACCGAGCCGTTAATAAGCGTGACTTCCAAATCGGATTTATTATAATTCCTAATAATTTCAGGAGGGCAGACGTTGAAGAATGTAACCAATGTCGTGCGCTTGAGAACTGTCCGGGTTTTACGAAGTATTGCACAGCGATTGCCGGGAAACTGAACAGACAAAGCAATAATTTCTGCACAGCCGGAATAAGTTTTACTTCCGCCCATCGCCCCGCCAATGAGTTTATAGCGTGCCGGAGACCTATGGAATTCAACGTGTTCGCCACCAACATATTTAAAGGGGTCATAATATTCACGCAGATCAATGTCAACCAAAGTTTATTCAATGCTCTCCGTTTCCATTACCATTCGATGGCAAAAGCAATGCATCTTCCGTTACGACAGTCTTAGATAATTCCGGGCGCGGTATCGAAGAAATTAAATTGATTTGCCCTTTATGGTTTATCTCAACTTTCTCGGAAGGCAATACATCAGCGAGCATCGCAATGCAGACTCGAGCAGATACATTTTCAGAATTAGAATCTATCAGCTTAACTAATTTACGTGCAGCCTTTGTTCTTGCATCCAGAACAATCTGCAATGCTTCTTTCTGATATTCTTTTAGCGTGCGCTGAAATAAGGGCTGAGAAGTTCTTAAATAAATTGTCTTGAAGTTTTTATCGTAACGTGCAGCGAGTTCAACGAGTGTGGCTTGCGGTTGCTCTAATTTTGCGCGTAATAATTCTTTATCGAAATCATCAAGCTCGGTCTTCAGGTGCTCCGGTAGTCTTTTTGTCATCTTGTCCGATAGTCTCCCAAAAGAACGATAACAATCGCCACAAATATAATCTTTTTTTCGGTTATGTCAATTCTTATGAGGTTTATTTCCGCGATCCGATGTAAGTCTTGGCTACGAAGTGATGCTCCGGAGGGATTATTCGAACCTTTTTCTTCGGTCTTTTTCCGAATACGGCCAGCAGTAAGAACATCTCCCCGGCGTAAAACAATATCAGAAAGTAAATAAACTCATTCATATTTTATCTCCACATATTATTGATTTATTCATAAACCCCTTGATTCCATTGTCGATTAGTGATTTGAAAACTAAAATATCAATATTCCTTAATGATTTCGCATATTGGCTAAAATAATCATGTAAGAATTGAGGGTCGGACGGACTTTCCTGAATTCTGTTTGAATATTGAAAAAATAATGTTTTGAAATGTTTCGTTTCATTGGAGTTTTTGCTATATTTTAGTTGCATTTGTATCATTTACGTTTGCATTGCATATAATAATATATATAAGTACTTGTTATTAAGGTACAAGATAAGATAAAAGATAAGATTATATAGAAAGAAAATTTATGCAAATTCTGAAAGATGGTCGAGCAGTTAGATCGAAAATTGAAAGACTTGCTTTTATGGATGATAATAATTACACCTGTTTTTATTGTGGATTACAATCTACTAAACCTAAAAATTCAGACGAAGAAAATAGATTATTATTGGATTTTAAATTAGATCATTTTATCCCTTTTTTTAGAAGCAATTCCAATGATATTGAAAATATCCGATTAGCATGTAATAATTGCAATCATAAAAAAAGTTTCAAAATGCCACACGAGTTTATGCCAGAAAGATTTTCAATTAACGATGAAGACCTATTTCATTTCCCTTCCAGCTCCGCTATCTTACCCCGGTAATAATCGATTCTTTCACGATACCAATCATCCCGGCGCTGGATTACCAATTTCTGAGATAAATACCGCAGCCGGAGCAGTTCATCTTCTCCGTAAGTCATTTTGATATACATTTCGTGAGCGTATTGCCTGCCGTGCGTCTTTCGGTCTCCATTACAAGGCCAACATTGTGCGTTTACATTTGACTCCTCATATTTTGTCCCAGCTTTGGATCTTCCGAAACAATGCCCGGCAGCGATCTGCTCAAATGTTCTCCGCTTTCCGCAGGTTACGCAGATGCAAAATTCTTTCGTCCCGGTGGTTTTAATGCTATCCCGAAGCCGGATATAACGAGAAAAGAATTTATTTAATACTTCATCAAGGTTTTGATGTTCTGGAAGTTTCTTATTCATTTTCTGGAATCATTAAAATATTTTCTTTGATGTTCTTTGCTATGTGATACATCATTTTAGGCATTACAGCATTTCCAAGTCTAGCTTTTGCATCCGAATATTTACCGATTAATTTATAATCATCAGGGAATGAACAGACCCTTTTTAGTTCCGATACTGACAATACCCGATTTTCAGATGGATGAATCAATGAACCAAAGCCAATGCTCCCGATTATCTTCGTAATGGTTGGACAGACTCGGTTGGGATATATCCTTGCCGTTTGAAAGCCCTTTCCTCCAACATCCTGAACGCATTGACCATATTTTAATAACGGAACAAAAGGAACAAAGCATGGCGATAATGGAGGGGGCAATTCATTATTTTCTATATTTTTTACTGCATCCTTGAACATTATAACCTTATCATTCTGTTTCGGAAAACTTGGTTCAATATTTAAATCTTTTCTTACACCAATAAAAATCAATCGTTCCCTTGATTGCGGAACTTCATACTACATTGCATTCATCAATTTACATTTAATGTTATACCCAGTATTTTTTAATGTTTGTAATATGTCGTTAAACTTACCCTTATAGCCACCCTTAATCATTCCAGAGACATTTTCCATAACAAATACTTTTGGTTGAAGTCCATTTATTAAGCGGACAAACTCTAAAAATAAATTATTCCGATCGTCATTCAGGTTTCTTTTTCCAGCAGTGGAAAAACCCTGACATGGCGGACTGCCATCCAATACATCAAGTTCGCCAATTTTTAATTTACAAAATTCCAGAATCTCTGCTGCGGTTACTAAATTTATATCCTTTTGCCAGACGGGAAAAGTAAAATTTGCTTGAAGTGTTTCAACGGCGTTTTTATCCCATTCAATAGCAAGAAGTTCTTCAAACCCAGCCCAATGATAACCAAGAGAAGAACCACCACCCCCAGCAAAGGTTGATATGACGGTAGGTTTTACCATTTATATCCACAAGATGGACATTCATTTTCTGTAGTCAATTCTGAAATTTCCTTTTCTTTGTTTTCAGGATTATAATCCTTCATCCATCCAGTCTCGAATTTTACTATGTCAAGTTCTGGTAAGTCGATTTCCTGTTTTAATATTTCAAAATCTAATTCATTCTTGTGAATAAATTCATAAAGCGCTTCATCGGTCGCCCTTGCGTAAATGCTGGAATAAATTAGAACGAACTTACGTGCTTCTTTTATGTCGGTGCAGTCGATGAAATTAGCAGGCAACATTTCAGGAATTTGCACACCCTCGCTTTCTAACTCTTGCATTGCCTTCTGTCTATGATGTCCGTCAAGGCATTGCAAACTTTCTCCGTCCTGCCAAACATTAAATGGCTGAATGAAAGAATTGTTTCTAAGCGATTGCTTGAGTCTCTCGAAGGATTCTTTTGTGAGCGTTTTCAATTCCCCCTGAGCCCATAACAACTTTTTCCAATTAATTAATTCTGATTTAATGATCTTATTCGTTATTTCATGCGTAGGCAAAGTGTATTCCTTTATATTGTTTACGTTGCCCCCTACAAACCCTTACTATATCATTTACGCTACGAACATTCAAAAGATTCTTTGCGCTTTCTATGTTATCGTAAATAACACCAGAATCAATACATATAATTTTAGGCTGTTTTGAAATTCTTGTTTGTTTTGCTTTTTCATATTGTTTCGGATCTCTTTTCTTTCCAATCAAACTTCGAGAAATATTCATGCATTCTATTTTTGAACGCTTTCTACCAAGTAAACTCGCACGAATTTTATTGCGCTTTTCAATAGAACAAATCTTGTTTAATCCGTTTTTATTCCCAATCATTTTTTGCGATAAAGTTAATCTGCCTTTTTCTGTAATTGTCGATATTCCCCTAAACGGTGAAATTCTTCCCGCATTTGCTAAAGAGATTTTCTTTTTAGTGGCTTCATTGGGGGAACAACCTTCTCCCCCATAGGTTAAATTATAGCCATTTTTCATATTAGCAGAATCAAAATAACTTATCCAATATTTTTCTCTTGCAGATAAAGAATCTACATCTTGACATTTTTCTATAATTGCCCAAACAAAATTGTTAATTCCGTATTTTCTAAAAGCACGATAAAGAAAGAAGTTTTTATGTTTTATATTTTTAATGTGTGTTTGAATGCGAAAATGTAATTCTTTTGAAGTCTTACCAACATAAATCTTTCCATTAATTTTATTTAGTATGAGATAAATAACCATTTTTTGATTACAAGTATGCAATTCGGAAATCCATTCAACAAGTTCTGTTTTAATTATACGATTTGAGATCGTTTCTTCCATTCGTTTCCTTTCGTTTCTTGAGACTTCTGAAATATGGGAAACGCTTGAATTAATGTCAATACCTTAAAACCAGCATATTCCTTAATAAATACCATCAAAAATAATCAAAATAGTACTTTACATTATAAGATAAAAGTTATATATTATGATAGGTTATATGAGCAACCACAATCACATAATAAAGACTTTGTTTCGGACGGCAGAAAAGCAGTCATCCCATCTAAGCGTGGTTGCTCTGATAGTGATTGCTTCCTTCTGCCGTTTCTTTTCGTTCTTTGAAAATTAGAGAACAAAACCTGTCAAACCAAGGCAGTTCAGCGAAAGCGAGAAAGTAGCGAAAGCCAAATCAAGCGAGTAGCAAAGTTCGATACGGATTCAGAAAAGCAGATTTCAATAAAAGCACTTCCGCAATTTCTAAATTGAAACCTTCTTTTGATGTAACGCACAGCCATTAGGCAGACCCGGAGATGAAAGACCTTGCAGGGCAAAATCCACGAAAGCCCCGAAGAACGCAAGTCCATAGGATAATTCAAATAAGTCCGGTTAAACATCAGAAGATTTTTTTAAGAAGAACGAAGGATTAGCACCGTATTAAAACTCCGCAAGAATAAAGAGGTCGCAAACTTCAGCTGGGATGTTGAAAGTCCGCAAAGGTTCAAATCCTTTGTGCGGAGCAAATCATTTCTAATCAACCAACCAACCACAATTTACTAAGAGGTGTAAGATGGCACGAGAAATAGAATTAGAATCTTATGAACAATGTTGCTATTGCGGAGACCTTCGTAGAGAATCGAAACTTAAACAGGATGTTGAAGGCGATCCGATTTGTGAAAAGTGTTTTAAAATCGCCTTGAAAGAAAATCCTGAAATTGTAATGAAGATAGTTTACACATACAAAGATTTCCAACCCGATGCAATTTATTTATAAGGAGAAAAAAAATAAAATGGAATTTCCAAACAGACATCCATCAAGTTATTCGTTGTTTATTTTGGACGGACAACTTATGCGGTTCACCGAACACGATGAAATTCCTACCAAAGCAAAAGTTATATTGTTCCCAAATGAAAAATATTATAGCCCGGCAGGAAGTCTGCTTCCAGAATACTGGGCATTAGAAAGATACAGAACGGAGAAACCGAAAATGAACGAACAAATTCAGCAAATCCAAAACGCCATTGAAAAAGCATTAGCAGAAGAAGATGGATTTCTTTTCAATGCTAAACAACAAATGGCAGATTCCTTGAAACGGATTCAGTCTATAAAAGACTTGGAACGCAAGATCAGAACATTTCAGAATTCGATTCCAATGGTAACAATAGAAATAAAGAACGGGTTTGATAGTAAATAATCCATATAAAAAAGGAGATATAGTCATGTGTCAAGGAACAATTGTATCGTTAATAAGTTTTAAAGTTAAAAACCGAACAAAGAGAATTATTCTTTCAGGGATTGGAAGTCACTCTGATTTAGTAAAAGACAATCTTCTAAAACTCAAAAAAGCCGGATGGAAAGAAAATATTGTAGGCGAAAGAATTATTTCGATTGAATCTGATTTTTCCGCTTGGAATAAATTCACAGTTGAAAGTGGAGAACCGTCTAAATTAGAATTAAAAATATTACGGAATACTTATAAGAAATGTGCGGGAAATGCGAGAAGTCTTATTTCTCATGTTAAAAGATGTGGTAAGATTGATAACGCTCTCGTTAATCTGTTGACAGAGCCAGCGTTGGCAGAATGCAAAAAGGTCACAGAGCCAGCGTTGGCAGAATACAACAAGGTCACAGAGCCAGCGTGGGCAGAATACAACAAGGTCAAAGAGCCAGCGTGGGCAGAATGCAACAAGGTCACAGAGCAAGCGTGGGCAGAATACAACAAGGTCACAGAGCAAGCGTTGGCAGAATACAACAAGGTCACAGAGCAAGCGTTGGCAGAATGCAAAAAGGTCACAGAGCCAGCGTTGGCAGAATACAACAAGGTCACAGAGCCAGCGTGGGCAGAATACA
>Ga0172380_10001627_pt1 | contig 38272 bp, 33 predicted proteins | sample Leawe162metaG_FD_119747 | JGI IMG/M metagenome (GOLD analysis project Ga0172380, IMG submission 119747) | Leachate microbial communities from a municipal landfill in Southern Ontario, Canada - Leachate well 162 metaG | ecosystem: Engineered > Solid waste > Landfill > Unclassified | place...
TGATCCTCCAACGTTAAATCATTACTGACGAATTCATCTGTTCCGACTGTGGTAAATGTGATCCTCCAACGTTAAATCATTACTGACGAATTCATCTGTTCCGGCTGTGGTAAATGTGACCCTCCAAAGTTAAATCATTACTGACGAATTCATCTGTTCCGGCTGTGGTAAATGTGACCCTCCGACGTTAAATCATTACTGCGGTCAGAACTTTCATCTTATTTCCCGGATACAGGTTTTTTACCGGTTACTGTTATCGACAGAATTGAAAATGATCCGTTGTGTGCTTCAGCCACATTCTCTGGTAACACAATTTCATTTTCTTTCCGGACAGCAATTTCAGAAAATCCTGCCCCGGTGATAAGTTCCAGATATTGTTCCTTTTGTATTGCTCCGGCAACACAGCCTGTGTAAAGATCAACGTTTTCCTTCAGATCAGCTGGTAATTCACCTGTCAGGACGACGTCAGAAATACAGAAATGTCCTCCCGGTTTCAAAACCCGGTATATTTCGTGAAAGATCTTTTCTTTGGATGGCAACAGGTTGAGGACACAGTTGCTGATCACTACATGGGCCACATGATCCGGGACAGGCATATTTTCGATATCGCCCAGGTGAAATTCTACATTGGAGTATCCCAGTAAGGAAACATTCTGTTTGGCCTTCTCTATCATTTCCGGGGTAAAATCGATACCTATTACCCGGCCGGTATCGCCCGTATGAGCCCGGGCAACAAAACAATCATTTCCCGCACCGGAACCCAGATCTATTACAGTATCCCCCTGGTGGATATTTGCAAACTGTGTAGGCAGCCCGCAACCCAGGCCAAAATCTGCATTGCTTTCATATCCTTTCAGTTGACTGTAATCTTCTTTCATCGTAAACCCCATATCCGCTGAGGAACAGCATCCTGCTCCGCAACAGGAAGAACTTTTTATTATTTGTCCGTATTTACTGCGAACCATGTTCCTGATCTTATTGTCATCCATTTCTTTCATCGTTAAAACTAGTCTTTAAACAGCCGGACTGGCACCGTTTTTATTGTGCGCAAAAAGTTTTTATTGTTCGCAAAAATACGAATAATTATATTGTTCGCAAAAAAACGAACAACGAAAAACTAAAAAAATCCTATCTTTATAAAAGAAAATTCTGTCTATGGAAGCAACACTAAAAAAGGTCCTGCATCTGAAAGATGCCATTGCCGTAGGTCTGGGAGCCATCATAGGTGCCGGAATTTTTGTGGTGACCGGGGTCGCTGCCGGGGTCGCCGGTCCCGCGTTCCTGGTAGGACTGCTTATTGCCGGACTGGTGGCCTCGTTCAATGCCCTCAGTTCGGCGCAACTCGCGGCTGTATATCCGCAATCCGGCGGGACTTACGAATACGGGTACCGGTTGCTCAACCCGGCGCTTGGTTTTTCTGCCGGATGGATGTTCCTGCTGAGCAAACTTTCTGCCGCGGGTATTGTAGCCATAGGTTTTGGAAGCTACTTTCATCAGCTTGTCCCATATTTTCCACCCATGGTCTATTCGGTAGCGGCCATCATCCTGCTAACCCTGGCCAACCTGGCGGGGATACGCAAGGCCGGACTGGTTAATACTCTGATCGTGCTCGTTACGCTTCTTTCACTGATTTATTTTGTCTTTGGCGGGATCGGATCGGTGGAATCCCGGAACTTTACCCCGTTTGCCCCGTTCGGGATCAGGGGAATTGCCGAGTCGGCCGCTATTCTTTTCTTCGCCTTTACCGGGTATGCGCGGATTGCAACATTGGCCGAGGAGGTGGTCGAACCCAAAAAGACCATTCCCCGGGCCGTGATCATCACCATCCTGACAGCCATCATTTTGTACGCTGCCGTATCGTTCATAGCAGTCGGGACAATCGGTGCCGGGGCCATGGCACACAGTCAGTCACCTCTGCAGCTGGCTTCAAATGCCATGCGGGCTCCCGGCATCAACCTGGTAACCACCCTGGGAGCATCTACCGCCATGCTGGGGGTATTGCTCAGCCAGATTCTGGGCATCAGCCGTATGCTACTGGCCATGGGCCGTCGCAGAGACCTGCCTGCTTTTTTTGAAAAGATCCATCCGCGAACATCCATTCCCCACTATGGGATCCTCTTTACTGCAGTTGTCATGCTGCTGATAACGCTCCTGGGTTCTTTTGAGTTTGTTGTCAGGGCCGCTACATTTACCATTTTACTCTATTACGGCATCACCAACCTTGCTGCCATAAGGCAACCCCGTGAAGAACAGCTTTACGGCAGGATCATACCTGTAGCAGGTCTGGCCGGCTGCCTGGCGATGTCGGTCTCCCTGCCCCTGAATGTGATCGTCTCGGGAATTCTATTACTGTTAACCGGATTTGTTGTTAGATACCTGGTAAAAAAGCTGTCTCCTACATCCTGAAATTGGTAAGTTCAGAGGTGATGTCAAAATCATAACCGGGATACTCGAACATCCTGAAACGAGGTTCTGTTTTTCCTGTGGTATATTGCCATATAGTGGCGTAATCGTTCGGGTTTTCACCGATATCCTTCAATTGCCTTAAGTAGGCAGCGACCGACTTGTTCTCCACTATATAAACGTTATCCATATTGTCTATGACCGGACTGTGCATACGGTTACGGTCATGATCAAAGCTCAGGATGCGTCTGCCGTCGGGTGTAAGGCCTATCATTTCATACGTCATGCTTTTTCCAATGCCCGGAAGATTTAAAACATTCCGGTCTGTGGCCAGGAACGGGAGGTTGTTCTCTTTCATAAAAGCCTTGACACCTTTATATATGTTGTCTCCTTTTTCGAAGATTTCACATAAACCCTCTTCCAGTTCAGGACCAAGCTGTCCCATGATCTTTTCTTCTTCCTGTTCCTGGATGGAACGGCAGTTGGGAGCAAAGACAGCATAGTTCTCATTGAAACCCTTGACAGAGAATGTATAGTAACAGATGACACCCAGCTTATTAAGTTTTCTTCTGAGTTGTGCGGTATGCCCTCTTCTGGAAGCGGCAACGGTAAAAACAAGCTGATTGGTGACAGACCATCCCGAAGAAAGGATTTTTTTGATCGCACGTTTTGCCTCAAGGGTAATTTCCAGGGGACTCTGGAAATGTGTCTGGATAATGAATTGTTTGAATCCGATCTTAGAAGCTTTTTTCTTAAAGGCCTTCAACACCTCAACCAATTCATCGTCCACACGCATGGGAAGGTAGGCCAGCAATCTGGAACCCAGGCGGATCCGTTGCATTTCTGCGAATTTTTCTCCGTCGGGACGGTCTTTATTCGCTTTCTGCTTCCTCAGGGCCATTTTATACACAGCATCAAGCAATCCGCTCAGCGTTTTATTCTGGCTCATGAGCGCATCTCCCCCGGTGATCAGGATATCCCTTAACTGCGTGTCCTCTTCATAATACTTCATCAGGGAACGAAGTTTTTTATCCCAGGTTTCTTGCGGCTTCAGTTCCTCGAGTTCAAAATTCAGGCGTTTGTTCTGAAAATCATACATCCGTTGGCAGGAAGCACACAATCCTCCGCAAGCCCTTCCGACAGAATCGGGAATAAGAATGGCCACGTCGGGATACCTGCGATGAATATTATGACTGTTGGGCAATAACCACCCCGCGGCATTGGGGGTGCCGGGCTGTACCTGGTCTTCACGTTCCCAGGCCACAATATCTCCGAAAGTATCTACCAGTTCCCTGGAATAAATCACGTAACTTCTGATCGCCAGGTCGTTATATTTGGTCTGTGTAGTGTCCAGCAGAGACAGGTAGTAGGGGGTGGCAAAAGTGGGGATTCCCTTTCTGCGGGCTTCTTTCAGTAATGCCATTGTTTCCTCGGACAACGAATTGTTCAGCATCATGTTCACTTCCGAAGGTTTGCGTGCAGCCATTGCCAGGTGAAAATGATAATCGTCCCACCACTTTTCAACCATATTGTATTTAGCCATATAGGAACTCTCGGCCGGGAACACGTACTTGCCGCTGTGGCGGTTTTCTATCCTGGCCATCAGCAGGCGTATGATCCTTTCCTTGTTGTCTTCCCGTATCTGCACGATCCTGGGGCTAAGCCCGGAATTCCACTTTTTCATCCAGTTTGCCGTCTTTTTGGCAGACGGTTTGGTTATGCCCTGATGGTCCAGCAATTCAAACTGGTGGTAAAGTTCCAGGATGAAATCGGTGTTGACGGTTTTCTTTTCCTCCTGCCTGAGCCATTCCCAAAAAAAGGATATGGTCTGTATTTCAATATGCTGTTCGGTTGACAATTCAAACACAGTCTTACGGTCATTCCTTATCAACCGTTTAAGGCTGTCAGCCGCCTTGGATCTGTGATTCGGATGTTCCGAAATGTAGCGTTCGAGATTATTCCTGAAAGATCCGGCATCACCGCTTTCCACGGCCATGGCAGCCAGCTCCGGAAATCGTCTCAGAAACAATCTTTTAAGTTGTTCCCCTGTAAAGACAAGAATATCGGTCTGTTTCTTCATGGTCAGATTCATTTTGTTCGTTAATGAATAACTGAATTGGTGAAAATCATGGGAAGAAGATCCGTTCACCTCATACAGCGATCAGCAAAGATAATAAAAATAAAAAAAATGGGTGGAAACGCTAAAGCATCTTTTTAAGCCAACGAATCTTTTTGGCGGTATAGGGCCGGTAACGTAGGGAAGGATCAAACCAGGTTCCTTTGTCGACGATGCTTTTATAATGGGTGAATGTGTCAAAACCGGCTTTGCCGTGATAGGATCCCATACCGCTGAAACCCACTCCACCGAAAGGAAGATGTGAAGAGGCCACGTGCAGCAGTGTGTCGTTTATGCATCCGCCTCCAAACGATACTTCCCTGAAAATACGGTCCCTGATCTTTTTGTCCTCTGTAAACAGATAGAGTGCGAGCGGTTTGGGACGTTCCCTGATAAACTCAACAGCTTCGGTAATGCTGTTACATGTAAGAATCGGGAGAACCGGCCCGAAGATCTCTTCCTGCATCACAGGACTGTCAGGAAACACATCAGTCAGGATCGTGGGATTGATGGTAAGGGTCTGTCTGAAACTTTCTCCCCCTTTTATGATCTTTTGATCTTCCAGCAATCCAAGCAGGCGGTCAAAATGTTTCTCATTCACGATCCGGGGATAATCGGGGATGTATCCCTGTTCTCCGGCCGGATAGCATACATCAGTCCAGTGAACCAGCCTTTCCTGGAGATGATCCTTCAAACTTTCGGGGACAAGAATATAATCAGGTGCCACACACGTTTGTCCGGCATTTATGAATTTTCCAAAAACGATTCTTTTGGCAGCCAGGTCCACATTGGCGCTTTTATCTACGATCACGGGACTTTTACCGCCCAGTTCCAGGCTTACCGGCGTCAGATTTGCCGAGGCAGCCTCCATCACTTTTTTCCCGACCGAGGTGCTCCCCGTGAAAAAAATGTAATCGAATGGCAAGGCAAGCAGCCCGGTATTCTCGGCCCGCCCCCCCTCTACAACCGCGCAATGTTCCTGAGCGAAGCATTCCCCAACGATCTTTGCGATTACAGACGAAGTGGCCGGGGCATAGGCAGAAGGTTTCACGATGGCACAATTGCCCGCCGCCAGTGCGCCCACCAGGGGGTCCAGAGACAGGAGGAACGGGTAATTCCAGGGAGACATGATCAGGACAACTCCGTAAGGTTCACTGACTCGGTAACACCTTGCCGGCAAAAGTGCCAGGGAAGTCCGGGCAGGGATGTGCCTGGTCCATTTGTGCAATCGTTGTGACACGTAACGGATCTCTTCCTGCAATACGCTGATCTCGGTCATTTCTCCCTCGATATCCGATTTATTCAGATCTGTATGCAGCGCTTGCAGGATCTGGTCTTTGCTGCGGGTTATGCATTCAGATAATTTTTTCAGGGATCGTACCCTGAAATCCAGTTCTCTTGTTTTGCCTGAAAGGAAAAAGGCACGTTGTTTTTCAAAAATATCCGGGAGGTTCATCATGCTTAGACATTAATTGTTTACAAATGGAAAAACTTCCTGAGATCGGTGGCTTTTCTCAGCCGAAAGTGAATAAAAAGTAAAATGGCAGATACGGCTGCCATACATACAAGCAGGATCAGACTCCAGTGAAGGATCAGTTTCCCGTCCATACTGAGTGAGAGGATTCCTTCGGTACAGATGCCGGTGACGGCGATAGCAAGAAGGATATAAGCGATCAGGTTAATCCCTTTTTGCCGGGACTTAATGATGAGCTGGGCAACGATCAATATGATCAGATATATACAGAACAAAAGGGGAATGCCCATGGTAACTGACCAGTCCAGACTTTTATTGATCCAGTCCAGAAGAACTATCAACAGGGAGGAGGTGGTGAATCCGAAGATTAAAAGGGGAACTATCCTGGTATGCAGGAATACAATAAGGGAGATATGTATTGCCACAGCCAGACCAACCGCAATAGTGTACTTGGACCAGGTTATGTTCTTGTTGATGATCAGGTCAATGACAGCAGAAGTCAGGATGCCCGCAAGCAACACGATAAGCGACAGATCCCAGAATACTTTTCTTTTCTGGACATCGGAAAGAACCTGAAAATCGTAAGTTTCCTCCTTGGGGAAAAGAGGTTCTTCACAGGTTGCATTTGTTTTGTGCCCGCAAAGGGGGCAATAATTCATGTTAATGTCAAGCTCTACGCCGCACTTTTTACAGACATTCATCATGGCCTTTTCTGTTATATGTTATGGTAACCGGGATGTTTTGCGAAGTCAGGAAGCGAAAGAAATGCCGTTCCAGCTCCCTGCTGCGCGTAATGTTGGAGAAAGTAATGGCCAGCCTGTCATTGAATCCTATGATCCCGCAACTCACTTTTGTGAGCTTGTTGGGGGGAGGCGGAACCACCATCATGGATTCGATATGTTCCATCATGGAGGGAGGGAAAGTCACTCCCCCCAGGTTTGACAATACACCGGTATACTGACTGCAGCCCATTTTCTTAAAGTTCATCCGCAGGATTGGATTTTTGATTACAAGCGGGATGGCACGGACGATGAGGTTGCGTTCACTGCCCACATTGCGTGAAAGAATCTTGTTCACCAGTTTGATATCAGTTTCCAGCTGCATTTGATGAAAGACTGATTTCAGGATCTCGTCAAAGGTATAATGACCCAGTCTTCTGTCGATCTCTGGCATCACAAAGAGGGAGAAGTTGCGCATGGTTTTGCTGGGGTAAAGGTTGCGTGTATTCATGGGGATCTGCACGCTTATCTTCCCCGTTCTTTTCTTTCTGCGGGGCAATGCCGGATCTTCGAATATTTGCTGGATCGCATAAAAATAAACGGCAGCCAGGTAGACAGTCAGATTCACCTGCTTTTCTTTCGCCTTTTCTTTCAGGACGGCTACAGGAAGGGTAGCCGAGATGATCCCCAGACGGGGCTTCCCGTTCAAAGGAAAGGGAAGGTGAAATGCTTCGGGTCGTCTTGTGTTCACCGGGATACGCTCTTTAAAGAACCGGTTGTATGCATCTTCAAACTCTTCCGGATCGGGTTCCTCTGAAGGTTTCATGTATTTAAAATCAGGCGGGACGTCAATCTTCCTGTTTATAAAATATTGGGTCAATAAGGTCTTGAAATACTCGTGGGCACCTCCTCCGTCAGTGAGCATATGTGAAAACTCGGCGCTGATACGGTTGTCGGTGACCAGGATCCGCAGCAGCGGTCCTTCTTTTTCGAACCTTCTGCATGGAATCTTGTCGTCCACTGTTACGGGTGTCAGGAAACATGCCGATTCCAGATAATACCAGAAAAATCCCCTCTTCAACAGGACTTTGTAATAGGGAAAGCGTTTGTCGATGTCCCGGACAGCTGCAAACAGGCTGGTAATGTGTATTTTGTGTTTCAGTACCACTGAAAAACGAAATACAGATGTCAGTTCATCGTTGATTACTGCAGGGAATATTTTGGCAGCATTGTCCAGGGGATACCAGAAACCTTTTCTTTTCATCAGGCAGGATCCTGGTTAAGACTAGACATCTTGCCCATGAACAGGATAATTCCGGTACTCTTTTCCTTGATTATATAAACGAAAGAACGGTTCACGTAAAAAGGAAGGGGATCGTCGGGTTCTATGGAACTCTTTTCTACGCCTACTACGGTTACCGCCGCAGCTTCGGTTCCTTCTTCATTGACTTCCACATACGTTTTTTGTTTGACAAGACCGATATACAGACCTCCCGAAGGGGACATGTTGCTGAAATCGGCCATTCCTTCCATAAATGGGATGGTCATCCCCATTGTCTGCAGGGTGGGTATCAGGTCTTTCTCGTATTCAAACCTGAATTTTGGCATGGAGAGTGTCAGCTTGCGTTCAAAGTTTTCCAGGCTGCTGACCAGGAAATTCCATTGTTCCGTGTTCATGAATTCCTTGATCATACGGTCCACATGAACCCCAGGTTTGGGAAGCATCACCACCATGGAAAAAGCTTCATTCCCGTAAGGGAGTTCGGCTACCTGACAAAGTTCGTGCTCCAGATACGGATAGGTTTCAGTCTGGATCATGTAATCGGATAAAGGGGAAGATCCGTCATCTCCGTAGAAGACGTCCCTGTACGAGGCTGATTTGTCAAAGGAATATGTCCATATCCCTTTGAAGTACAGGGCATTGATCAGATACATAACCATCGACGGAGGAATCTCGTCAATAATTTCCTCAATTTTGCCGTTGGTTTTGGATGAGCACCAGTTGTTTATGGTCTGTACAGCAGTGGGGGAAAAGAAATTCAGTTCCTCAATTTGTGCACCGTACCAGAGCCTTACAATATCTTTGAATTTTTCGTAAACGGGAAAACCCTCCAGGATCCAGACAGAATTTGCAATCCCCAATTCGGTCAGCTGATCGGCCTGTTTGAGCTCTCCCGATATCTTTTTGAAGAAACCGTTCATTTGTTCGTAGGAAAACGCTTCGAAACCCAGCACATCTTTCATTTGTGCCGCCGTTTCTCCGCCAGTACCGTTGGCCGTCATGGATAAGGCCAGAGAGGCGCTCAGGGGGGATATAAAATAATTCCTGTCCTCAGAGTTGACCTGTTGGAACAGGTCAAAAGCAAACCTGTTGGCTTCTGCCGACAAGGCCTGTTCCGTCTTTGTCAGAATGATGTCCCGGCGCTGGTTGGTCTGTTGCGGCAACCAGTCACATCCGGGACAAAGTCCGATCAGAACAATGCCGGATAACAGATAACTAAATATCCTGTATCGCATCAATACAAAGATACAATTCCTGTTCAAAACGTTGCATGAATTACTTCTCTTCAGGTAAGTAGTACATGCCTTCGCGAGAAAGCAGATGGTCCAGGTTGGCCAGGTTGTAAACGATGACAGCTTGTACTACCGAGGTGTGTTCCTGGTATTCTGCGATGCTTTTTGTGTAAAGGTCACGTTCTGTGTGCCATATCTCCCTGTAATTGAAGTCGTAACCTTTTACGTCGCGTTCTCGCAACGAAATGGTGGGGACCCCGTGGAGGGCGAATACCGAGGCATCGGTGCCTCCGGTACGTGTAGGTCTGGGCCTGGACGGGATCGTATCTACGGAAAATGGCAGTTCAGGATTGATGGATGATATGTGTCTGGAGGCCTTTACAAAATCCTCATACATAGCACGGGGAACCGCCACTCCGCTTGCAGCCAGGGGCCCGCCGTCCCTGTTGAAAAGATTGGAGATGTTGTCAAGTTTATCTTTATGCTGTTCAACCCAGGCAGTTGCGCCTAAAAGTCCGAATTCTTCACCTGCAAATAAAACAAACAGGATAGAACGTTTGGGTTTGGCTCCCGCTACGGATAACAGCCGGGCCGTTTCCATGGCGGGGGTCACGCCCACACCGCAATCGACCCCCCCGGTGGCCACGTCAAAAGCATCCAGGTGTCCGCTGACCATCACATATTGGTCGGGATAGCGCGTTCCGGTCATTTTTGCAACCACATTGTGAAATTTCACGGGACCGGGACGGAAATGATTCCTGATGTCGAATTCCAGTTCAATGGGCCGTCTTTCTTTCACCAGTTGGTAAATATATGCGTACTGGTGTTCATCCAGCTTGATGTCGGGTATCGCGGGAAGGTTCTCAAAGGAGGACGTTTCACCAAAAACGGTTTCCTTATCCCACAATGCCGTGATGGGAACAGGAGCGGACTGGATCAGGCCCAGGATCCCGGCTTCTGCCATCTGTCTGTAAAACAGGGCCGGTTCGTCTGAGGTTTTGCGCAAACTGTCTTTCAGGGCTTCCTGCATTTCGTCCACGTTCATTCTTCTGTCTCCCGAGCGTGTGCGGTAACGCCGTATGACTTCGTTGTTGTGACGTGCCACCTCTTCGTTCGACAGGATCAGGGAGTCCCTGCGCTTATCTGCAATCGCTGACCGGTCTACAGGCCATCCTGAATTGGTGCCTGTAACCAGTACCCATGCTCCTTTGAGTGTGCCTTTCATCCTTTCAAATTCGGCCTGAGTTTTGGGCTCGATAACCACATGTCCGCGTTGTAATCCCTTTGTTCCCGATGTGTAAGAGGGAGTAGCAAAATGCAGGTGCATGCCGTCACCCCCGGGGAGTACCCCCCCATAAAGCTTTCCTGACCACGGGCCGCGGCTGAATCCCACGCGGGTTTCCCCTGCTTCTTCAAGGGTAACTTCGAGACCCCAGGATTCAAACTGGGATGCTGTCCAGCGCACAGCGGCGTTGTATGCGTCCGATCCCACGGGACGGCCCCCGATACGGTTGGACAGGACGTCCAGGTGATGTTGTGTCCGGTTGTTGACGGTACCTTCCTCTATGATTTTCTTAACTACGGCATCCTGTGCCAGTACCTGTGAGGAAATAGAAACAAGACTTACTGCCAGGAGCAAGCCGAAAGTAATGGATCTGTATTTCATTTTTTTAAATATAATTTGGAAAAAAGTGTTACAAATGTAGTGTTTTATATCTTTGCAACATGATAAAATTCAGAGAAATTGTAAGTGCCTTTATGGTACTCTTTGCCGTGATCGATATTACGGGGTCCATTCCCATAATCCTTGATATGAAACAAAAAGGACGAAGGTTCAAACCTTTCATGGCCGCCATTATCTCTACCGTCCTGATTTTTCTGTTCTTATTCGTCGGAGAAGCGATCCTGGGTCTTTTCAGTGTCGACATTTCTTCCTTTGCCGTGGCCGGTTCACTTGTCATTTTTGTTCTGGCTGTTGAAATGATATTCGGAATACAGATATTCAAGAACGACGGTCCCCCCGATGCCGCGACCATTGTCCCTCTGGTATTCCCGCTGATCGCCGGGACGGGAACCCTGACCACCGTGCTTTCGCTGCGGGCCGAATACAGCCTGATGAACGTTTCCATTGCTATACTGCTGAATATGATCATTGTCTTTGTTGTCTTGCGCCATGTGGACTGGGCAGAAAAATTGCTTGGAAAAGGAGGCATTTATATTCTGAGAAAATTTTTCGGGATCATTTTACTGGCCATTTCGGTGAAACTCTTCGCTTCCAATGTTTCCCTTTTGTTCAACTGATCTTTATGAAAAGGTATCTGCTGCCTATACTAATGATCTCATTCTTCCTGATAACGGGTTGTAGCAAGGATGATCCGCCGGTTCCCGGTACAGAACCTGTGGAGCAGCCCGGCTGGATCGTGGGGGCCGATATTTCCCTGCTTTCAAGACTGCGTGCCGCCGGGGCCGTTTATAAGAACAGTGACGGGATGGATGTGGATGTATTGCCCTATTTCAGGGAAAAGGGATTCAATTATGTAAGGGTCCGCCTGTTCGTGAACCCCGATCTGCAGTCGTCCGCCTGCCAGGACCTGCCTTATGTACAGGATTTGATACTGAAAGCTAAAGAAAAGGGATATTACGTTCTGTTGAATTTCCATTATTCAGACACCTGGGCTGATCCTGGTAAACAATACAAACCGGTTGTGTGGGGACATCTGGGGGCCGAGGCCCTGGCAGAAAAGGTGTACGGCTACACAAAGGAAACACTTGCCACACTGGCGAAGAACGGAGCTGCGCCCCAAATGATTCAGATAGGGAACGAGATCACCAACGGCATGCTCTGGGATTCGGCCCGCGCCGATGTATGGTCACAGGAATGGGACACTCCGGGAAGGTGGACGTATTTCTGCCGGGTGCTTTCACAGGCATCCAGGGCCTGTCGTGAAGTGTGTCCCAATGCGTGGGTTATGGTACATATTGACCGCGGGGGAGACAGGGAAACTGCCTTGCGTTTTTTTAACAGAATGGAGCAGTACCGGGTGGATTACGATGTCATTGGATTGAGTTACTATCCCTTCTGGCACGGTCCCTTGTCCGGCCTGCGTGCTTGTCTGAGCGGCCTGCAAATGAATTTTCCCGGAAAAAAGATCAACCTGGTGGAAGTAGCTTATCCCAACAATTCCTGGGGTATTCCCGACAATGCCTCCTATATTCCCGATTACCCGGCCACCCCGCAGGGGCAGGCAGCCTTTATGAAAGATTTTATTGACACCCTCAGGGAGTTTCCCAATGTGAACGGATTCATGTACTGGTATCCCGAAGAGACTTACACACCGGGCAGGAATGTGCTGACACTGCACAGGGGTGTGTTTGATATCCATACAGGGCGTGCCCTGGAGGTCATAAACACGTTTTCGGAGTAGAAAACAGCGGCCATGATCAGGGAATATCCGTTTTCATTACACTTTATTGTCGGACCCCAGTACGTGCACGATTTTGTGCTTGTATAATTCCTTCAACTGGTCGCGGGCAGGGCCCAGGTATTTGCGGGGATCGAACTCCTCGGGCTTTTCTACGAATACTTTACGGATCGCAGCTGTCATGGCCAGCCTTCCGTCGGAATCAATGTTGATCTTGCAGACTGCCGAGCGGGCAGCTTTCCTGAGCTGATCTTCGGGGATACCGATGGAATCTTTCAATTTACCGCCATACGCGTTGATTTGGGCCACGATATCCTGGGGCACACTCGAAGAGCCGTGCAGCACGATCGGAAATCCGGGGATGCGTTTTTCGATCTCGGTCAGGATGTCCAGGCGGATCTCGGGTTTTTGTCCCGGTTTGAATTTGAAGGCGCCGTGCGAAGTCCCGATGGAGATGGCCAGGGAATCTACTCCTGTACGTTTTACAAAATCTTCCACTTCTTCCGGTTGGGTGTAGGTGTGGTGTTCGGCTTTCACATCATCTTCCACACCGGCCAGCACACCCAGTTCCCCTTCTACGGTGACGTCGTACTGGTGGGCGTATTCCACAACACGGCGCGTAAGGGCCACGTTTTCTTCGTAGGGAAGATGCGATCCGTCTATCATCACAGATGAAAAACCGTATTCAATACAGTTCCTGCACAATTCAAAGGAATCTCCGTGATCCAGGTGAAGCACAATGGGGATGTTACAGCCCAGTTCTGCCGCATAGGCAACCGCACCCTGAGCCATGTAGCGTAAGAGGGTCTGGTTGGCATATTTGCGGGCACCGCTCGATACCTGCAGGATCACAGGTGATTTTGTTTCCACGCAGGCACTTATGATGGCCTGCATCTGTTCCATATTGTTGAAATTGAAAGCGGGTATGGCATAACCGCCTTTAACTGCTTTGGCAAAAAGCTCACGGGAGTTTACCAAGCCTAAATCTTTGTATGATACCATGTTGATAAATTAAATATTTGATGTTTTCCTTGTTTGGGTTTACAAAGATAAGACTTTTGCCGTATATTTGGCTCTGATTACGCCATTATCATTATGAAACCTTACATACTTCAGCAAACAAACTGGCACAAGGTCAAGGAGACGAAATATACCCTGGCGGTGTTGCCGTGGGGCGCTACCGAGGCGCACAATTTTCATCTGCCTTACGGGACCGATACGTATATGGCAACAGAGGTTGCCCGCCGCAGTGCCGCCATAGCCTGGGAGCGCGGGATAAATACGGTGGTCCTGCCCGAAATTGCCTATGGAGTCAATTCAGGACAGATGGACATTCCCTTCTGCATGCACATGAATCCCTCGACACAGCAACGTATCCTGGAAGACATTGTCACGGTCCTCCATCACCACGAAGTATATAAACTGGTCATTTTGAACGGGCACGGAGGCAACGCCTTTCAGAATGCGATAAGAGAGCTGGAGCTGCGGTTCCCCCAAATGATTGTTTGTATGGTCAACTGGTGGCGGGTCCGTCCGGTAAGGGAGTATTTTGACCATCCCGGAGACCATGCCGATGAGATGGAAACTTCGGCCATGATGGCCGTTCATCCCGAACTGGTCCTTCCCCTGGAATATGCCGGGGACGGGAGGGAGCACCGTTTCACCATCAAGGGCCTCAGGGAAAAATGGGCATGGATCCCAAGAAGGTGGATCTACACCACAAAAGATACGGGTGTGGGAGATCCTTCCCTGTCCACACCGGAAAAAGGCAGGCGTTTTTTGGATGACTGCATTGCCGAGGTGGCAGATTTTTTAACAGGTCTGGGTGGTATTCAACGGATGGAGGATCTTTATGAACGCTAAGAAAGCCCTTATTTTTTCAGCCCCTTCCGGTGCGGGAAAATCGACTGTGGTGAACCACCTGATGGAAACGTTTCCCCGTCTTGATTTTTCCATAACGGCAACCACCAGGCCCAGAAGGGGGAACGAAGAGAACGGAAAGGAGTATTATTTCATCAGCAGGGAGGAATTCCTGGATCTTATTGAAAAGGATGCCTTCGTGGAATGGGAGGAAGTATACAAAGACCGTTATTACGGAACCCTAAAACTGGAACTGGAACGAATCTGGAACGGGAACAAAGTGGCTGTTTTTGACGTAGATGTCAAAGGAGGTATCAACCTGAAAAAAAAATTCGGAAGATCGGCCCTCTCTGTTTTCATTGCCCCCCCGTCGCTTGAAGTGTTACGGGAAAGGCTTACCCGGAGGGGAACAGACAGTGCCGGGGCTATAGAAGAACGGTTGGCAAAGGCGTCCCTCGAAATGCAGGATGCCCCGCACTTTGATGTGGTATTGGTAAACGACCGTCTGGAAGACACCCTGGACAAGGCAACGGAGATCGTGGCCGCCTTTATTTTCTGACATGAAGACCTGCGGATTATATTTTGGATCCTTCAACCCTTTTCACATAGGGCATCTGGCCATAGCCAATTACCTGGTATCCTTCACATCCCTGGATAGCGTACGTCTTGTGGTTTCACCACACAATCCTTTAAAAAACAACGGGAGGTCACCCGAAGATGCGGCCAGGGAGAGGTTGTGGCACATACGACTGGTGATGGAAACTAAAAAACTTCCCGTCCTGGTTTCCGATGTGGAATTCCAGCTCCCCGAACCCCTCTATACGGTCAATACGCTGCGCCACCTGCAGGCCCGTGAACCGGACACCTGTTTCATACCTGTGATAGGGGCGGATAACCTGGCTTTGATCGAGGAATGGCATGATTGGAAAACCATGCTCAAAGAATACGTGATTTACGTGTACCCGAGAGAAGGCGTTGAAGCTTCAGCTTTTGTAAGCAAATATGCTTCCCTGGCCAGGGAGATCATTCTCCTGCCTGCCCCCCTGATCACCGTATCGTCCACGTTTATCAGGGAAGGCCTGGCACAGGGAAAGAATATGAACGGTTTTCTGGTGTAAAATTTTTTCCATGCATATCTACAGAACCAAAGACATCAGGCACATTGACAAATGCTACACGGACAGTACGGGGGTCAGTGAAGAAGCGCTTATTGAACGTGCTGCCGGTGCTTTTGTACACGCATTTACCTGCCGGGAGACAGTCCCCGGAAAGGTTCTGGTGGTAGCCGGACCTGGTAATAACGGGGCAGATGCCCGTTCTGTCGCCCGCCTTCTGGAAGCACGGGGATGGGAAACCTGCCTGTGGAATTTCCCGGATGCATCATCCGTTGACCCGGTCCGGGAGGCGTGGGACATGTGCCTTAAGCAGCTGCCTGCCGGACTCAGGGTTGTTGACGGGTTGTTCGGTTCGGGTCTTTCACGACCCGTAACAGGCCCCTTTGCACGTATCATTGAGGATATCAACAATCTCGGGGCAAAGGTCTATGCGGTAGATATTCCTTCAGGTCTGCAGGGGGACGGAAATACCGAAGTGGCAGGACCCGTTGTCCGGGCCACGGTCACATTAACGTTCCAGTTCCCAAAACTGGCTTTTTTCTTTGCTGAAAATTTCAGGTATACCGGTGAATGGGAAGTGCTGGACATTGGCATGGGAGCGAGGGATTATCCCGGGGTCAGTACACCTTACAGGATGATCGAACCAGTGTGGGTCAACAGACTTTTTCCCCGAAAACGACACCCCTTTTCCTATAAGAATCAATACGGACATGCCTTATTGCTTGCCGGCAGCCGTGGAAAAGTGGGAGCGGCTCTTTTGGCTGCCCGTTCCTGTTTGCGTATGGGTACGGGACTGCTGACCGTCCATGTACCCGCTGTCGGAGAGATTCCGTTTTATTCGGCTTTGCCCGAGGCGATGCTATCGGTGGACAGCCATGCCCATTATGCCGGAGATATGCCTTCGGGGCTGGAACCGGGGCAGCAGGTTTTTACGGCAGTCGGAGCGGGCCCCGGACTCGGCAAGTCCCCTGAGACGGTCTGCCTGATGGAACGGTTGCTCACAAGGTTGGCAGCATACGTTCAGATTCCCCGGCTGGTGCTTGATGCCGATGCGCTGAACATTGTTTCCGAAAATCCCCGGCTGCTTTCGCTGATCCCTGCCCGGTCCGTGCTCACGCCGCATCCGGGTGAATTTGACCGTCTGGCTGCTGCTTGTGGACTGAATAAGCCGGCCGGCGGTTGCCACAGGGCCATGCAGGCAATTCAAATAGCTGCAGAACAGGATCTTGTAGTGGTTCTTAAAGGAAGGTATACCCTGATAGCCACACCCAAAGGTCCACACTGGTTCAATTCCACAGGGAATCCGGGTATGGCAACGGCCGGGAGCGGAGACGTCCTTACCGGGATCATTCTGGGATTGCTGGCGCAGGGTTACGATCCTGCAGAAGCAGCCGTACTTGGAGTGTATCTGCACGGGAAGGCGGGAGACAGCGCGGTTGCCGCATCATCGGAGCATGCGGTTCTTGCCGGGGATATCATTTCTCATCTGTGATCCACGGATCCCAGGGAGCTGTGATGACAACAGGTTCCTGTCGGATGGGATGGACAAATTCCAGGCGGTACGCATGAAGGGATATGCCTCCGTCGGGATTGGAACGGGGCGCTCCGTATTTCAGGTCTCCTTTTATGTGCAGCCCAATGGCGGCCAACTGACAACGGATCTGGTGGTGCCTGCCGGTCAAGAGTTCAATTTCCAAAAGATGGTATTTCAGGGTGCTTCTCAGGTATGTGTAGCGTAGCTTTGCCTCCTTGGCTCCTTCACGGGGCGTGTCCCAGGCAAAGGATTTGTTCTGCTTTTCGTTTCGGGTAAGGTAATGGGTCAGCGTGGCCACAGGAACAGACGGTTTTTCAATGACCAGGGCAAGGTATGTTTTATGCATGGCTCCGTCATGGAACAGGCCGTTCATACGACCCAGCCCTTTGGATGTTTTGGCAAACAGGCATATTCCGCTAACCGGGCGGTCCAGCCGGTGGGGCACTCCCACGAAAACGTTTCCCGGCTTCCTGTCTCTTTCTTTCAGATAGCACTTCAGGGCTTCGCTCAGGGGTTCATCCCCCGTCTTATCTCCCTGTACGATCTCACCCGGCAGTTTGTTGATTGCGATCAGGTGGTTGTCTTCGTACAAAATTCGTTCTGCCAGAGGCTTTGCTGTATGATATGACATAGTGACAAAGATAGTCATTCCCCAAAACTGCCAACCTGTCAGTAAAAGTCTTTTGGCATAACTATTGAGCAACAGAGGACAGCATTCGTAAATTATTTAAAAAATTATATAGTATTATGGGAAAAATTATTGGTATAGACTTGGGAACCACCAACTCATGTGTTGCCGTAATGGAAGGTAACGAACCGGTAGTGATCATCAACTCGGAAGGAAAACGTACGACCCCTTCGGTTGTGGCTTTTGCAGACAACGGCGAACGCAAGATAGGTGATCCGGCAAAACGTCAGGCTATTACAAACCCCCAAAGAACCATCTATTCGATCAAGCGTTTTATGGGGGAATCTTTCGATAAAGTGGCGTTGGAACGCAACAGGGTTTCCTATGTTGTGGAAAAGGGAGACAACAATACACCCAGGGTGAAAATTGACGAACGGCTTTACACCCCGCAGGAAATATCTGCCATGGTGTTGCAAAAAATGAAGAAAACGGCAGAAGATTTCCTGGGACAGGAAGTGACCGAAGCCGTGATCACCGTACCCGCTTATTTTAGTGATTCACAACGCCAGGCTACCAAAGAGGCAGGTGAGATCGCCGGCCTGAAGGTACGTCGTATCATAAACGAACCCACAGCGGCTGCCTTGGCCTACGGTCTTGACAAAATGCACAAAGACATGAAGGTGGCCGTATACGACCTGGGAGGAGGGACATTTGATATCTCAATTCTGGAGCTGGGAGACGGGGTGTTTGAAGTCAAATCCACGAACGGAGATACCCACCTGGGCGGTGATGACTTTGACCAGGCAGTCATTGACTGGCTGGCTCAGGAATTTGCTTCGGACAACAGCGGCCTCGACCTGCGCAAGGATCCCATGGCTTTGCAACGGCTGAAAGAAGCTGCCGAAAAGGCCAAAATCGAACTTTCAAGCCAGAATTCCAGCGAGATCAACCTGCCTTACATCATGCCTGTGGACGGAGTTCCCAAACACCTGGTCAAGACACTCACCAGGTCAAAATTTGAGCAATTGGTAGACAGCCTCGTTCAAAGGACTATGGACCCCTGTAAAAAAGCGTTGTCCGATGCCGGACTGCAGCCTTCAGATATTGATGACGTGATTCTGGTGGGAGGTTCCACACGTATTCCGGCTATTCAGCAACTGGTCCAGAAATTCTTTGGCAAGGTTCCCAACAAGAGTGTGAATCCTGACGAAGTGGTGGCTGTAGGAGCTGCCATTCAGGGAGGCGTGCTCTCGGGAGACGTAAAAGATGTGCTTCTGTTGGATGTTACACCGTTAAGCCTCGGGATCGAAACCCTTGGAGGTGTTATGACAAAACTGATCGAAGCCAATACGACGATCCCTACCAAAAAGTCACAGGTATTTTCTACTGCAAGCGACAACCAGCCCTCTGTAGAGATCCATGTACTGCAAGGTGAAAGGCCACTGGCCAGGGATAACAAGACCATCGGACGTTTCCACCTGGACGGGATTGCACCTGCCCCCCGCGGCGTACCTCAGATAGAAGTTTCTTTCGATATCGATGCCAACGGAATACTGAACGTATCGGCAAAGGATAAAGGCACCGGGAAGGAGCAGAAGATACGCATTGAAGCCTCTTCGGGACTTACCGAGGACGAGATCAAACGTATGAGGGACGAGGCTAAGGCCAACGAAGATACCGACAAAAAAGAAAAAGAGCGCATTGACAAGATCAATGAGGCGGACAGTATGATCTTCCAGACGGAAAAGCAGTTGAAGGAATATGGCGACAAATTGCCGGCAGATAAGAAAGCTCCCATTGAGGAAGCTCTGGAAAATCTGAGGAATGCCCATAAGTCTCAGGATCTGGCAGCCATTGACACTGCCCTGGAAGCTCTCAACAAGGCATGGCATGCCGCATCGGAAGAAATGTACAAGGCTTCTCAGGCTTCGGGAGGGGAACAGCAACCTCCTTTCCAGGGAGGAGCTTCCGCTAATGAAGGCAGTCAGACGGCAGAGGAAGGAGAAGTTAAGGATGTAGATTTTGAGGAGGTCAGGTAGTATGACTGCAGAGAATAAGAAACATCAGGCCCAAAGCGGGCCTGATGTTGATCATTTAAATACACAGGCAGATCAGGTGCAGGACCAGGCTCCGGAACAGGAGGCACCGGAAACACAGGGACAGGCGGACGTGGAAAAAAAACTGGAAGAGGCCAACGACAGGCTGCTACGACTCCAGGCCGAGTTTGACAATTACCGCAAGCGCACGGCAAAAGAACGTCTGGACCTGATATTGACAGCCTCTGAAGACGTGATCAGGGGAATGCTCCCTGTACTGGATGATTGCCTGCGTGCCGTGGTCACGCTGGAACAACTGGAAGATGCAGACCCGCATTCGGTGGAAGGAGTCAGGCTGATCTACAACAAGCTGTTCACCTATTTACAGGGAAAAGGGTTGAAGGTCATAGAGGCCAGGGGCAAGGATCTCGATACGGATTTTCATTGTGCCATAGCCAAAGTCCCTGTAAAAGAGAAGAAATTGAAAGGCAAGGTGGTGGATGTAGCTCTTGAAGGGTACACACTCAACGGAAAAGTAATCAGGTTCGCTAACGTGATAGTGGGCGAATAAGGTACAATATGGCAAAAAGAGATTATTACGAAGTATTGGGTCTTGACAGGAATGCTTCTGCCGAGGAGATCAAGAAAGCATACCGGAAGAAGGCATTGCAATACCATCCCGACAAGAATCCGGGAGACAAGACGGCAGAAGATAAATTCAAAGAAGCTGCCGAGGCGTATGACGTACTGAGCGATGCCTCCAAAAAATCCAGGTATGACCAGTTTGGACATGCGGGAGTGGAAGGCATGGGAGCAGGAGGTCCCGGAGGGTTTGGCGGCGGATTTTCCATGGACGATATTTTCTCCAGGTTCGGGGATATTTTTGGCGAGGCTTTCGGCGGCGGGAACCCTTTCGGGAGTGCTTTCGGCGGACGTGCTGGCACACGCAGAGGCGTTCGCCGGGGGTCCGATATCCGGATCCGTGTGAAGCTTTCCCTGAAAGAGATCGCTTATGGTGCTGACAAGGTGGTCAAGATCAACAAACTCAAGCCCTGCAGTCATTGCAACGGCAAGGGCGCTGTATCTGAATCCGACATGAAAACCTGTCCCACCTGTAAGGGAACCGGCGTATTTACCCGGGTCACCCATACGTTCCTGGGACAGATGCAGAGCAGTAGTCCGTGTCCCCAGTGCAACGGGGAAGGAAAGACAATTACCAATCCCTGTTCCGTCTGTAAAGGCGAAGGGGTGGTCAAACAGGCAGAAGAAATATCTTTTTCCATACCCAAAGGGGTGGAAGAGGGCATGCAACTCACCATCAGCGGAAAAGGCAATGCACCCAAAAGAGGGGGCGTAAACGGAAACCTTCTGGTCGTTATTGAAGAAGAGCCTCATCCCGAGTTGCAACGCGACGGACACGACCTCATATACACGCTCTTTTTGTCTTTTGCCCAGGCGGCCCTCGGAGAAGACCTCGAGATCCCTACCATTGACGGAAAGGCCAGAATCAAGGTGGAATCGGGTATTCAAAGCGGTCGCATCCTGCGGCTCAGAGGCAAGGGGCTGCCCGATGTAAACGGTTACGGGACAGGTGACCTGCTGGTGTTTATACAGGTGTGGACCCCCAAGAAACTGAGCAGGGAAGAAAAGGATTTGTTGTCTAAACTGAAGGATTCTCCTAACTTTGCGCCAAACCCTGACAAAGAAGAACGTAATTTCTTTGAAAGGATGAAAAAAATGTTCTCGTAATGAAGGAATCCATAAAACGACTGCCGGCACTGTTTACAGCGCTGGTTTCCGTTTTTTACTGTCTCGGGGCCCAGACCCCGGATCTGAAGGGTTATTACCAAAAACCGCTCTCTGTCGAACCCCTTACATTAAGCGGCAGCATGGGGGAATTCCGGGCAACTCATTTTCATACGGGCTATGATTTTCGTGTAGGAGGGGTATCGGGCGCCCCGGTATATGCCGTTGCCGACGGATACATATCCAGGATCTCCGTTTCTTCCGGAGGATACGGATACGCCCTGCAGGTAACGCATCCCAACGGCACGGTTTCTCTGTACGGACATCTGGATGCTTTTTCCCGGGAAGTGGCCGCTTATGTGGAAGAGGTTCAGTACAGCCGGGAAAGTTTTTCCGTAGTCCTGGACTGCTCCCCGGAAATGTTTCCCGTACGTAAAGGTCAACAAATTGGAAAGGCAGGCAACACAGGTGATTCGGCAGGACCACACCTGCATTTTGAGATCCGGTACAGGGATACCCTAAGCGGAGATTCCACGGTGTCTGCCAATTTGCTCAATCATGGCATTTATACCGTTGAAGACACGATGATGCCTGAATTCAGGGTAGTGCAGTTTTACGGATTCACCACCGTTGAAAACGGTCTTTCACAAACACGCCTGCTCGCAGGGTTTCCAGGGAACAGGGACCGGGTGGCTGTCAACGTACCGGACACTTTTTTTGTGGCAGTGGATGCCATTGACCGGATGAACAACACCTGGTCCCGCATGGGTATAGAAACATGGGAGTTTTTTCTGGATGACACGCTTGTGTACCGCTATAGCAATACCGACCTGCCACTCGAACATACCAGGTATATTCTTTCCCTGATCCATTATCCCGAACGCGCGACCAAAGGCCGGAGCCTGCTTAAGACCTGGGTTGAACCGGGGAATGTGATGCGGGACAGGATGTACGCCCCTTCACAAGGTCTTTTCTCACTTCCTGATACAATGGACCATACCCTGACCGTAATCGTTCATGATGCTGCCGGGAACAGCGCCCGAAGATGGTATTCGGTAAAAAAAAGGATTGGTCTGGAGGTGTTGGCAGAGGGGGGTGACAACCCTGTTGAGACGGTCCCGGGTCCTGTGCTCCGGGAGGAGTACCAGCAGTATTTCAGATGGGATCAGGAAAACCGTTTCGCAGCCAGGGACATTCTCATTACCGTTCCTGAAAAAGCCCTTTACAGAGACATGTTGTTTTGTGCCACACGTATCAATGAAGCGGAATGGAACCTGCATACGTCTGAAGTTCCGCTGCATCTGCCCCTGCAGGTCAGTCTGGCCATTCCCCCTGCGATCCCGGACTCTTTATTTGACAAGGTAGTGGTGTTGCGTCAGTCCGATAACGGAAGGGATCCCCATATGCAGGAGGCAGACCCGCGCCTGTGGAGGTACGCAGGGGGCACACGCCGCGACAGCATGGTGACCTTCGGGACCAATGCTTTCGGAAGGTTCATGATAGACACGGACACCATTCCGCCTGCGGTAAGCGCTTCCTTTTCCAGGGGAGCTGACCTGCGGGGACGCCACAACATTCATTTCACCATTAAGGATGCGTGTTCCGGAATCAGCTCCTATTCGGTAACCATTGACGGGAAATGGATGCTGGGAGTACACGACGGCAAGCGTTCCCGCGTGACGTGCGTGCTGGATCCCGAAAGGATCCGCAGGGGGACAAAGCATCAGGTAGTGGTGAACGTCGTTGACCACAAAAACAATACGACGGAATATAAAACTGAATTCATATGGTAACGTACGATCCGCAAAAAGGAATTACGGCCCTGGGATTAATGTCCGGGACGTCCCTGGACGGACTGGATCTGTGTCTGGCCCGCTTTACACGGGAACAGGAAAAATGGTCCTACAGCATCATTTGTGCAGATGCGGCTACGTATCCCGGGGAGCTTAAAAATGCCCTGGCTACGGCACAGTCCATGACTGCTTTGGAATATGCACGTTTACATTCCGATTACGGGGTTTACCTGGGTGTCCGGGTAAGGTCTTTTATGGAAAAGCATAAGGTAAAGCCACAATTGGTGGCTTCCCACGGACATACCATTTTCCATCAGCCTGCAGTCAGGCTCACGAGCCAGATTGGAAGCGGAGCGGGTATTGCGGCTGAAAGCGGTATCCCTGTGGTATGCGACTTCAGGACAACCGATGTGGCACTTCACGGACAGGGAGCCCCGCTGGTCCCGGTAGGAGACAGGTACCTTTTCGGGGATTTTGACTATTGTCTGAACCTGGGCGGTTTTTCCAACATATCTTCCGAGGCCCCCGGCGGGTCACGGGAAGCATACGACATTACAGCTGTCAATTACGTTCTGAATCATTACACCCGTGCTGAAGGAGAGGATTTTGACAAAGACGGAATGAGGGCACGCAGGGGAACCGTACATTACCCTGTACTGGATGCATTGAACCGGCTTCCTTTTTACCGGCAGAAAGGTCCCAAATCACTGGGAAGGGAATGGGTGGAAGGGGAAATATTCCCGCTGATCGATTCTTTTGGACTGACCACTGACGATGCACTGGCCACTTATTGTGAACATATAGCCGTCCAGACCTCGTTCCACATCCGTCCCGGGGCTAAGGTACTGGTGACAGGCGGAGGTGCATTCAACCGCTTTCTCATGGAAAGGATGACCGCCTCGGCCCCCGCGGTCGTTTACCATGTTCCCGACAATCTTACGGTGAATTTTAAGGAAGCCCTTATCTTTGCATTCCTTGGAGTGCTTTATGTATGTGACATTCCTTCCTGCCTCTCATCGGTAACGGGAAGCCTGCACGACAATATTGGCGGAGCCCTTTATAAATGTTGATAAAAAGTTTGGGTAAAAAGAAAAAAACGCTACCTTTGCAAGCCCAAAATTAACACGATACGTACGAAGATGGACTTAATAAAAGCAGCAGAGCAAGCATTTGCAGTAGAAAGTAAAAACTTTCCGGATTTTAAATCGGGTGATACCATCACGGTTACCTACAAGATAAAGGATGAAAACAAGGAACGTCTGCAGAAGTTCCGTGGTGTATGCATACAGCGTAAAGGTTCCGGAGTATCGGAAACTTTTACTGTACGCAAGATGTCCAACGGAGTAGGGGTGGAACGTATTTTCCCTTATACATCTCCTTTTATTGACGCCATTGAAGTAAACAAATACGGCAAGGTACGCCGTGCGCGTATTTTCTATCTGCGCAAGCTTACCGGTAAGAAAGCCCGTATTAAAGAAAGGCGTGTTGTACTGGACAAATCTGCCGGAGCCCAGGCATAAACTATTGGCCCCGTAGCTCAACTGAATAGAGCATTTGACTACGGATCAAAAGGTTACAGGTTTGAATCCTGTCGGGGTCACTGCATCAGGTGGCGCAGCATCTTCAAGATGCAGCGCCACTTCTGCATATGATAATTTGCGGAAGATTCCCTACCTTTGTTTTCATGAAACTGTACCGGCCTTCGGAAGAAGAAGTGACGCTCCCTTTGGTGGAAGGCGTTAAATGCGGATTTCCGTCACCGGCAGAGGATTTTTCCGGCATGCGGCTCAATATTACGGAAGAGATCGTGAAAAATCCTGCTGCCACATTCTATGCCAGGGTAAGCGGCAACAGCATGATCAATGACGGGATAGGTGACGGAGACATACTGGTGGTGGACAAATCGGTGGATCCGTACGACGGCTGTATAGCCATATGTTATCTGGACGGGGAGTTTACCCTCAAGCGCGTGGAGAAAATGAAGGAATGCATCATGCTGGTTCCCGGGAATAAAAAATTTAAACCCATTCAGGTTAACGACCAGAATCACTTTGTCATCTGGGGCGTGGTCCGCTATGTGATCAGAAAATTGTAACCATGTACGCACTGGCCGATTGCAACAATTTTTTTGTGAGTTGCGAGAGGGTCTTCAATCCCGGTCTGAACGGACGACCGGTGGTTGTTCTCTCCAACAACGACGGTTGTGCCGTGTCCCGCAGCAACGAGGCCAAGGCATTGGGCATCAAAATGGGTGTCCCCCTGTACCAGATCCGGGATATAGTGGAAAAATACCGTGTAGCTGTGTTTTCATCCAATTTTGCCTTGTACGGCGATATGTCCGGGAGGGTACATATGACTTTACAGCAACTGGCTCCGGCCATTGAAATCTATTCAATCGATGAGGCATTCCTGGACCTTCGTGGCATGGAGCACACTGACCTTGATGCGTTTGCGAAGAAAACCTCGGCCCTTTGCCTGAGAAATACCGGGATACCCGTGTCCATAGGCGTGGCTCCGACCAAAACGCTGGCCAAGGTCGCTTCAAAAGTGTGCAAAAGCCGGCCGGAACTGCAGGGAGGGTATTTTTTGCATGAACAGGAACAGATAGAACGCATTCTTCCAACGATAGCCGTTGAAGAAATTTGGGGCATCGGGCGCAGGTATGCGCGGATGTTGCATGGTTACGGCATTCATACGGCGGCCGCATTTGTGTCGTTACCGCCGGACTGGGTGCAAAAACAGATGAGCATTGTGGGCTTGCGGACATGGAAGGAATTGAGAGGGGAGTCATGCATTGAATTTTCGGATCATGTTCCTCCTAAAAAGCAAATCTGCATATCGCGCAGTTTCGCCCGTGAGATCTGTGACTTTGACGCGTTGTCCCAACAGGTTTCCCTTTTTGCTTCTATGGTCTGTGAAAAACTGCGCAGACAAAAAAGTGCCTCTTACCAGGCCATTGTTTTCCTGTTGACCAACCGTTTTAAAGAAAACGTTCCGCAGCAGTGCGAAAGTCGTATGATCACTTTTCCGGTGGCAACTTCCAGTACCCTTGAGATCAATAAAGCTGTCCTGAAGGAGTTAAGGGTACTTTACAAAAAAGGATATGGCTATAAAAAAGCCGGTGTGGTCTTAACCGGCATTATTCCCGAGGAGGCGGTGCAACTGGATCTTTATGACACCACCGACAGAATGAAACATTCCCGGCTTATGAAAGTCATGGATGAAGTCAATACCAGGATCGGGCGCGGAACACTTTCGGTAGCAACGGAATCCGCGGAAGGGATACGTATGAACAGGCAGCGGCTTTCCCCGCAATATACTACCAAATGGTCTGATATTCCGTTAGTCAAATAAGTATCATTTTATTTTTTTCCTTATCTTTACTCATACTAATTACTTTTTTATGAGATGGCTTTTGGCCTCCCTGGTTCTCTTTTTCATGTATGGCTGTTCCGGAGCCGTAAATGAGAAACTTCTGTACGGTACGTGGATATTTCAGCACATTGACGGTCGTCAGGTCCATACCAACGATTTTTTTGTACTAAGTTTCAATCCTGACGGCACGGAAATGCATTCCTGCGCTTTGTATGTGGATTCTGTGAATGTGAGATGGTTTCACGGAGAAAATTATACCTATAGATTTCAGTCCGACACAAAAAGAGACATCAGAATATCCGGAACATCGCCTTTGGGTATTCCTGTAGAGCTCACCCTGAACATTTTGAAGCTGACAAAAAAAAGGCTGGTCTATTTTTATGCCGAGCCTTTTTTTAACGGAACCTACTTGTCTGACAGCCGTATTGTTACCTTAAGAAGGCCAAAATCGGATTACTCACAGAAGATCCTGGGTAAATGGGAATTTGAAATGGAAGGACAGCTGTTCAGGATCGATTTTTTGGATAACCGGACTTGCCATTTGTATGTGAATTACGGCGGTTCATGGGTTGTTGCTGAGGATTCCCCCCAGCCGTATTATATTTACGGTGATTTCCTGGTAGGACCTGCCCTCAAGAAATGGGACGCCATTCAAAGGAACCATATGCACCATTACGACAATTGGGAAATAACCATACGTGGAGACGAAATGATCATGAGTGCATACAGGGGGATTGACAATGTACATTTTGAAGTGAAAGCGGTAAGAAAATAACAGCGTGCCTGCTTCTTCTCTTGTTACATACCTGCTCAGATCCCGTAAATGTAAACTTTCTTTACGGGACGTGGATTTTTAACGGAGAAGATTATGCTTATGATTTTATTACTGACGCGGGGGCAGCATTGAAGGTCACCGGGACCTCTCCACTGGGCTTTCCTGTTGATCTGACGTTCAGCATTCTCAAACTCAATAAAAGATCATTCGTCTCACAACACGATCAAATTGCGCCGGCCAAAAGCCGACTATTCAGAAGATCTTTTAGGTGTATGGGCTCTTGCTGCCGACTCGCCTCTTCGATACTATCTGTACGGAGATTATCTTGTCATGCAACCCTTTCCCGGTCAGAACGATAATGAGGAATCTCACATACATCATCACCGGAACTGGGAATTGACCATTCGAAAAAAGGAAATGCTGATGGAAGCTTATCGCGGATTCGGGATAATCCCCGAGAAACTTGCTGCCCGACGCATAAACTAAATAAAATAGTTGCATAACTAAAAAATATAGTTATATTTGTGGTGAGAAGCAATATTAATTATGAAACTCACTGCAAAAGAAGAAGAATTAATGACCTTTTTCTGGGACAAAGGTCCCCTCTTTGTAAGGGAACTCCTGGATTGTTACAGCCACCCCAAACCCCATTTCAATACCTTGTCCACCATCGTAAGGGGATTGGAAGAAAAAGGTTTTCTGGACCATAATGCGTTTGGCAATTCACATCAGTATTATCCTGTTGTCAGCCGGGAAGATTTCAGAAGGACCACGCTTAAGGGAGTGATCCGCAAATATTACAGCAGTTCGGCCTTCAGTGCCGTTTCTTCACTCATAGACGAAGAAGCCATTTCCCTGAACGATCTGAAGAAACTCATAACGGAGGTGGAACGTAAAAACAGTTGATCATGGGTGCTTTTGTAACATATCTGTTGAAAGCCGGCATTTTCCTGCTGTTTTTTTACCTGTTCAACCGGCTGCTTCTCTCTAAAGAGACTTTTCACAGGTTCAACCGGATCGTATGGTTGCTTATCATACCGCTTTCCCTGGTGTTGCCTTTCTGTGTTCCGGGTTCCTTTGATCCCCTTGCCTGGTTTGCTCCAAAGCAACAACAAGGGCAGATGCTCATACTGCCGGAAGGGATGACAGCTACGGTGACGGATTCCTCTGACGGATCATATGCCATGACCCGTATGGTACAATGGATCCTCCTGGTGTATTTCGCCGGTATGTTTGTGTGTTTTCTTTTCTTTGTCATATCATACGTTAAGCTGGCAGCCGTATTGTGGAAGAATAAACGCAACGGAATGGCAGCCCCTTTTGAGGGTTTGCTGTCCCAATGTCGTGAAATGGCAGGGGTTCGCCGGAAAGTCGTTCTCCTTGTCCACACCCGTCAGACGGCCCCGTTCAGCTGGATGCGCTACATAGTGGTTTCTGAAAAGGACATGAGAGAGGACGGAAAGGATATCCTGATCCACGAGCTGTCCCACGTACGCAAAGGACATTCCCCGGACCTTATACTTACCGATTTGCTCATTCTGTTCCAATGGTTCAATCCCGCCGCGTGGCTTTTGAAACAATCCATCCAGCAGGTCCATGAATTCCAGGCCGACGACGCGGTCCTCAAAGCAGGCATTAATGCAAAACAATACCAACTATTATTAATTAAAAAAGCTGTTGGCACAAGACGCTACTCCATGGTCAACAGCTTTAATCACAGCAAACTCAAAAAAAGAATTACCATGATGTGGAAAAAGAAATCAAGCAAATGGGCGTTAGCAAAGTGCCTGTACGCTCTGCCTCTCGCGTTCATAGCCGTTACGGCTTTTGCAACGCCGGAAATCTCAACCAGGTTGTCAGAGATTTCCTCTGTCAAAGATATAAAAATTTCCTGGCAACAGAACATGACACCCCAGGATCCTCCTCCACCGCCTCCTTCCCCTCCGGCTGTCGTTCCCGCGTCCCCGGCAGCCGTTCCCGTTCCACAGGCTGATCAGGATACGCTGGTCCCCCTGCCCCTGCTTGAAACCAAGCCTTTGTTTGCCAACGGGCAAGGGGAAGAAGCATTTACCCGCTGGGTGTTTGAACATGTTAAATATCCCGAGGAAGCCAAAAACAAAGGCATTCAGGGTACGGTGGTAGCCTCTTTAGTGGTGAACAGTGAAGGAGAAGTAACAAATATCAAAATTGTGAGGGGCGTGCATCCATTGCTGGACGCAGAAACCATCCGGGTACTGGAGTCTTCTCCAATATGGGAACGCCCCGGGATATCAAAAGGAAAAAAAGTCAGTGTGCATTACAACTTTCCCCTAAAGTTTGGACTAAGGGGAAAAGTGGATGACACCAAAGAGGTTAAACAGTCGACCGATCCCAAAGACCTGGGGCTGGAACCTGCCATTTTTGCCAACGGAAAAGGGGAAGATGAATTCGTTGTATGGGTATTTCAGCAGGTTAAATATCCCAATGATGCTAAGGAACAAGGTATTCAGGGCCGCGTGGTAGCTTCCATTGAGCTTTCTGAAGAAGGAACAGTTTCCCATGCAGAGATCCTCAGGGGTGTACATCCTTCTATTGATGCCGAGGTCATCCGTGTCCTGACATCATCCCCCAAATGGGAAAAACCTGCCATGAAGGAAGGCGTCCCGGTCAAGGTTTCTTATATGATTCCTTTGAATTTCACTTTGAGGGGTAATGAACAAAAAGTATTGGATGAAGTAGTTGTAGTTGGCTATGGGAAGCTACCCGATGGAAATGTTAATATCACAAAAATTCCTGATGATGTGCTGTTTATTGTGGATGGTAAGGAAGTCAAAAGTCTGGAGGACATTGAACCTGCTGACATTGAAAGCATAGAAGTGTTGAAAGATGCTGCAGCCATAGAAAAATACGGGGAAAAAGGCAGAAACGGAGTCATTATTGTGAAACGGAAATAATCTCAGAAACTCTGTTGCGCAGAATCTCCGGGATTTTTTACCTTTGACCATGCAAAAAATCCTTATATCGTTATTATTGCTGCTGGCTGTTGCCTGCAGCAATTTTTCTTCCATAGAGAAACACCGCATAGGCAAGCACGCTGACTCGGAAAAGATCATGCCTCTTTTTACCAACCTGGATCCGGATGAATTGCGTTTCCTCCGTTTGAAGGCCGGGCCCCTCAATCGCCGGGATATGAAAACAAAAGCCTATGCCACGTTAAAGGCCCGGATGCTGGCAACCGTCCGGGATACTGCGAACACCGGAGTGGGGATCGCGGCACCCCAGGTAGGCATCAGCAAACAACTGATCGCCGTACAACGTCTGGATAAGGATGGTGAACCTTTTATATTTTATGTCAATCCGGTGATAGAAGCCTACGGCCCGGAACAACGATGGGGTTGGGAAGGGTGTCTCTCGGTTCCCGGGGAAAGGGATACCGTTTTACGTGCCACCCGGGTGGTTATAAAGTACCGTGACCAGGATTCCTGGCAGATTGTACGCGACACGGTTTCAGGATTTACGGCCGTTATTTTTCAGCACGAGATCGATCACCTGAACGGGAAGCTATATATTGATTGATATTGTCCACCATCATGGCCACCAGGCGCCTGCGTGCTTCAACGGAGGCCCACCCGATGTGCGGTGTCAGGAAAAGCTTTGACTTGTCCACGACTTTCCGGTAACAATGATCCGCGGGGAGCGGCTCGGCACTGAAAACGTCCATCCCTGCCCCGGCCAGCCGGTTTTCGTTCAGCGCATCGGCCAGCGCGCATTCGTCCACAATCGCCCCCCGGCCCATATTGAAAAGATAGGCCGAGTCTTTCATTTTTTCCAACTCGGCTTTCCCGATCAATCCGCGCGTCTTTGCGTTGAGCGGGGAATGGATACTTACCGCATCCGAGGTGCGCAACAGCTCATCCAGTTCAACGCGCCGGTATTGCCCGCCCGCACGGTCTTTCCCCGAAGAAGAATAATACACCACCTCCATGCCGAAAGCCGAGGCGATGGCCGCCACTTTCTGCCCGATGGCTCCCATTCCGATGATTCCCAATCGTTTGCCGCTGAGTTCGTGGAAATACCGACCCCCGAAATGGGTGGGAAGCCCGCTTTTCGAATAGGCCTGTGAATGCGCAAATTGGTTGAAATACGGTCCCTGCTGCACACACGAAAGGATATGCAGAAAAGTGGTTTGCGCCACGCTGTCGGTGGAATACCCGGCCACATTCATCACCCTGATCCCGGCCCCGGCCGCATACTCCAGGTCAATGATATCCATACCGGTAGCCGCTACGCATATCAGCTCCAGGTTTTTGGCCGCCTGCATATGTTCCCGGTTGATTTTCACCTTGTTCACCAGAACAATGTCGGCGCGCGCAATACGAGGGATCACCTGGTCGGATGTAGTATTGTAGTGTACGGTTAAAGTACCAAACTGTTCAAAGGGGCTGAGGTCGATATCGTCCCCCATAGTCGCCGCATCCAGGAATACGATTCTCATGTCAGGTTTATTTGCTATCACGGGCGGTTGGGCTGCTCCCACTTGTGGGTTTTGGTGCAGCGGATCATCAGGCTCTGATCTCCAATACCAATTTTGAAGTCTCCTGCTTCCAGTACCCATTTGCCGTCCTGTCCCACAAAGGCCAGGTCCTGTGCCGGAATTTGCAAGGTGACTGTTTTCGTTTCACCCGGTTCCAGGGAAATCTTGTCAAAGGCCCGCAGGCGTCTGTTGTCCGGCATCAGTGAAGCGTAAAGATCCGATGAATAGAGAAGTACGCTTTCCTTTCCGGCTATTTTCCCGGTGTTTTTCACATCTATGGTAAAGGTCAGCTCATCCCCGGCTGTAAACGAAGTTTTATCTGTCTTCAGGTTTGAATAGGCAAAGGTTGTAAAGCTGAGCCCGTACCCGAAAGGCCATTGGATATGTGTATTCGCAAAATAGTCGTAGGGTCCGTCAATAGGAGAGCGTGCTTCACACACTTTGTAATCGTAGGTGGTGTACCCGTTGGGACCGCTGGGATATGTGAAAGACATCCGGCCGCTGAAATTCACTTCTCCGGAAAGGAGGTCGGCCAGGGCGTCTCCTCCGTAATTGCCCGGAAGCATCACGTTCACAATGCCTTTTGCCAAAGGTACCAGTTGGGCAATAACCCGGGGACGGCCCTGATTCAGGATCAGGATCACGGGTTTTCCGGTAGCGGCCAATGCTTTTACCAGGTTGGCCTGGTTCTGTGAAATGTGCAGATCGTTAATGTTTCCGGTCGTTTCGCAATAGGAATTTTCTCCGATGCAAACCATGATGTAATCGGCTCCGGCTGCTGCAGCTACTGCCTTTTCTATTTCAGGTTCGTGCTCCATGGTCCAGAATCCCTGTTCGTTGTACAACACACCCGGTTCGTAAATGATATTCTCACGGCCGAATTCGTTTTGCATGGCTTCCAGGATGGTGTTGAATTGTTCCGTGAAACGGTCGATCCCGCTTCCCTGCCAGGTATAGCTCCAGCCGCCGTTCAGCCCCCGCATGGTGTTGGCATTCGGTCCGGCTACCAGGATCTTTTTGCCTTTTGGCAGCGGAAGGATTCCTTCTTCATTCTTGAGCAGTACCATGGATTCCTGCGCCGCTTCCAGCGATAGGGTTGCAAAGGCAGGATCGCCAAAGCGTGGGTAATCCTCTATCACGGTGTAAGGCGTATCGAACAGGCCCAGTCGGAATTTCAGGCGCAGGATACGCCGTACGGCATCGTCAATGCGGCTCACGGGTACCTGGCCTTCTTCTACCAGTTCTTTCAGGTCAATGCAGAACTGCCAGCTGGAAGGCACCATGGCCATATCAATGCCCGCGTTGATGGCCATTTTGACTGCCTCTTTGTAGGACGAGGCGATCCGGTCGCGTTCGTGCAGGCTGGTGATATCGGCCCAGTCCGTAACGATCATCCCGTCCCAGCCCAGGTCTTCCTTGACCCATTGGGTCAGCAGGATGGGATTGGCCACACCGTTCACCCCGTTGATGGTCGATGAGTTGGTCATGATGGACAGCGCCCCGCTGCGCAATGCCTCCAGGAACGGGGCAAACTGTTTTTCGCGCATATCCTGGTCGTTGATGATGGCCGGTGTGCGGTCCAGCCCGTTGAACGGCACTCCGTAGCCCATGTAGTGTTTCAGACAGGCCGAGATGTTTTCCCTGCCAATATGGTTCGGATCGTCTCCCTGCATGCCGAGTATGACTTCCCTTCCGATTTCCGAGGCCAGGTGCGGGTCTTCGCCGTAGCCTTCCCACTGCCTGGGCCAGGCCGGCTGACGGCCCATGTCCAATACCGGGTTGAAAGACCAGGGAATGCCTCCGGCACGTGTTTCATAGGCGGTTACTTCGCCCGTACGGCGGGCCAGATCCCGGTTGAAGGTAGCTGCCATATTGACCCCCTGCGGGAACAGCGTGCCGTCGGCTATGTAGGTAGATCCGTGGATCTGGTCTATTCCGTATAAACAAGGAATCCCAATGGCTTCCAGGGACTTTTCCTGGATGGTCTTCATGATGTGATTCCATTGTTTCACGTTCTGCGCTGTTGTATAGGGTGTATTGAGTATGGACCCGACTTTATATTTGACAAAAACAGAGTCCATGATGGCCGGATCAAATTCAACGCCCTTCTTCATTTGTATCTGTTGCTGAAGCTGGTAGAATTTGAATCCGTTCTGACGCAGTTTGTCCTTGTTGGCCAGATCGGCCGCATCGTAGTCGTTTTCCAGTCCGTGTTCCTTGATCAACGCTTCCAGGTCCTCTTGTGAAAGTGAGATCAATTTCATCATTTGAGCCTGCATGTTGGGCAGCAGCAGGTTGATATCCAGCTGCGTCATCTGCCCGACCTTTTCGGTCAAAGTCATTTTGGAAAGGATCTTGTCAATTTGTTTTTCGATCTCCGGATCCTGAGGGATCACCGGAATGTTCTGTGCGTTTGCTCCCGGCAGGTTTGCCATACAGCAAAGGGCCAGGAATATTGAAGTGATGATGTGCTTTTTCATGGGGACAAAGATACGGAATCCCGGAGATTATCGGCCGCCTGCAGGATCTTGTTTTTCAGCAGCGGCTCGTAATCGGGGTGTTCCCGCAGGAATGCAGAAACGATGTCGGCGGCGGCGCGGGAGTTGTGCCCACCCAGGCAGGCCGAGATCCAGGCGGTGGGGAAAAAGATGTCCCCGGTCTGTTGCACTTCCTCCAACCCGGCAAGTGCCGGATGAATGTATTTCAGGGCATGTTCCTGCCTCAGGAAATGGTTCAGGTAACCCAGGGCCGAGATGACCCAGGGCTCGGTGCTCCGGTTTTCAACTTCCAGGAGCGATTGGAAAAAGGCGTCCCTGGCAGCAGGGTCCGGATTCACGGCCTGTGTGATAAAGGCGAAAGCTTTCCGGCGGTCGGGGTTGGTGATGCGTTCCAGTTGTTTTTCACAGATATAGGATGCTTTTTCCGGGAGGCGGATCATCAGCTGGTAAGCGAGTGAGGTCATTTCCGTTTCTGCGAAAGGAAGTTCGTCGAATGATTTGCCGTTATCCCATTGCTCAAAGAGTCGCTTTGTGATCAGGGAATCGGTAAAGAGCCCGGTCAGGGTGCGGTAGGTCAGCAGGCGGTATTCTTTGTCTTCTTTGGTGTTGGCGGCAGTTTCAAGTAAAAAGGCTTCTGTACGAACGTTTTCCCCGGTGGTATAACGCAGGGTTGCATCCGCCAGGTATGATAGGGCGGAATTTCGCACCAGGTTGTTGGTTTCGGCAGGAAGGTAACGGATCAGGGCTTGGGTAAAAGCATCCCCGGAAAGGTTCCCTGCCAACATGTTCTCGTACAAGGTCATCAATAGGGAAAGCCGGGTCTCTTCCGCTTCAAAACGGGCCAGGTTGTGCAACATGTACTCCATACTCAAACTGTCGGGCAGGAACATACCGTAAGCCAGGCCGTCTGTATTGGGCAGGATGTATTTCATGCCGGGGGGAACGGGCGCCTTTGCCTCGGCAAGTTCCAGCTCAAGGGTAAGGGTCCGGTTCTGCTCCCGGTCAAGCTTCAGATCCTGATCCCGGCCCAGGTTCAGGTCCGGGTCCTGCTCCCCGGTGGTCAGGAGGAAGGTGACTTTTTGCGGCCACAGGAGGTCTCGGCCCAGCGGATCGGTTTGCGTGACTACAAGTGAATCGTTTGAAATACGGGCGTGAATATGTGGCATTCCCCGGCTGTGGATCCACACACGGCTCCAGCTTTCCAGGTCTTCCGACGTTTCCCGGTCCAGGATGGAGATCAAATCTTCCCAGGTGGCGTTTCCGTAAGCGAATTGCTTCAAATAGGTACGGATGCCTTTGCGGAAGGCTTCAGGCCCCATCCGTTCAACCAGCATGTTCATTACAACGGGGGCTTTGTCGTAGATGATATTCCCGTAGATCAGGCCGGCTTTGGCCAGGTTGTCCAGGGGTTGCTTGATGGCGTTGGTACCGGCGGTCCGGTCCACGGCGTAAGCAGTAGCGTAAAAAGCGCGCAGGTCGTTCAGGCGGTGGTTGATACCGGGAAACTGCGGACGGATCATCTGGGAGGCAAAATAATTGGCAAACACTTCTTTGGTCCAGACATCGTCAAACCAGTCCATGGTCACGTAATCCCCAAACCACATGTGTGCTGTTTCGTGGGCTATCAGGGACATGCGGCTTAGTTGCTCCCCGGTGGTGGGGTGTTCTCCCAGGAACATGCGACGGTCGTTGTACAGGGTGGCTCCGGTATGTTCCATGCCCCCGTACTGAAAACCGGGCAGGATAATGAAATCGTATTTGGCAAACGGGTAAGGGATCCCGGTGTATTCCTCCAGCCATTCCAGCGAGGCGTATACCTGGTCAAAGATGATCCCGGTCTGGGCGATCTTCAGCGGATCGGTTTCCCTGTGGTACAGCGATATACTGCGCCCGTTACGGGTCTGTGTCTCCTGTTGGAATTCCCCGGCCACAAAAGAGAACAGGTAAGTGCTCAGGGGCTCGGTGGTCCCGAACCGGATGGTTTTGCGCTTGTTCTCAAGGAATGTTTCATTCGGGGCGGTATTGGACACGGCCACCCAGTGATCGGGGACCTCCAGGGTCAGGGTGTAGGCCGCTTTCAGGTTGGGCTGGTCAAAACAGGGAAACAACGTCCGGGCCCTGTCCGGGACCAGCAGCGTGTACAGGAATTCTTCGTTCCGGTTTAAGGATTGTTCGCCGGCGCGGAAATCAACGGCTATGATGTTGTTATCCTTATTGAAATACCTGCGGGGCAGGACAATATGTTCATTCGTAAAACGGTATTGTGCCGTCCGGCCGTTCACCTGCACCAATGTGACAAAGGCAGGATCTTCCTTGAAATCCAGAATGATTTGCCGAGGCGTTTCCAGATTGAAACGGATGGTCTGTGTCGCCCGGATGGGAGCCTTCGGATCCTCCGGCAGATTGAAAAAAAGCTCGTACCCGAGTCCGGATATGGCCTCTTTGCGTTCCCGGGCCAGCTGCAGACTCACCCCGGGCTCGGGACCGGAGCAGCCCAGAAAGGTCAGGATCAGTGGGATTATTGTGAATTTGCGCATGTATAAAGGTAAGGAATCTCCGAGATTCTGCGCCACTGGCTGATCAGGAAAAACATAAAGAACAAGATATCAATAGGTTGATGTTTTATCTATGGAATATTGGCGCAGAATCTCGGAGATTCATATCTTTGTTCCATGTCAAAATACGGTACAGTAATATGGGTGGGATTGCTGGCGCTGATCGCTGGTTTCCTGATCTGGCCTCCCACGCACAAGGTGTTTGTGGAGCTTACGGCAAAGGTTCCCTATATTATGGGGTTTGTCAAGTTTGCCATTCTTTCCATGATGGGCGAGTTTCTGGCCGCCCGGCTGGTGCATAAGAAGTGGGTCAGGGTCAGGGGAGTGTTGCCCAAGATGCTGGTCTGGGGGATACTGGGGATGCTGATCGTGCTGATGTTCGCCGTATTCTCGGGGGGTGTTGACAGTGCTGCATCTCAGGGACTGCTGATCTCCGAATGCAGCGATACCTGCCCGCTTGTGGTGCAGTTCATTTCCAGGTTGCGCCGGGCGTTGTTCATCTCGGCAATCATGAATTTGACGTTCGGGCCGGTGTTCATGGCGATGCACCGCATTACCGATGTGTATATTGACAAGCGCTTTTCTGGGGAAAAGGTGACTTTTGCCGGGGTGATTCCCGGGATTGACTGGGGGCGCTTCATTAAAGAGATCGTGGGAGTGACCATCCCGGTGTTCTGGATTCCTGCGCATACCATCACGTTCCTGTTGCCCGGCCAGTACCGGGTGCTCTTTGCCGCCTCGTTGTCCATTGTGCTGGGGCTGATCCTGTCTTTTGCAAAAATGAGGAATCTGAAAACTTCAAATACAAAACCCTAAACCATGCGCTGCTTACTGTCAATCATTTTAGTTACTGTCCATCTGGGGCTGTTTGCCCAGAATGTGAACAAACAGAATTTTCCCGAAAAGAAAAACTTCAACCGGGTGGAGATGGCGTTGCCGCGGGTGAATGGATACACTGTTTTGAGGTGCGACTTTCATACGCATACGGTGTTTTCCGACGGCCTGGTCTGGCCGATCTACCGGGTGGGGGAAGCCTGGATACAGGGGCTGGATGTGCTGGCCATTACCGATCATATTGAATACCGTCCGTTTAAAGAATATGTTGGAGGAGATCTGAATACTTCCTATGAGCTGGCACTGCCTGCTGCCCGGGAGTACGGCATCATGCTCATCAGGGGAACCGAGGTTACGCGCAA
>Ga0172380_10001628_pt1 | contig 38271 bp, 33 predicted proteins | sample Leawe162metaG_FD_119747 | JGI IMG/M metagenome (GOLD analysis project Ga0172380, IMG submission 119747) | Leachate microbial communities from a municipal landfill in Southern Ontario, Canada - Leachate well 162 metaG | ecosystem: Engineered > Solid waste > Landfill > Unclassified | place...
ATCGTAAGCCTGCCGGTTGAGGTCGATCACGCCGTCGTCCCGGCCGCCGACGATGAGCAGGGTGGGTGCGCGGACCAACGTCAGTGCCTGTGGACCGGCGAGGTCGGGGCGGCCGCCGCGCGAGACGACTGCGGCGATGGCGGGGTGCTTCGCAGCCGCCTGCAGGGCCGCGGCGGCGCCGGTGCTGGCGCCGAAGCAGCCGATGTTCATGCCCTGCGTTTCCTTGTTGTCCTCCAGCCAGGCGATGGCGGCGAGCAGGCGTTCGGTGAGCAGATCGATGTCGAAGCGTGTCGCGTAGGTCTGGTCCTCCTGCGGGGTGAGCAGGTCGAAGAGCAGGGTGGCGATGTTGTGTTTGTGCAGGACTTCGGCGACGTAGCGGTTGCGCGGGCTGTGGCGGCTGCTGCCGCTGCCGTGGGCGAAGGCGACGATGCCGGAGGCGCCATCGGGCAGGGTCGCCGTGCCGGGGAGACTGACTTTGCCGGCGGGGATGAGGGCTTCTTTGTGATGGGTGGGCATGGGTGGCTCCCCTTAGTTCAATGGGTAGAACGGATTCGACCGCTGCTAAATCCCCCGGCCCTGCGGGCCACCCCCTTTTGCAAAGGGGGTTGTGGTGGTGGTCAGGCGCCCATGCGGATTCGCACGGGGATGCGGCGGCGGCCGAACTGGCCTTCGTATTTGCCGAAGCGGCCGGCGATGGGGGTGCCGCAGTGTTCGCAGTGGCCTTCTTCGGTGAGGTCGTAGGCGAGGATCTGGTGCCAGTCGCGCACGATGATGCCTTTGCCGCAGCCGGGGCAGAAGGTGGTGCCGCCCTCGGTGTCGTGCACGTTGCCGGTGTAGACGTGGCGGATTCCGGCGTCGAGCGCGATCCTTCGTGCCTGGTGCAGCGTGGCGGCCGGCGTCGGCGGCAGGTCGTCGAGCTTGTAGTCGGGGTGGAAGGCGGTGAAATGGATGGGCACGTCGCGGCCGAGTTCCCTGACGATCCACTTGCTCATGGCCTCGATCTCCTCGGCGGAATCGTTCCTGCCGGGGATGAGCAGGGTGGTCAGTTCGAACCAGCAGTCGGTCTCGTGTTTCAGGAAAGTCAGTGTGTCCAGCACGGGTTGCAGGTGGGCGCCGGTGAGCTTGTAGTAGAAATCCTCGGTGAAGGCCTTCAGGTCGACGTTGGCGGCGTCCATCTTGGCGAAGAATTCGCGCCGCGCCTCGGCGCCGATGTAGCCGGCGGTGACGGCCACCGTCTGCACGCCGCGTTCGTGGCAGGCGTCGGCGACGTCCATGGCGTACTCGGCGAAGATGACCGGGTCGTTGTAGGTGAAGGCGACGCTCCTGCTGCCGCCCTCGGCGGCGACGCGGGCGATCTCCTCGGGCGAGGCTTCGTCCATCAGGCGGTCCATGTCCTGCGACTTGGAGATGTCCCAGTTCTGGCAGAACTTGCAGGCGAGGTTGCAGCCGGCGGTGCCGAAGGAAAAGACGCTGCTGCCGGGGTAGAAATGGTTGAGCGGCTTCTTCTCGATCGGGTCGATGCAGAAGCCGGAGCTGCGGCCGTAGGTGGTGAGCACCATGCTGCTGCCTGCGCGCTGGCGCACGAAGCAGGCGCCACGCTGGCCGTCGCGCAGCTTGCAGTCGCGCGGGCAGAGGTCGCACTGGATGCGGCCGTCGTCGAGGACGTGCCACCAGCGGCCGGGGTACTGCTCCATTACCGGCCTTCCTTCCACTTGGTCACCTCGTAGCGCGAGATGCTCACTTCTTTGTGCCAGAAGTTCGGCGGCAGGCCGGCCTTGCGCTTGAGCTGCTGCATGAACAGCTCCGGCTCGGGCAGGCTTTCCCACACCTGCGGCAGGAAGGTGCTGCGATGGCGGCCGTACTGGAAGACGATGCCGTCGACGCCCGGGCGCAACTGGACCATGAAGTCGGCCTCGTCGCGGAAGGCCATCGGCGCGGCGGGCGTCAGCAGCGAAACCTCGACCGAGGTGAATTCGAATTCCTCGACGGCCAGCGGTGTAAAGCGCGGGTCGCGGAAGGCGGCGGCCTGCGCGTTCTCGCGCACGTCCTGCGCGAGGGGCCGGTGCGCTTCGAGCGAGCCGATGCAGCCGCGCAGCCGGCCCTGCTGGGTGAGGGTGACGAAGCTGGCGCCCGGCTCGTGCAGGCGGGCGTGGCGCGCGTCGACCGGGAGCGGCTGGCCGAGCTTTTCGCCGATCGAGGCGCGTGCCAGGCGCAGCAGGGCGGCGCCGAGTTCAGTGTTCGGCATGAGGTTTCCCTTCGCGCAGGGCGAACGAAGCGTAGCCGACGACGCGGGAGCGGTCGCCGGCGGTGTCGCCGGAATTGCGCAGGTCGAGCAGTTCGATGGAGAAGCCGCGTCGTTTCGCGCAGAGCAGCAGGCCGTTGATCGGCGTTGCACCGCAGGCCTGCTCGTGCTCGATGGATGGTTCCAGGGCGAGGATCTCGCCGACCGTGCCTTTGTCGATGCCCTGCGCCGAGGCGTAGGCGTGGAAATGCGAGAGGTCGGAGCTGATGAGGATCAGGGTTTCCGGCCCGCCCCAGAGGAGATCGAGCACCTCGGCCACCTGGGCGGGCGTGGCCGCGCCGACGGCGAAGGGCAGCAGGGTGAAGTCGTCGAGCACGCTCTGCAGGAAGGGCAGCTGCACTTCCAGCGAGTGTTCCAGGTTGTGCGCGACGTCGCTGGCAGTGACTTGCGGCAGCTTGAGCGCGGCGCGCGCGCCCTCGGCATCGATGCGCACGCCGCCCAGCGGCGTGGCGAAGGCCTCGGCGACGGGCAAGGCAAGGCCGCGGATCGGCACGCGGTGCGCCGGACCGAGCAGCACGACGCGACGGACAAGGCTGCGCGCCGGCGTCAGCAGGGCGTAGGCGCTGGCGGCGACCGCGCCGGAATAGATGTAGCCGGCGTGCGGGACGATGAGCGCCTTGGGCGCGGGTGCCAGCGCGGGCTCACAGGCCGCGAGGAAGGCCTGTATGTCCCGGGCGAGTTCCTCCGCGTCGGCCGGGTAGAACATGCCGGCGACGGCGGGCGGGCGGATGTGCAATGATGGATTCATAGTTATCTCAAGTTGGGCGGATGCTGAGGGAATCAAGTCCCTCCTTTGATTATAGGAAGCCCATTTTTCGCCATATTGCGCCGCAGCATCGAAAGTTTCCCGGTTTGAGAAAACCTGTTTTACTATGCGGAAAACGCAGCCAAGGTCGCGTCATGTATAAGAAAAACTTTGGGTATTCATATATAAGACTTTGTTGTTGCGACGCGGCGAAGTTCCTATACTCCATGCAACACGAGCGTAAGTAGCGCAACAACGCTGCTTGCGTGTCACCCGGCCTGGCGCACCCCGCCAGGCTGTCAAGTAAGCCGGATCCGATCTCCGGCTGCACCGTGAGTGGCTGTCGCCGCCAGTGCCCGCAAGGCCAGGCCCGGCACCATCAGGTTCCAGAGTCTTTTTTTGTCCGGCTTGCGCTCGGTGCGTTCGCTTGGCATTCAGACCCTGGTCAAGTCATGGTTATTTGAACCTTGAAGGTTTTGACTGGCGGCATGGGATCGATCTTGAACCTCGCGTATGCAGGCGCCTTCATGGCACTGCTCGGCGTTGTCCTCGCCGGCGTGATCGCCTTCGCCAACCGGCGACTGTACGTCTTCGAAGATCCGCGCATCGACGAGGTCGAGGCATTGCTGCCGAAATCCAACTGCGGCGCCTGCGGCACGGCCGGCTGCCGCAACTTTGCCGAGAAGGTCGTCGCCGGCGAAATCATGCCGGCCCAGTGCACCGTGAATGCGCCGGCGCAGAACGGGGTGATCGCCGATCTGCTCGGCGTCGATGCCGGCTCGGTGGAGAAGCGCGTGGCGCGGCTGGCCTGCGCCGGCGGCAGGCACGTCGCCTTCATGCGCGCCCGCTATGCCGGACACGACTCCTGCCGCGCGGCGCATGTCGTCAGCGGCGGCGGCAAGGCCTGCGCCTGGGGCTGCCTCGGCCTGGCCGACTGCGCGAATGTCTGCACCTTCGACGCCATCCATATGGACGCCCACGGCCTGCCGGTGGTGGATGCCGACAAATGCACCGCCTGCAACGACTGCGTCGAGGTCTGCCCGAAGGGCCTGTTCTCGCTGGAACCCGTCTCGCGCAAGCTGTGGGTGGCCTGCAAGAGCCTCGCCGACGGCGACACCGCGGAGGCTTCCTGCGAGGTGGCGTGCACTGCCTGCGGCAAGTGCGTCGTCGACTCCGCCCCGGGCGTGATGAAGCTCGACAACAACCTGGCGGTGATCGACTACGCGCAGAACGCGCGCGCGGCGAAGCAGGCCATCGAGCGCTGCCCGACCGGCGCCATCCTCTGGTTCGACAACCCCAATACCCCAATCAAGGGCGCAGAAGCGAAGAAGATCCTGCGCCAGAACGAATTACCACTTATCTCCGCGTGAGGTGATGCCATGCTGAAGAAGCTCAAGGAATACAAGCTGTTCGAGACCGGCCCCGGCGCCGGCAAGGACAAGACCCAGTTCAAGTATCCGGGCGTCCGCGACGCGGTCGACGGCAACACGGCGGTCATCCATGTCGAACGCGAGGCTTCGGATGCGGCCGGCGCCTATCCCATCACGCCGTCCACGCAGATGGGCGAATACTGGGCCGAGGCCTCCGCCGCCGGCCACCTCAACATTTCCGACCGGCCGCTGATCTTCATCGAGCCGGAATCCGAGCACGCCGCCGCCGGCGTCACCGCCGGCATGTCGATGACCGGCCTGCGCGCCGTGAATTTCTCGTCCGGGCAGGGCGTCGCCTTCATGCACGAATCGCTCTATGCCGCCGTCGGCAAGCGGCTGCCCTACGTGCTCAACATGGGCTGCCGCGCCATCACCAAGGCCAGCCTCAACGTGCATGCCGGCCACGACGACTACCACTGCATCGACGACACCGGCTTCATCCAGGTGATGGCGAAGGACGCCCAGGGTGCCGCCGACCTCAACCTGATCGCGCGCAAGGCCGCCGAGTTGTCGCTCACCCCGGCCATTGTCGGCCAGGACGGCTTCCTCACCACCCACCTCATCGAGTCGGTCATGCTGCCCGAGCGCGAGCTGGTGGCCGAGTACCTCGGCAAGCCGGACGACCTCATCGACACGCCGACGCCGGCGCAGGCCATGCTGTATGGCCCGAAACGCCGCCGCGTGCCGGCGATCTGGGACGTGGACGTGCCGCTGCTCTCCGGCTCGGTGCAGAACCAGGACGCCTATATGCAGGCGGTGGCCGGCCAGCGGCCGTATTTCTTCGACCACATCGGCGACATCACCGACCGCTGCATGGCCGAGTACGCCGAGCTGACCGGCCGCCAGTACAAGCGGGTGTCGACTTACCGCTGCGAGGATGCCGACTATCTGATCCTCGGCATGGGCAGCATGATCGTGCAGGCCGAGGCCGTCGCGGATTACCTGCGCGAAACGCGCAAGCTGAAGGTCGGCGTGGTCGACCTGACGCTGTTCCGCCCCTTCCCGGGCGACCTGCTCGGCACCATCCTCAAGGGCAAGAAGGGCGTGGCGGTGCTGGAGCGCACCGACCAGCCGCTGGCCGAGGACCTGCCGCTGATGCGCGAGGTGCGCGCCACCCTCACCAAGTGCATGGAAAACGGCTCCGCCGAGGGCAAGCTACCTTATCCCGGCTATGCCGCCTACGCCTCGGCCAAGGACATGCCGCGCCTGTATTCGGGCTGCTACGGCCTCGGCTCGCGCGACCTGCAGCCGGAGGCGCTGATCGGCACCGTCGAGAACATGCTGCCCGACGCGGCACAGAAGAAGTTCTTTTACCTGTCGGTGGATTTCGTGCGCGAGACGCCGGCCAACCCGAAGGACGAGATCCACAACCAGGACATCCTCGAAGCCTACCCGCGCATCCGCGAACTGGCGCTGCGCGGCAGCGAGAATCCGAACCTGCTGCCGAAGGAATCGATCACCGTGCGCATGCACTCGGTCGGCGGCTGGGGCGCCATCACCACCGGCAAGAACCTGGCGATGACGCTGTACGAACTGCTCGGCTGGGACATCAAGGCGAACCCGAAGTACGGCTCGGAGAAGAAGGGCCAGCCGACGACCTACTACCTTTCGGCGGCGCCGGAGCCGATCCGCGTGAACTGCGAATATGTCTACGTCGACGTCGTGCTGTCGCCCGACCCCAACGTGCATGAGCATTCCAATCCGGTGGCCGGCCTGAAGAAGGGCGGCGTCTTCATCGTCCAGAGCAACCGCAGCGAAGAAGACCTGTGGGCGAGCTTCCCGCTGTGGATGCAGAAGCAGATCGTCGACAACGACATCCGCGTCTTCTACCTCGACGCCTTCCAGATCGCCCGCGAGGAAGCCGGCTCGGCCGACCTGCAGCTGAGGATGCAGGGCATCGCCTTCCAGGGCGCCTTCTTCGCCGCCAGTCCGGTGATGAAGAACGCCGGCCTCACCGAGGAGAAACTGTTCAAGGCCGTCGAGGACCAGCTGCAGGCGAAGTTCGGCGGCAAGGGCAAGCGCGTGGTGGACGACAACCTGCGCGTCGTGCGTCGCGGCTTCACCGAGCTGAAGGAAATCACGCAAAAGTCAGTCGGCGCGACACGGCGCAACCTGCGCGAGAAGAGCGCCGGCCTGCCGGTGATGCTGAAGCAGATGCCCGAGGGCGACGGCAAGGTCGCCGACATCCACCGCTTCTGGGAGCAGACCGGCAGCTTCTACGCCTCCGGCAAGGGCTCGGACAACCTGGTCGACCCGTTCATCGGCGCCTCGCTGGTGCCGGCGGCGACAGGCGTGTTCCGCGACATGACGCAGATCCGCTTCGAGTACCCGGAATGGATCGCCGAGAACTGCACGGCCTGCGGCAACTGCTACACGGAGTGCCCGGACAGCGCCATCCCCGGCCTGGTCAGCACGGTGGCCGACATCTTCAACACGGCGGTGACGCGCGTCGAGCGCGGCGGCCGGCCGACGCGCTTCCTGCGCCGCGCCGTGCGCACGCTGGAGAAGAAGCTGCGCGGCATGATCGAAGGCGATGGCGTGAGCATCCGCCCGCTCATCGACGACGCCATCAACGCCACCGTCGCCGAGGCGCCGGTGGCCGAGCGGGAAAAACTCGCCGAGGAGTTTCAGCTCTTCCGCGAGTCGCTCGGTGACTTCCAGTTCGGCACCACCAAGCCCTACTGGACGCAGAAGGAGAAGAAGGGGAAGGGCGCGGGCGGCCTGTTCTCCATCACCATCAACCCCTACACCTGCAAGGCCTGCGCGCTGTGCGTCAAGGTCTGCGAGGACGACGCCTTGCGCATGGTGACGCAGACCGAGGAATCCACCGAGCGCCTGCGCCGCGACTGGAATTTCTGGCTCGACCTGCCGTCGACGCCGAAGGAGTACAGCCGCATCGACAGCCTCGACGAGAAGATCGGCGCGCTGGAGACGCTGCTGCTCGACAAGCAGAACTACGGCTCGATGCCCTGCGGCGACGGCGCCTGCCTCGGCTGCGGCGAGAAGACCGCCATCCACCTGTTTACCGGCACGGTGACGGCGCTGATGCAGCCGCGCGTGGAGAAGCACGTCGCCCACCTCGACGAGCTGATCGCGCGCCTGGAGAAGCACATCCGCATGAAGCTGACCGAGTCGGTCGACCTCTCCGACACCGGGGCGGTGCTGCAGGCGGTGAGCGCAGCGAAGGGCGAGGACCTGACGCTGGCCAATCTGGCGGCGAAGATCATGGAGAACAAGCCGTCGCGGCCGCTCGACCCGGTCTGGGTGAAGTGGGCGACGCAGCTGATCGAGAAGCTGAAGGACCTGAAGTGGCGCTACGCCGAGGGGCCGACGAAGCGCGGCCGCGCCGAGATGGGCATCATCAACTCCACCGGCTGCACCTCGGTATGGGGTTCGACCTATCCCTTCCATCCGTATCCCTTCCCCTGGACCAGCCACCTGTTCCAGGACTCGCCCTCGGTGGCGATGGGCATCTTCGAGGGCCACATGGCGAAGATGGCGGAGGGCTTCAAGGCGCTGCGCATGGCCGAGCTGGAGCTGGCCGGCGAATACAACACCGAGAAGCACGAGGACTTCTTCCGCCGCTTCACCTGGCAGCAGTTCTCCGAGGAGGAATGGCTGCTCTGCCCGCCGGTGGTCTCGCTCGGCGGCGACGGCGCGATGTACGACATCGGCTTCCAGAACCTGTCGCGGGCGCTGATGTCCGGCATGCCGATCAAGGTGCTGGTGGTGGATACGCAGGTGTATTCGAACACCGGCGGCCAGGCCTGCACCTCGGGCTTCATCGGCCAGATCTCCGACATGGCACCGTTCGGCGCCGCCCAGCGCGGCAAGCAGGAGACGCGCAAGGAGATCAGCCTGATCGGCATGGCGCATCGCACGTCCTACGTGATGTCCGGCACCATCGCCCACACCAACCACCTGATCGAGAGCTACATCGACGGCCTCAACTCGCGCCGTCCGGCGCTGTTCAACATCTACGCGGTGTGCCCGCCGGAGCACGGCATCGGCGACGACAAGAGCGTGGACCAGAGCAAGCTGGCGGTGGAGGGGCGCGCCTACCCGCTGTTCCGCTTCGATCCGGATGCAGGCACGACCTTCTCGGAATGCGTCAGCCTGGAAGGCAATCCGGCGCTCGACCAGGACTGGCCGGTCTATACCCTGAACTACACGGACGAGAATGGCGCCGCGCAGAAGATGGAGCTGCCGATGACCTTCGCCGACTTCGCCGCGACGGAAGGGCGCTTCGGCAAGCAGTTCAGGAAGGCGCCGCCGGAGACCTGGAACGACGACATGCTGCCCATGGCCGATTTCATCAGGCTCGACAAGGATGAGCGCGAGGGCAGGTTCCCCTTCATCTGGGCGACCGACCAGAAGAACCGCCTGATGCGACTGCTGGCCACCGAGGACCTGGTGCGCGCCACCGAGGAACGCCTGAATTTCTGGAAGCAGCTGAAAGGCATCGCCGGCCTCGACCGCGCCGCAGTGGACACCGAGATGCTGGCCGATCAGGTGCGCGCCGAGTTGCTGGCGAAGATCACCGCCAGCCTGGGCGTGAGCGGCGGCGATGCGCCGCTGCCGATGACTGAGCAGCCATCGGCACCGTCGGCCGACGGCTACGAGCCGGTGTGGATCGAGACGCCGGAGTGCACCGCCTGCGACGAATGCACCACCCTCGCGCCGAAGGTGTTCGCCTACAACGCGCAGAAGCTGGCGATCGTCATCAATCCGAAGGGCGGCAAGTTCGCCGACATCGTCAAGGCGGCGGAGAAGTGCACCGCCGGCTGCCTGCATCCCGGCACGCCGTGGAACATGAACGAGCCGGGCATCGAGAAGCTGATGGCGCGCGCGGCGAAGTACAACTGAGCATGGAACGCTCCCACCCCCCGGCCCCCGCCCTCCGGCGGGGGAGCCCAACAGCTCGCTTCGCTCGTTCATTACTGGGCGCTTCGTGCGATGGCTTGTGCGGTTTGCCGGCTCCGCCGGCGTGCCGCCTTGCCTTGGGGCGGCCCAGCGGCAAGGCTACGTGGTCATGAAACTGCTCTCCTACTTCCGCGGCGAGGCCTTCCAGCGCGGCGTGCATCCGCCGGGCTGCAAGCACACCGCCGACACGCCGATCCGCCGGCTGCCGTTCGCGCCGCGGTTGATCGTGCCGCTGTCGCAGCACATCGGCAGGCCGTCGCGGCCGATCGTGCGCGTCGGCGAGGAGGTGGTGCGCGGGCAGCCCATCGCCGAGGCCGACGGCTGGCTGTCGGTGCCGCAGCACGCACCGGCCACCGGCGTGGTGGAAGCCATCGAGCTGCGGCCGAGCGCACGCGGGCCGTGGACGGAATGCATCGTCATTCGCGTCTATGAGGCGTCGACCCAGGAAGTGCTGTGGGGCACGCCGCAGGACATCGATGCCTTCCCGCCGCAGGAGATCGTGCTCGCCGTGCAGCGCACGGGCATGGTCGGCCTCGGCGGCGCCGCCTTTCCCAGCCACGCCAAGCTCACGATGCCGCAGGGCGCCCGGGTGGAAACGCTGGTGGTGAACGGCTGCGAGTGCGAGCCGTACCTCACCTGCGACCACCGGGTCATGGTGGAGCATGCGCACGACCTGATGACCGGCATCCGCCACGCCATGCGCGCCACCGGCGCGCGCCATGCCATCATCGGCGTCGAGGACAACAAGCCGGAGGCGGCCGAGGCAATGCGCCGGGCGCTGCCGCCGGGCGGCGACATCTTCGTCGAAAAGGTGCCGACCAAGTATCCGCAGGGCTCGGAGAAGATGCTCATCACGGCGCTGTTCGGCATCGAGGTGCCTTCGGGCAAGTTGCCGCTGTCGCTCGGCATGGTGGTGAACAACGTCGGCACGCTGGCCGCCCTCGGTCGCCTTCTGCCCGCGGGACAGGGGTTGGTGGAACGCGTCGTCACCGTCACCGGCCCCGGCGTGGCGCGGCCGGGCGACTACCGCGTGCCGCTCGGCACGCCGATTTCCTTTGTGCTCGACTATGCAGGTGCCCCGGCGCAGGCAAGGCAGGTGATCCTCGGCGGCCCCATGATGGGCCAGTCGGTGGCCTCGCTCGACGTGCCGGTGACCAAGGGCGTCTCGGGTGTGCTGGTGTTCCGCGGCGAGGACATGGCGGGCCGCGAAGGACGCCGCACCTACCCCTGCATCAAGTGCGGCGAGTGCGTCGAATCCTGCCCGATGGGCCTGAACCCCTCGACGCTAGGCATGCTTGCCGCCAAGCGCGAATACGACCTGATGGCGGAGCAGTTCCACCTCGGCGACTGTTTCGAATGCGGCTGCTGCACCTGGATCTGTCCTTCCAATATTCCTCTGGTGCAGCAGTTCCGCGTGGCGAAGCAGATACTGCGCGAGAAAGCGGTAGCGTGAGCATCCAGACTGAAATCCGCAGCGCGCCGCACATCAAGGGGCCGCGCAGCGTCGAGCAGATCATGGCGAACGTGGTGTATTCGCTGCTGCCGATCTGCGCCTTCTTCGTCTATCAGTACGGCATCTCGGCGGCAGCCTCGATCCTCGTCGTCACGGCATCCTGCCTGCTGGCCGAGCGCGCCTTCGTGCGCACCGGCACCCAGGCCGGCAGCCTGTCGGACTTTTCCGCCACCATCACCGGCCTGCTGCTGGCGCTGACCCTGCCACCGGGCTTCCCGCTGTGGATGGGCGCCGTCGCCGGCGTTTCCGCCATCGCGCTGGGCAAAGCGATATTCGGCGGCATCGGCTTCAATGTCTTCAACCCGGCGCTGGTCGGCCGCGCCTTCGTCCAGGCGGCCTTCCCGGCGGCGATCGCCACCTACACGCCGTCCTTCCTTCCCGGGCGCTTCACGGATTTCATTCCGTCCTCGCTGGCCTGGCCGCTGATGGCGCCGGCCGACACCGCAGCCTGGCTGAAGGCCATGCACTACGACACCCTGGCCAGCGCTTCGCCCCTGGCGCGCTGGAAATTCGAGGGCTTCGTCACGCCGGCCTGGGACCTGGTGACTTCGCTCGCCGGCCACATGGCGGTGGGGCCGTCGCCGGTGCTGATACTCTTCTGCGGCGCCTATCTGGCCATGCGCCGCTTCCTGGACTGGCGCATCCCTGTCGCCGTGCTGGGCAGCGCCGGCCTGTCGGCGCTGGTCATCTATGCGATTTTCGGAACGAAGTACCCCGATCCCTTCTTCATGCTGTTTTCCGGCGGCCTGGTGCTCGGCGCGGTATACATGGCGACCGACATGGCTACCTCGCCGGTGACACCGCGCGGCATGTGGCTGTACGGCGGCCTGATCGGCGTGCTGACCGTGATGATCCGCTACTACAGCGGCCTGCCCGAGGGCGTCATGTACGCCATCCTCATCGCCAATGCGACGACGCCGCTGATCGAGCGGATCGCCCAGCCGACGCCGTTCGGCAAGGGCGCCTCGATCCGGGCGCGCAAGTCGGCCTCATACACCCTGCACCCGGACTACATCTCGCGCGAGGAAGCCTCTGCCAGGACGCCGAAGAAGCGCTTCCTCAAGAACAAGCCGAAAAAGCCATGAGCGCGCCCTCCCTATCCCCGCCCCAGGCCACGCCGGCGACCTCGCTGCTGAAGACGCTCGGCCTCGTATCGACGGTCTGCGGCCTGATCATCGTCGGCGCCTACCAGGGCACCTACGATGCCGCCGCGGCGAACCGCCGCCTGGCGCTGGAGCGCACGGTGTTCAAGGTGATTCCCGCGGCAAAATCGATGAACGAATGGCAGGCGACGCCGCAGGGCATCCGCCCGGCCGGCGGCGAGGCGGCGGCGGGCACGGTGAAGTTCTACGCCGCCTATGATGTGGAGGGCAGGCTGGCCGGCATCGCCGCCGAGGGCGCGGCCAGGGGATATGCCGACGCGGTGCGCATCCTCTACGGCTATTCGCCCGCCTGCCAGTGCATCACCGGCTTCGGCCTGGTGGCGTCGAAGGAGACTCCGGGCATCGGCGACAAGATCGTCACCGACAAGGCCTTCCTCGCCAATTTCGCGGCGCTCGACGTCAAGCTGAATGCCGATTTGTCGGCGCTGGCCAACGAGGTGAAGGCGGTCAAGCACGGCAGCAAGACGAACCCCTGGCAGATCGACGCCATTGCCGGCGCCACGGTGACCTCGCGCGCCGTCGGCAAGGCCATCAACGACAGTGCGCAACAGCTGCTGCCGAAGCTGCTGCCGCAGATCGAGCAGTTGAGGAAGAAGGAATCATGAACGACCTTTCCCAGGCGCGGAACTTCGACGAGTTCATGGAGGGCATCTGGCGCCAGAATCCGGTGTTCGTCATGGTGCTGGGCATGTGCCCGGCCCTGGCGGTGACCGTTTCGGCGGTAAATGCCCTGGCTATGGGCTTTGCCACCACCTTCGTGATGGTCTGCTCCTGCGCCCTGGTGTCGCTGATGCGCCGGATCGTGCCGAAGGAAGTGCGCATCGCCACCTACATCGTCATCATCGCCACCTTCGTCACGGTAGTCGATTACGTCATCCAGGCGGTGAGCCTGGAGCTCTACGAGGCCCTCGGCGCCTTCATCCAGCTCATCGTCGTGAACTGCCTGATCCTCGGCCGCGCCGAGGCGCACGCCTCCAGGCACCCGCCCCTGGCGGCGGTGAACAACGCCCTCGGCATGGGCCTCGGCTTCAGCCTCGGCCTGTTCGCGCTGGGCGCGGTGCGCGAGATCCTCGGCGCCGGCAAGCTGTTCGGCGTCGCGCTGTTCGGCGCGAACTTCCAGCCCTGGGTGGTGATGGTGCTGCCGCCGGGCGGCTTCTTCGTGCTCGGCGCCTGGCTGCTGCTGTTCGCGGCGCTGAAGCGCCGCAAGGAGGCGCGCCTGGCGGCGCAGGGAGGCGGCCATGGCGCCTGAGTCGCTCGGCCATATCTTCCTGTCGGCGGCGCTCGCCAACAACTTCGTGCTGGCGATGTTCCTCGGCCTGTGTCCCTTCCTCGGCGTTTCGGCGCGCATGAACACGGCCTTTCCGATGGGGCTGGCTTCGTCGTTCGTCATGCTGGTGGCCTCGCTCTGCGCCTTCGGCCTGAATTTGCTGCTGACGATGTTCGGGCTGGAATTCCTGCGGCTGATCGCCTACATCGCGGTGATCGCCTCGGCGGTGCAGCTGGTGGAGATGTTCCTCAAGAAGAGCAGCCCGGCGCTGTTCCGCGCCCTGGGCATCTATCTGCCGCTGATCACCACCAACTGCGCAGTGCTCGGCGTGGCACTGTTCCAGACGGCGCGGGAATACAGCTTCCTGCAGTCCCTGGCCTTCTGCCTCGGCGCCGGCGCCGGCTTCACCCTTGCGCTGGTGCTGATGGCCAGCGTGCGCGAGCGGCTGCAGCTGTCGAACGTGCCCGGCGTCGTCCAGGGTACGGCGCTCTCGTTGATGCTGGCGGGGCTGCTGTCGCTGGCCTTCATGGGCTTTGCCGGGCTGGGGGGATGATGGCGACTTATCTCCTGACGATCGGCCTGATCTTCGTCCTCCTGGCGGCCGTCATCCTTGTGCAGGGCGCCTACCGGCGCTTCGCGCAGCGCCACCCCGAGCTGGGTCCGTTCCGCGAGGAAAAGGGCTGCGGCAGCTGCTCGGCCGGCAGCGGCTGCAGCGCGCCTACCTGTTCCACTCCTTCCAAGTAAGCGTCGGGCATCCCGTCGGGGCAAGGCGACACTCGCCGCCACCGGATTTGCCGTCTAGAATAGCTTCACAGTCCTCGGGGCCGAGGATATGCTGCTTTGGGGGATTGATTGCAGAACGGAGGAGGTGGCTCCCCGACCTGGGCTCGAACCAGGGACACACGGATTAACAGTCCGTTGCTCTACCAACTGAGCTATCGGGGAATTGCCGAGGCGCGAATGTTAGACATTTCGCCGCAGTGCGTCAAGCCGTTCGCGGGTACAATCGCGGCAACTACTTGGCTGGCATAAAAATGGACAAGAATACGGTCTTCGTCAAAACCAAGGAAGGTGAGGATGCGGTGCGCCAGCGGACCCGCCTGGTCCAGCGCAACCTGCGCAACATCCTCATCATGGTGGACGGGAATGCCACCGTGGCCAATCTGGCCAGACGATTCGGCGACGAGACAACAACGCAGCACGCCCTGGCGGAACTGCTCGCCGGCGGTTTCATCGAGGAGTCAGCCAGCCAACTCGACTTCACCTCTCCGCCTCCAGCCGACGCAACGGAGAGCAGGGGCGAGGATTTGCCCGTCCTGACCTCCGAGGTCGAACCGCCGGCGGTCGAGGACCCGGTTCCCGAGCCGCCGCCCCCTCCGGTCATCGAGGAAATCTTTTTTCACATCCCCGAGTACGAATCCCTGCCGCCTCCGGTTCAATCCGCATCGCGGCCGAAGCAGGAGTCGCTGCCGGTCGCAGCCGGACCGGGATGGACCGAGCGGATCAAGGCCCTGTTCGCCGGCATGGCAGCAAAGCCGCCTGCCCGAACGAAGAAATCCCGGGAAGAGGAATACGAGGAGCCGATCGGAGGAGCCGACCCGGAGCCGGCCAGGCGCGGCATGAATCTCAAGACCAGCTGGCCTGTACTGGCTGCGTGCGCCGTCGTCGGTGTCGCCGTGTTGCCGGCACTGACTTTGGCGCTCTACCCCTATGGCCGCCATCTGACGGATATCGAACGGAACACATCGGCAATGCTGCAGGATCCGGTGAAGATCGGCGACATCGGCTTTTCCTTCCTGCCGCGTCCGCACATCGCCTTGCGCAATATTACAGTCGGCAAGGATGCCCACCTGAGCATCGCGGCAGTGCGCGCCGTGCCGGATTTCTTCTCGCTCCTGGGCGAGAAGAAGGTGTTTCACGATCTGGTGCTCGATAAAGTGGTGGTGAAAGAATCCGGCCTGGGCCGGCTGGCGCTGGCCGGCGCCGGGCCGGGCGGCGCGACCCTCGAAATCCGTCACATCACGCTCAACGATTTGAGCCTGAGGGTCGGCAATGTCTTTCTCGGCGGTATCGTCGGGGAAGTGAAGATGAGTGCGGCAGGATCGCCGGAGAATATCCTGCTGCGCAATGCCGAGAGCACGCTCAAGCTCGAGATGCAACCGCAGGAAGGGGGCTATCGGATCGCCGCAACCGGCAGCGGCTGGAAAGCGCCCTTCAAGCCCAACCTGACATTCCAGACGATCGATGTGCAAGGGCAATTGCAGACCTCGCGGCTGGTTTTGAACAAGATCGACGGCAAGGCGTATGAAGGCCTGGTCGAGGGCAAAGCTTCCCTGGACTGGGCTGGCAGCGCTGCGCTGACCGGCAGCCTGGAGCTCAAGCGCGTAAATGCGACCCGGTTGCTGGCGGCCCTAGGGTCGGTTCTTTCCGCAGAAGGGGATCTGAGTGCCCGCCTGAAGCTCGATGCCAAGGCAGACAGCCTGGGCAAGCTGGCCGAGGCGCTGCGGGTCGACGGAACCTTTGAAATGAAGCGCGGTGCGGCCAAGGGCTTCGATCTGGGCGAAGCCGTGCGCAGTACCGGGCGCGCTGCGACGCGCGGCGGTGAAACGAAATTCGAACAACTGACCGGCATGGTCCAATGCGGCCCGCAGGAGTGCCGCCTTGGCAATCTGCGCCTTGCTTCGGGGCTGTTGACGGCCGGCGGCAGTCTTGGCATTGCCAGCGGCGGGAAGCTGAGCGGGGCGATGAACGTCGAACTGAAGAGCTCGGCGACCACGTTGCGGGTGCCGCTCGCCATCGGGGGTACGACGAAGGATCCGCAGCTGACGCCGAGCCGGAGCCGATGAACGGTTTTCAGGTTTAAAAGCAAACGGGCGCTTCAGGCGCCCGTTTGCTTTTGTGGCGTTGCCGCTTATTTCCGGATGACGGCGGCGATCGCGTCGGCGACGTAGTCGAGGTTGCGCGTGTTGAGCGCGGCGAGGCAGATGCGCCCGGTGCTGACGGCGTAGATGCCGAATTCGTCCTTCAGGCGCTCGACCTGTTCGGCCGTCAGACCGGTGTAGGAAAACATGCCGCGCTGCCTGGCGACAAAGGAGAAGTCCTGTGCCGCGCCGCGCGCCTTGAGCTTGTCCACCAGTCCGATACGCATGGCGCGGATGCGCTCGCGCATGCCGGACAGTTCATCTTCCCACAGCTTGCGCAGCTCGGGGCTGGAGAGCACCGCCGCGACGATGGCGCCGCCGTGGGTCGGCGGGTTCGAGTAGTTGGTGCGGACGACGCGCTTCACCTGCGACATGACGCGCGCCGATTCGTCCCTGCTGGCGGTGACGATGGACAGCGCGCCGACGCGCTCGCCGTAGAGCGAGAAGGACTTCGAGAAGGAGCTGGAGACGAAGAACTGCAGGCCGGAGGCGGCGAACAGCCTGAGCGCCAGGGCATCCGGCTCGATGCCGTCGGCGAAGCCCTGATAGGCCATGTCGATGAAGGCGACCAGGCCGCGCGCGCGGATGCTCTCCACCACTTCCAGCCACTGCGCCTCGGACAGGTCGGCGCCGGTCGGGTTGTGGCAGCAGGCGTGCAGGACGACGATCGAGCCGGCCGGCAGCCCGGCCAGGCAGGCCTTCATGCCGGCGAAGTTCACGCCCTTCGTGACAGCGTCGTAGTAGGGGTAGTTCTCGACGCGGAAGCCGGCCGACTCGAACAGGGCGCGGTGGTTCTCCCAGCTCGGGTCGCTGATATGCACGGCGGCCTCGGGCAGAAGGCGCCGGAGATAATCCGCGCCGACCTTAAGGGCGCCGGTGCCGCCGAGCGCTTCCACCGTGACGACACGGCCCTCCTTGAGCAAGGCGGAGTCGGCGCCGAAGATCAGGTTCTGCACGGCCTGGTTGTAGCTGGCCGGGCCTTCGATCGGCTGGTAGCCGCGCGCCGGCATGGCTTCGAGACGGGTCTTTTCCGCGGCGCGCACGGCGGCAAGCAGGGGAATCCTGCCGTTGTCGTCGCAATACACGCCGACGCCGAGATTGACCTTGGTCGTGCGCGCATCGGCGTTGAAGGCTTCGTTGAGGCCGAGGATGGGATCGCGGGGAGCCAGTTCCACCGCTGCAAAAATCGAAGATGTCATGACGAGTCAGGAAAAATCCGGAATGAAAAAGCGCGGCCGTATTGTACCTGCGCTGCGAAATTAGCCCAAGAAAAGCCGCTTATCGGCTTATTCGTCAGACGAGAAACAAGCCGATGCCGATGCCCGCTGCGACGGCCAGCATGGCGGGCAGAGTGCGGCGCGCCAGGCCCCATCCGCCCAGGGTGATGACGAGGCCCGCCTTGAAAGTCAGGTTCGACAGCACGGCGAGTGCGATCGCTGTGACAGCCTGCCCGGCCGACAGCTTGTCGATCGAGAAGAGGCGCAGGCTGGAGAGGGTGATGGCGTCGACGTCGGTCAGCCCGGAAGCCAGCGCAACGGCGTACATCCCCTTGGCGCCGGCCACATCCGACAGCCAGGCTGAGCAGAACAGCACGACGGCGTAGAGGGCGCCGAATCCCAGCGCGGTACGTATCTCGGTCGGGTTGCGCACTTCCGGCATGGGCAGTTCCCCTTGTGCCTCGAGGCGGCGCCAGCCGAAGGCGGTGACCGCCAGGCCGAGGACGAGGCCGCCGGTGAACACCTTGGCCAGCGGCTCGATGATGGCCGGTGCCACCACGGCGGCCATCACTGTCAGCCGCAGCAGCACCATCAGGCTGGCGATCATGATCACGACCATGGCGCTGCGGGCCAGCGCGGCATGGGCGCGGGCATGCCGCGAGAAGACCACGGTAGTCGCCGTGCTCGAGACGAGGCCGCCGAGCAGGCCCATCATCGGCGCGCCGTGCTGCGGACCAGCCAGGCGCAAGGCGGCATAGCCTGCGAGCGAGACGCCGGACACCAGCACCACCATCAGCCAGGCCTGATAGGGGTTGAGCGCCTCATAGGGGCCGTAGTTGCGGTCGGGCAGGATGGGCAGGATGACGAAGGACAGCACCGCGAACTGCAGGATGGAGATGAGGTCCTTCGACGTCAGCTGGCTCGACAGGCCGTGCAACTCGGCTTTGAAATACAGCAGGACGGTGGTGGCGATGCCCAGCATCACGGCCAGGGTGCCGTAGCCGAACCAGACGGCGGCGCCGAGGCAGAAGCAGACCAGGATGGCGACGACGGAGGTGGTGCCCGAATCGCCGGCGTCGTCGGGTCGGTTGATGTAGGCGGCGATGATCATGGCACCGACCGACAGCAGGCCGGCGGCGAGGATCCAGCCTGAACCGGTCTTTTCCGCCAGCATGCCGGAGAGGGTGCCGAGCAGGGCCACCAGGGCGAAGGTGCGCAAGCCGGCCTTGGCCGAACTGCGCCGCTCGCGCTCGAGGCCGATGAGCAGGCCGATGGCCAGGCTCGTCATGAAGGCCTGCAGGTGCGGCGGCGCGGAGAGCTGCTGGAAGATGTCCATATGCTGTGGATTCTACTGCCGGATTCCAATCCGATTACAATCGCATCATGTCTCGCAATTTTGCCTTGGTGCCCGCTGCCGGAACGGGTACGCGCATGGGCGGCGACCAGCCCAAACAATACCATCTGCTCGCCGGGCGACCCATGATCCGGCACGCTCTCGAGGTGCTGTGCGCCTCGCCCCGCATCCAGCGGGTGTTCGTCGTCCTGGCCGACGGGGACGACATCTGGGAGCGCTTCGACTGGACCGGGCTGGGCGTCAAGCTTTCCGTTCTGCGCTGCGGTGGAGCGACGCGGGCGGACAGCGTGCTGAACGGCTTGATGGCCATTTCGGCCGCGGCGAAAGAGGACGATTGGGTGCTGGTGCACGATGCGGCGCGACCCTGCCTGTCATCGGCGCAACTCGACGGGTTGATCGAACAGGTGGGCCGCGACGAGACCGGCGGCATCCTCGCGGTGCCGGTGGCGGATACGCTGAAGCAGTCGGGCCCCGACGGCCGCATCGAGACGACCGTGTCGCGCGAACACCTGTGGCAGGCGCAAACGCCGCAGATGTTCCGCTACGGCCTGTTGCGCGAAGCCCTGTCGCACAGCCGCACCGTCACCGACGAGTCTGGCGCAGTGGAGGCGCAGGGCCATCGTCCGCTGCTGGTCGCTTCCGACGCAAGCAATCTGAAGGTGACCTATCCCTCGGATATGGCCCTGGCGGAAAACATCTTGCTGGAAAGAAAGGAAACGTAATGCGCATCGGCCAAGGCTTCGACGTCCATGCCCTGGTACCGGGCAGGAAACTCGTCATCGGCGGGGTGGATATCCCCTTCGAGCGCGGCCTGCTCGGCCATTCCGATGCCGATGTACTATTGCACGCGGTGACGGATGCGCTGCTCGGCGCCGCCGGCCTCGGCGACATCGGCCGGCATTTCCCGGACAGCGATCCGCGCTTCAAGGATGCCGACAGCCGCCAGTTGTTGCGCGAGACGGCTCGCCTGATAGAGGAGGCCGACTATCGCGTGGTCAATGTCGATGCCACGGTGATCGCCCGCGCGCCGCGAATGGCGCCGCATGCAGCGGCGATGGCGGCGAACATCGCGGCGGATCTCGGCATCGCGCCTGGCTGCGTCAACATCAAGGCCAAGACCACGGAAGACCTCGGTTTCACCGGCCGGGGCGAGGGCATTGCGGCCCATGCAGTCGCCCTGATCGAGCGTGCCGGATAGCCATAGCCATCGCGTCTTTTTCGCGCTTTGGCCGGATGACGGCATCGCCCGTCAGTTCGACGAGACCGGACGCAAGGCGCACAAATCACTGAGGGGCCGGCTCATGCGGCGCGAGACGCTGCATCTGACCCTGGCTTTCATCGGCGACATCGCGCCTGAACGGCTGGTGCAACTCAAGGGCATCGCAGCAGCGATCCGCCTGCCGTCCTTCGATCTGCTTTTCGACCGCCTGGAATGTCTGCCGCGCAAGAAGATCGCCTGGGTTTCCACCGGTGCGCCGACCGCCGAACTGCAGGAACTGGCCGCCAATCTCAACGCACAACTCAAGGCCGCCGGTTTCCGCACGGAGGAGCGACCCTTCGCCGCCCACGTCACGCTGCTGCGCAAGGCGAATTGCGTGGCAGGCAAGGCAGACGACAGCCTGCATATCGAATGGCCGGTACGGGATTTCGTGCTGGTCGAATCCGAACTGAAGCCGGAAGGGGCCAGCTACCGCATCATCGGCCGCTGGCCCCTGGGTCAGACCTGAAGTCTTTCCAGCAGCTCGGTTTCCAGGCGCAGCAGCGTGGCAGTCTTGGCCAGTTCCGTCCCGCTGATGAGAAAGGTGTCCTCGACCCGCTCGCCGAGGGTGGCGATCTTGGCGGTGTGCACATTGATGCTGTGCTCGTCCAGCGTGCTGGCCACGGTGAACAGCAGGCCGGGCCGATCCGCCGCAATGATCGACAGCAGGCATTGGCCGGTTTTTTCCGTCGCGCGAATCTGCACTTCGGGCGTGATGGGGAAGTTGCGCACCTGGCGCGAGATGCGTCCGCTGGCGGCCTTCTCTGGCGCCGCCCCCGACGACAGCCGTGCAGCCAGGTCGTGCTCGATGAGGCTGATCATGTCGCGATAGGCCAGCGATCCGTCCGGATCGAGCAGCATGAAGCTGTCCAGCGCGTAGCCGTGCCGGGTAGTGTGGATCTTCGCCTCGACGATGCTGTAGCCGAGCCGGCTGAAGAAACCGCACAGGCGGGCGAAGAGATGGGGCTGGTCCGGCGCATAGACCATCACCTGCAGACCCTCTTCGCCGATGTGGGGCAGGCGTGCCTTCACCACGGGTTCGCCAGGCGCGGGCCGATGGTAGAGGGCGCGCGTTTGCCAGGCGATTTCCTCGGCGTCGTGGCGCAGGAAATACACCGTGTCGAGTTCCTTCCAGAAGGCGTCTTCGACGCCCTGGCGCAGGCCGAAATAGCGCAGCAGGCGGCGTGCCTCCTCCTGTCGCTCGCCGATGCCCAGCGCCTGATGGGGCGAGGCGCCGCGCAGCAGGCGCAGTGTGGCGTTGTACAGGTCCTCCAGCAGCTTGCCCTTCCAGCCGTTCCATACCTTGGGGCTGGTGCCGCGGATGTCTGCCACCGTCAGAAGATAGAGCGCGGTCAGGCGGCGCTCGTCGACGACCAGTTCGGCGAAAGCGCGCACGACATCGGGGTCGGCCAGGTCCTGCTTCTGCGCGACATTCGACATCGAAAGATGATGCTGGACCAGCCAGACGACCAGCGCCGTGTCCTCTTCGGACAGGCCGTGTTCGCGGCAGAAGCGGCGCGCATCGGGCATGCCCAGTTTCGAGTGGTCGCCGCCGCGGCCCTTGGCGATGTCATGGAAGAGGGCGGCAAGGTAAAGCAGCCAGGGCTTCTCGAAGCCCGCAAAGAGTCGGCTGCAGAACGGATATTCGTGGGCAAATTCCGGCAGGGCGAAGCGGCGCAGATTGCGAACCACCATGAGGATATGCTGATCCACCGTGTAGGCGTGGAACAGGTCGTGCTGCATCTGGCAGACAATGCGGCGAAAGGCCGGAATGTAGCGGCCGAGAATGCCGTACTGGTTCATGCGGCGCAGTTCGTGCAACAGGCCGCGCCGTTGCTGGAAGAGCTGCAGGAAGGCCGCCCTGTTGTGCGGATTCCGGCGAAAGTCAGGCCCGATGAGACGGCGAGCCCGCCAAAGGGCGCGCAGGGTGCGTGCCGTCATGCCCTTCAGTTCCGGGCGCTGCGCCATGAGCAGGAAGCTCTCCAGGATGGCCGGGGGGGTTTTGTCGAAGACGTCCTCGGCGCGCACGTCGAGCAGTTCGTGATCCATCTGGAAGCGCGCATTGATGACGATCGGCGCCTGGTTCGTCTCGGGGAAGATTTCCGCGCCGAGGTTCTGCAGCAGGATGGTGTTGAGCTGGGTGATGGATTTCGCCGTACGGAAATAGCGCTGCATGAGCAGTTCCGAGGCGCGCCGCGTTTTGCCGGCGACGATGCCGAACTGGCCGGCGACGGCTTCCTGATGATCGAACAGCAGCCTGTCTTCGCGCCGCCCGGTCAAATAATGAAGACGGATGCGGGCATGCCTGAGGAAAGTCTCCAGTCCCTTGAGCTGCTGCGCTTCACCGCGGGTGATGTAGCCCCGGCGGGCCAGATCGTTCCAGGAATCGCCCAGTCCGGCCGCGCGGCTGATCCACAGGATGACCTGCATGTCGCGCAGCCCGCCCGGGCTTTCCTTGCAGTTCGGTTCCAGGGCGTAGGGCGTTTCCTGGTAGCGCACATAGCGCTCGTCCTGCTCCAGCCGCTTGCCCTTGAAGAACGCCTTGGGGTCGAGCTGGGTACGGATTTTTCCGGCGAACTCGGCGAACAGGGCACGGCTGCCGCAGATCAGGCGGGATTCCAGCAAATTGGTCTGCACGGTGATGTCGCGCGCCGCCTCGTCGACGCATTGCCAGACCGTGCGCACGCTGTGGCCGATGTCCAGTCCGATGTCCCAGAGAAGCCCGATCAGCTCCTCTAGCTGGCGCTCGGTCTCCTGGGCGACATTGTCCGGCAGGAGAAAGAGGATATCGACGTCGGAGGCCGGGAAAAGCTCGCGCCGGCCATAGCCGCCGACGGCGACAAGGGACAGGCCCAAGGGCAGGCGGGATTCCTGCCAGAGGGTTCTGAGAATGTCGTCGACCAGCTGGCAGCGGCCGCGCAGCAGACGGAGGGCGTCGCCCCTGGCCTCGTATGCGACCCGGAGGGCAGCCTGGCCACTGGCCAGATCGTTCTTGAGACGGCCTGTGCGCTGCCGGAGGGCGGCGGCGATTTCCCCCGGGGATGCAGGCTGCATGTTCAGCCCCGGAGTTCGGGTTTGGGAGGTGATCCGGCGGAAAGGGTCAGCACTTCGGCTCCGGATTCCGTCACCAGAATAGTATGTTCCCACTGGGCCGACAGGCTGCGGTCCTTGGTGACGATGGTCCAGCCGTCCGGCAGTTCGGAGATCGCCGCCTTGCCGGCGTTGATCATCGGTTCGATGGTGAAAATCATGCCGGGACGCAATTCCGCCCCGCTGCCCGCCTTGCCGTAATGCAGTACCTGGGGCTCCTCGTGGAACTGGCGTCCGATGCCGTGGCCACAGAACTCGCGCACGACTGAAAAGCCGTTCGATTCGGCATGCCGCTGGATGGCCTGGCCGATGTCGCCGAAGTGGGCGCCCGGATGCACCTGGGCAATGCCCAGCCAGAGGCATTCATAGGTCACTGCGCACAGCCGCCTGGCGAGGATGCCGGTGTCGCCCACCTGGTACATGCGACTGGTGTCGCCATGCCAGCCGTCCTTGATGACGGTGATGTCGAGATTGACGATATCCCCTTTTTTCAACGCCTTGTCGCCGGGAACGCCATGGCAGACCTGATGGTTGATCGAGGTGCAGATGGATTTCGGATAGGGCTTGTAGCCAGGCGGTGCGTAGTTCAGGGGGGCCGGAATGGTGCCCTGATCATTCACCATATAGTTGTGACACAGGCGGTCGAGTTCTGCCGTGGTGATGCCAGGTTTGACATGTGGCTCGATGTAATCGAGCACTTCCGAGGCCAGCCGGCCGGCGACCCGCATCTTTTCGATTTCTTCAGGGGTCTTGATGACGATGCTCATTTCTCTCGGGGTTCGGTACATAGGGTGTTTAAAGAAGAATTATGCTTGAAAATACAGAGGAAAAACCGCTATAATGCGCATCTTGCTTGCCTCAGGGCAGGCAAAATTCACACGCCCGGCGCCGGAAGGGTGCCCCGAAACAACGTTGCACGGCCGGGCGGAGGCTAACCCTTATCGGAGAATCAGATGTCCACGACCATGCGTCAAATGCTGGAGGCGGGTGTCCATTTCGGCCACCAGACCCGCTTCTGGAACCCCAAGATGGCCCCCTACATCTTCGGCCATCGCAACAAGATTCACATCATCAACCTGGAAAAAACCCTGGTCAAATACCAGGAGGCGATGACTTTCCTGCGCAAGTTGTCGGCCAACAAGGGCACCGTGCTCTTCGTCGGCACAAAGCGCCAGGCGCGCGAGATCGTGCGCGAGGAAGCCATTCGCGCCGGCGTTCCCTATGTCGACGAGCGCTGGCTGGGCGGCATGCTGACAAATTTCAAGACGGTCAAGGTATCGATCAAGCGCCTGAAGGATCTCGAAACCATGTCGCAGGATGGCACCTTCGAGCGCCTGGGCAAGAAGGAAGCCCTGATGTTGCAGCGCGAGATGGTCAAGCTGAACAAGAGCATCGGCGGCATCAAGGACATGAACGGCCTGCCGGACGCCGTTTTCGTCATCGACGTCGGCTATCACAAGATCGCCATTACCGAGGCCAGCAAGCTGGGCATCCCGGTCATCGCGGTTGTCGACACCAACCACACGCCCGAAGGCGTGGCTTATGTCATTCCGGGCAACGACGATTCCAGCCGGGCCATCCGCCTCTATGCGCGGGGCGCGGCCGATGCGGTGCTCGAGGGTCGCAGCCAGTCTGTACAGGAAATCGTCGCCGCGGTATCCGATGATTTCGTCGAAGTCGACGAGGGCGGCGCGGCAGAAGCGGCCTGAGACCGGGCAGGACCGACCCCCGCGGGGCGGCATGGCCGCCCCGCTGTGCATCAACAGCATGAATTCAGGAGAAATTATGTACCCCCACACTCACATTCGTTCGCTGCCCCCCGAGGGGGCGCATGCCTCCCTTGGGACGGCCCGGCGGGAGGCATGACATGGCGGAAATTACCGCTTCGATGGTGAAGGAACTGCGCGAGAAGACCGACGCGCCGATGATGGAATGCAAGAAGGCCCTGACCGAGGCCGATGGGGACATGGCCAAGGCCGAGGAGATCCTGCGCGTCAAGCTGGGCAACAAGGCGAGCAAGGCAGCCTCCCGCGTGGCGGCCGAAGGCATCGTCGGCATCCATATCGCCCCGGATGCGAAGCTGGGCGCGATCATCGAGGTCAACTGTGAAACGGATTTCGTTGCCAAGAACGACGACTTCCAGGCGTTTGCCAAGGCACTGGCGGAACTGGTGGCCAGGAACAATCCGGCCGATGTCGCCGTCCTGTCGGGACTGACTTTGAACGGCGCCACGGTGGAATCCACGCGCACGGCGCTGGTGGGCAAGATCGGCGAGAACCTGTCGATCCGCCGCTTCGCCCGCTTCGAGGCGAAAGGCAAACTGACCAGCTACATCCACGGCGGCGCCAAGATCGGCGTGCTGGTGGACATGTCCGGGGGCGACGACGCCCTCGCCAAGGACATCGCCATGCACATCGCTGCCTCCAAGCCCAAGGCGCTGGACGTCTCGGGCGTGCCGGCCGACCTGCTGGACACGGAGCGCCGCATCGCCATCGAGAAAGCGCGCGAAGCCGGCAAGCCTGAAGCCATGCTGGAGAAGATTGCCGAGGGTACGGTGCAGAAGTACCTCAAGGAAGTGACGCTGCACGGCCAGGTGTTCGTCAAGGCCGAGGACGGCAAGCAGACCATCGAGCAGTTGCTCAAGGCCAAGGACGCCTCAGTTGTCGCCTTCGAGCTCTACGTGGTGGGCGAGGGCCTGGAGAAGCGCTCCAACGACTTCGCCGCCGAGGTGGCGGCCCAGGCAGCCGCGGCCGCTGCACGATAAATCCATGTCCGCACCCGCCTACAAGCGCATTCTGCTCAAGCTGTCTGGCGAGGCCCTCATGGGCAGCGACACCTACGGCATCAACCGAGAAACGCTGGCGGGGATCGTTGCCGAGATCAAGTCGGTCGCCGATCTGGGGGTCGAGATCGGTGTGGTCATCGGCGGCGGAAACATCTTTCGCGGACTGGCCGGCAGTTCATCCGGGATGGATCGCGCCACGGCCGACTATATGGGCATGCTGGCCACGGTGATGAACGCCATGGCGCTGGCCGATGCCATGCGCCAGGCGGGTCTCAACGGGCGTGTCCAGTCGGCACTGAATATCGAGCAGGTGGTCGAGCCCTACATCCGCGGCAAGGCGATCCGCTACCTGGAAGAAGGCAAGATCGTCATTTTTGCCGCAGGAACCGGCAACCCCTTCTTCACCACCGATACGGCGGCTGCGCTGCGCGGCTCGGAGATCGGCGCCGAGATCGTCATCAAGGCGACCAAGGTGGACGGCGTCTACACTGGCGACCCGAAAAAGGATCCGGCGGCGCAGCGCTACCACCGCGTCAGTTTCGACGAGGCGATCGGCAGGAACCTGCAGGTGATGGATGCGACGGCACTGGCCTTGTGCCGCGACCAGAAACTGCCGATCAATGTTTTCAGCATCTTCAAGTCCGGCGCGCTGAAATCGGTCGTCCTCGGCGAGGACGAGGGCACCATGGTGCATTGTTGAGGAGAGATCCGGATGATCCCCGAACTCAAGAAATCGACTGAACAGAAAATGCAGAAGTCCCTCGAGGCGCTGAAGAACGACCTCGGCAAGGTGCGCACCGGGCGGGCCCACGCCGGCATCCTGGATCATGTCCAGGTGGATTATTACGGTGCCATGATGCCGCTCAATCAGGTGGCCAACATCAACCTGATCGACGCCCGCACCATTGGCGTGACGCCTTGGGAAAAGAAGCTGGCCTCGGCCATCGAGAAGGCGATTCGCGATTCCGATCTGGGGCTGAACCCCTCCTCGGTGGGCGATACCGTCCGCGTGCCCATGCCGGCCCTGACCGAAGAACGGCGCAGGGATCTCATCAAGGTGGTGCGCGGCGAAGCGGAGAATGCCCGCGTCGCCGTACGCAACCTGCGCCGGGATGCCAACCACTCCCTCAAGGAAGCAATGAAGGCCAAGACCATCTCGGAGGACGACGAGCGACGCACGGAGGACGATGTGCAGAAACTGACGGATCGCTACATCGCCGAGATCGACAAGGCGCTCGCCCAGAAGGAAAGCGACCTGATGGCCGTCTGACGGACCATCGCGCGGCGCCCGGAGAAGCAGCCGTGACCCTATTCCCCAGTTCCACCCAGGACATCCCACTGGTCGGCAGCGTGCCGCGCCATATCGCCATCATCATGGATGGCAATGGGCGCTGGGCGAAGAAGCGTTTCATGCCGCGCGTGGCAGGCCACAAGCGCGGCGTGGAAACCGTGCGCGAAATCATCAAGGCCTGCGTCCAGCGCGGCGTTTCCTATTTGACCCTGTTTGCCTTCAGTTCCGAAAACTGGCGCCGGCCGCAGGAGGAGGTGTCGTTCCTCATGCAGCTTTTCCTGCGTGCACTCGATGAGGAAGTTGCCAAACTGCACGAGAATGGCATCCGCTTCCGGGTCATCGGCGATCTCTCCCGGTTCGATCCGCAAATCATTGCTCTCATCGAGCGTGGCGAGGCATTGACCGCCGGGAATGCCGCATTGACCCTCACCATCGCCGCCAACTACGGCGGCCGCTGGGATATCCTCCAGGCGATGGAAAAAATGCTTGCCGCCTGCCCTGACAAGCGCCAAGGCTTCACCGAGGCTGAACTGGCCGCCCACCTGGCGCTCAACTACGGCCCGGAGCCCGACCTTTTCATCCGCACCGGCGGCGAACAGCGCATCAGCAATTTTCTGTTGTGGCAACTGGCCTACAGCGAGTTCTACTTCACCGACACGCTGTGGCCGGAATTCGATACTGCTGCACTCGACCTGGCCATCGCCTCCTATCAGCAGCGGGAACGCCGCTTCGGTCGCACTTCCGAGCAGCTCCAGTCGGAGGGCACCCCGCCAAGGTCGGAGGATCCGGCCCGCTCCCCGGCATCGAGCGAGAATGCTTAAGGCGCGGGTAGTAACAGCACTACTCCTTCTGGCGGGTTTCCTCGCCATGCTTTTCCTGCTTCCGTTTTCAGGCTGGCTGCTCTTTTGCTGTGTCGTTGCCGGGATAGGTGCCTGGGAGTGGGGCGGCTTGATGAAGCTGGGGATACCTGGTCGACGGGGCTATGCATTCGCCTCGATGGCTTTGTGTTCAGTACTCGGCTGGAACGTATTCGATATCGGTACGGGTGCCATCCGCCAGTCGATATTGCTGTCTGCGATTTTCATCCTGACTGCAGTATTTTGGCTGGTGGCCATTCCGCTCTGGCTGAGAGCCAAATGGCCGACTTCCGCAAGGGTTCCCGGCCTGCTGACGGGAGGGGTCGTCCTTGTTCCTGCTTGCCTTGCGCTGATGCAATTGCGCGCCTTTGCCCCGTTTTTCCTGCTGGCGGCCATGGCATCCGTGTGGGTAGCCGATATTTCAGCATATGTCTGCGGACGCACTTTCGGACGCCACAAGCTCGCGCCAGCCATCAGTCCCGGAAAGACTTGGGAAGGGGCGGCCGGGGCGGTTGCGGGGGTGCTGATCTACGGCGTGGCCGCCGCCTGGGCATCCGGCAGAATGCCGAACACCACTGGCGCATGGCTGCTGTTTTCGATGGCCTTGATAATCCTGACGGCCGTCAGCATTCTTGGCGACTTGTTCGAATCCCTCGCCAAACGCCAGGCGGGCGTCAAGGACAGCGGGGCGATTCTGCCGGGGCATGGCGGGGCGCTTGACCGCATCGACAGCCTGACATCGACTTTGCCCCTGGTTGGCCTTGCAGTGCTGTTCTGGGAAGGGCGGATGTCATGAACCATCACAGGCAAAGGCTGGTCGTACTGGGAGCAACCGGCTCGATCGGCGTCAATACCCTGGATGTGGTCGCGCGTCATCCTGAGCGGTTCGAAGTGCTGGCGCTGTCAGCGCAGAACAAGGTCGACCAACTGGCCGAGCAGTGCCGCCAGTTTTGCCCCCGTTTTGCGGTGGTAGGCTCGGAAGAGGCTGCCGCCAGACTGAAGGATCTGTTGCGCCCATCCGGTACCGGCACGACCGTTCTGGCCGGTGTCGAGGCTCTGGAAAGGATCGCCAGTCTGCCCGAGGCCGATACCGTCATGGCGGCCATCGTCGGCGCCGCTGGCCTGCGACCCACCTTGGCAGCAGCCAGGGCAGGCAAGAAAATCCTCCTGGCCAACAAGGAAGCGCTGGTCATGGCGGGTGGGGTCTTCATGAGGGAAGCCCAGCAAAATGGAGCTGTTTTGCTTCCGATAGACAGTGAGCATAATGCTATATATCAGTCGCTTCCAATAGGTTATTCAAGTAATTTGGAGAATAGCGGCGTACGCCGGATACTTCTTACGGCCTCCGGAGGACCGTTCAGGCAGATGCCATTGGAAGACCTCGAACAGGTGACCCCGGACCAGGCTTGCGCGCATCCGAACTGGGTGATGGGGCGCAAAATATCGGTCGATTCCGCGACCATGATGAACAAGGGCCTGGAGGTGATCGAGGCGCATTGGCTGTTCAACGCGCCATCCGCTCGCATCGAGGTCGTCATCCACCCGCAAAGCGTCATCCACTCCATGGTCGAGTACGCCGATGGCTCGGTCATCGCCCAGCTCGGCAATCCGGACATGCGCACCCCCATCGCTTATGGTTTGGCCTATCCGGAACGCATCGATGCAGGCGTTGAACCACTGGACCTTTGCCGCATCGGGACGCTGGATTTCGAGCGCCCCGATTTCATGCGCTTCCCCTGCCTGAGGCTGGCTTACGAAGCTTTGGAACGGGGGGGGAATGCCCCGGCGATCCTGAACGCCGCTAATGAGGTCGCGGTAGAGGCCTTTCTCGACGGGCGTCTCGCCTTCACCCGCATTCCTGAAGTGATCGAGCAGACGCTGTCTTCCGTACCCTGGGAAGAGATCGCCACCCTGGAAGACATTCTGTCCGCTGACGCTGCAGGTCGCGAGGCCGCGCGGCAGCATGCAACTGCCCCCCGCAAACAGGCATGAGCAACTTCCTGTTCTATTTGGGTGCTTTTGCCCTGGCGCTCGGGTTGCTGATCGTGGCGCACGAAGCCGGGCATTTTGCGGTTGCCCGCTGGTGCGGTGTCAAGGTGCTGCGTTTTTCCATCGGCTTCGGCAAGCCGATCCTGTCCCTTCGCTTTGGGCAAGATAAAACCGAATTGGCCCTGGCGGCTTTCCCCCTGGGCGGTTACGTGAAAATGCTGGATGAGCGCGAAGGCGAGGTGGAAGCCTCGGAGTTGCCGCGTGCCTTCAATCGGCAGCCGGTGTGGAAGCGTTTTGCCATCGTTCTGGCCGGCCCCGTGGCCAACTTCATGCTGGCCATCTTCATGTACTGGGTTCTCTTCGTGCATGGCGTGGAGGAACCCAGGCCCATAGTGGGCAAGCCAACTGCCCAATCGATAGCAGAGCAGGCCGGTTTCCAGGAAGGTGAACTGGTGCGTAGCATCAATGGCCAGATCATCGTTTCCTGGCAGGAATTGCGCTGGGAACTGCTTCAGCTAGCTTTGGGCAGGGGGGGCGCCACCCTCGAAGTAATCAACAAACGGCAGGAAATTTCCTTCCGCAAGCTCGATCTTTCCTCGCTCAATACCTCTGATCTGGAAGGCGATATCCTCCAGCAAATGGGTTTCCGCTTCTACCGGCCGATGCTGCCGTCGGTCATCGGCAAGATCACGCCAGGGAGCGTGGCCGACCTGGCCGGCTTGCGCGATGGGGACAGAATCCTGGCCATTGATGGAGCGCCGATAGCAGGCTGGACGGAGGTGGTAGCCATCATCAGGGAAGCGCCCGGCCGTCCTCTCCGGCTCGATGCGGATCGCCAAGGCAAGACCATCAGCCTGTCGGTTACGCCGGCGGAAGCGGAGGACCGCGGCAAGCGCGTCGGCCGCATCGGCATCGGCGTCCGGGAGGCGGCGGTCGATCGTGCCGCTCTGATGACCATCGTAAGATACGGACCGGTCGAATCCCTTGGCAAAGCCGCCGCCCAAACCTGGGAAACCTCGATTTTCAGCCTGACGATGCTGGGTCGGATGATTGCGGGAGAAGTGTCCTGGAAGAACCTGAGCGGGCCGGTGACGATCGCGGACTATGCCGGGCAGTCTGCGAAGCTGGGCTTGGCATACTACATCAAGTTCCTCGCCCTGATCAGCATCAGCCTCGGTGTTCTCAACTTGCTGCCCATACCCTTATTAGATGGCGGACACTTGATGTATTATATTGTCGAAATAATCAAGGGCGGCCCGGTTTCCGAACGCGTGATGGAAATTGGTCAGCAGATTGGCTTGGCGCTGCTGGTCATGCTGATGGCTTTTGCCTTTTATAACGATATCAACCGCCTTGTTTCCGGCTGAATCAATGAAAAAGAAAATACTTCCAGGCTTCCTTGCGGCGCTGTTTTCCGGATCCTGCTTTGCCTTCCAGCCATTCGTGGTGAAGGACATCCGCGTCGAGGGCATTCAGCGTACCGAAGCCGGAACGGTGTTCAGTTACCTGCCGGTAAAAGTCGGCGAAACCATGACGGACGAGAAAGCCGCCCAGGCCATCAAAACGCTATTTGCCACGGGGTTCTTCAAGGACGTTCGCATCGAGGTCGAAAACGATGTGATCGTGATCGTTCTCGAAGAACGTCCTGCAATTGCCCAGGTCGATTTTGTCGGCATCAAAGAGTTTGACAAGGACGCCCTGAAAAAGGGATTGAAGGAAATTGGTTTGGCCGAGTCGCGTATTTTCGACCGCTCGATGCTCGAAAGAGCGGAACAGGAATTGAAGCGGCAATATCTGAGTCGCGGCCGTTATGCGGTGAACATCACCACCACCGTGACCCCTCTGGAGCGGAATCGGGTCGGCATCAATTTCGCGGTGGATGAAGGCGAAGTGGCCAAGATCCGGCAGATCAACATCGTCGGGGCGCAGGCGTTCAAGGAAAAGGATCTGCTGGATGTGTTCGCCCTGCGCACGCCGAACTGGATCAGCTGGTATACGAAGAACGACCAATATTCCAAGCAGAAGCTGTCGGCCGACCTGGAGACCCTGAAATCGTATTACCACGATCGCGGCTACATCGAGTTCGATGTCGAGTCGACTCAGGTTTCCATCAGTCCGGACAAAAAAGACATTTACATCACTATCAACGTCAAGGAAGGCGAGATATATACGGTATCAGCTGTCAAGCTGGCCGGCGAGTTGACTTTGCCGGAAGACGAGTTGCGCAAGCTTGTGCGGATAAAGCCGGGAGAAGTGTTCTCCAGGGAAAAATTGACCGAGACCACGAAGCAGATCAACGAGAAGCTGGGTAATGAAGGCTTTGCCTTCTCGAACGTCAACGCGGCGCCGGAAATCGACAAGGACAAGAAGCAGGTTGCTTTTACGATCTTCATCGATCCCGGCCGCAGGGTTTATGTGCGCCGCATCAATGTGACCGGCAATACCCGAACGCGCGATGAAGTCATCCGCCGCGAAGCACGACAGATGGAAGGTGCCTGGTATGACGGCGATAAAATCAACAAGACGCGGACCCGGGTGGACAAACTGGGTTATTTCGACGAGGTCAACGTCGAAACGCCTCCGGTGGCCGGCACGACCGATCAGGTGGATGTCAATCTGAACGTGAAGGAAAAGCCGACGGGCAATGTGATGCTGGGAGCCGGTTTTTCCAGTTCAGAGAAGTTCGTGGTGTCCGGCTCCGTCTCGCAGAACAACATCTTCGGCAGCGGCAAGCATTTGTCCGTCAACGTCAATTCCGGCAAGGTGAACAAAACCTACTCCCTGTCGTATACCGACCCCTATCACACCGTCGATGGCATCAGCAGGGGGTTCGATCTCTACCGCCGGGATACCGATCCGAGTTCGACGGCGATTGCCAATTACAAGACCTCGTCGATGGGCGCGGGCGTACGCTACGGCTTCCCGATCGCCGAGGACAATTCCATCGGTGTCGGGCTGTCCTTCGATTCCACCAAGGTCAAGACCTACAGCACCAGCCCCCAGCGATACATCGATTTCGTCAACAAGTTCGGCTCGTCGAACACCACGTTGCTGCTGAACACCACCTGGGCGAATGATCAGCGGGACAGCCTGATCTATACGACCAAGGGTACAGTACAACGGGCTTACGGCGAGGTCGGCTTGCCCGGCGGCGACCTGAAGTTCTATAAACTCAACTATCAACATCAAAAATTCTTCCCTCTGACGAAAGACATCACGCTGATGCTGAACGGCGAGTACGGCTTTGGCGACGGCTACGGCGGCGAACCCCTGCCTTTCTTCAGGCACTTCTACGCGGGGGGTATGGGTTCGGTACGCGGGTTCAAGGCGGGTTCGCTCGGACCTCACGATGACCCTCCGAACCATAAGGATGCGCTCGGCGGCAACAAGCGTCTCGTGGCGAATGCCGAGTTTCTAATGCCCATTCCCGGAATCGGTCTGGATAAGTCATTCAGGTTCGGCGGATTTATGGACGCCGGATATGTCTGGGCAACCAGCCAGAAGATGCGGCTGTCCGATTTGCGGTACAGTATCGGCGTTTCCGTTGCCTGGTCATCCCCATTCGGGCCGCTCAAGTTCAGCATTGCGCAACCATTGAACAAGAAATCGGGCGATCAGGTCGAGCGCTTCCAGTTCCAGATGGGCACGTCGTTCTGAGACCTTTATTTGCAGGAGTAACATTTTGAAGAAACTTTCTTTCCTTGTCATAGCTGGCCTGCTGGCCCTGCCGGCGCATCATACCGCTGCCGCGGAAACCAAGATCGGCGTCGTTAATACCGAAAGAGTCCTCCGCGATGCGGCACCTGCCGTGCGGGCGCAGAAGAAGATCGAAAAGGAGTTCGAGAAGCGCGACCAGGAAATGCAGCGCCTTGCCAAGCAACTGCAGGCCCTGCAGGAGGCCCTGGAGAAGAACGCCGTCACCATGTCAGAATCCGAAAAGCGCAACAAGGAACGCGAGTTCAGCGACCTGAACCGTGATTTCCAGCGCAAGCAGCGTGAGTTCCGTGAGGACCTTAACCAGCGTCGCAACGAGGAACTGGCTTCCGTTCTCGAGCGTGCCAACAAGGCAATAAAGTCCATCGCTGAAGCGGAAAAGTTTGATGTCATTCTCCAGGAAGCGGCCTATGTCGCTCCCCGCGTTGACATTACCGACAAGGTCATCAAGGCCATGGCCGACGGCAAGTAAAGCACATGCATGACCGAGCGCGCTGACGGCTTTACTCTTGATGAAATCGTTTCGCGCTTCGGTGGAGAACTGATTGGCGACGGCAATTTGCGCATTTCCCAGGTAGCAACGCTGGAAAAAGCGGGGCCTGCCGATTTTTCTTTCCTGGCCAATCCGAAGTACTGCAAGCAATTAAAAACCAGCCGAGCCGGCGCGGTCGTGCTTTCATCCGCCAATGCGCCCGATTGCCCGCTTCCCTGCATCGTCAGCGACAATCCCTACGCCTACTATGCCCGGGTAGCCCAGTTGCTCAACCCGTCATGGCGGGAGGCTTCCGGCATCCATCCTAAGGCTGTTGTCGAAACCATCCTTGACCCAAGCGTCAGTGTCGGGGCAGGAACCTGCGTCGGAAAGGATGTGCGCATCGGGAAAGCCAGCGTTATCGGCCCTGGCTGCATCATTGGTGAAGGTGTCGCAATGGGTGAGCAGGCGCGGCTGTACGGCAATGTCACGATATACCCGGGTTGCCTGATCGGTGCGCGCGCCATCATTCATTCCGGTGCCGTGATCGGCGCAGATGGTTTCGGCATTGCCCGCGAGGCCGATGGCAGCTGGACCAAGATTCCGCAGATCGGCCGGGTCATCATCGGCGACGACGTGGAAATCGGTGCCAATACCACCATTGACCGCGGCGCTCTCGACGACACAATGATCGAGGATGGGGTCAAGCTCGACAACCAGATCCAGATCGGCCATAACGTACGCGTCGGCGCCAATACGGCGATGGCCGGTTGTGTCGGTGTCGCCGGCAGCGCCCGCATCGGCAAGCGCTGCACTATCGGCGGCGGCGCCATCATCCTGGGACATCTGACCGTTGCCGACGACGTCAATATTTCTGCCGCCACGCTGGTCACAAAATCAATCAGCCAGCCAGGCAGCTATACCGGCGCCATGCCGTTCGAGGCGCATCGCGACTGGCTGAGGAACGCTGCCCAGATGCGCCATCTGGACGAGATGGCAAAGAGAATTCGCGAACTGGAAACACGACTTGCACAACTGGAGAAGAAATCTTGAGCCCGATGGACATTCGCGAAATCCTGGAACACCTGCCGCACCGTTATCCGTTCCTGCTGGTAGACCGCGTTCTCGATGTCGAACCGGGCGAGCGCATTGTGGCGCTGAAGAACGTCAGCGTGAACGAGCCTTTTTTCCCGGGCCACTATCCGCACCACCCTGTGATGCCGGGCGTGCTGATCGTCGAAGCGCTGGCGCAGGCCGCCGCCATCCTGTCCTTCAAGACGCTGGGCGGCAAGCCGGACGACAAGTCCGTCTATTACTTCGTCGGCATCGACAGTGCCCGCTTCAAACGACCGGTAAGCCCGGGAGACCAGTTGATTCTGGAAGTGTCGATTCTGGCGAACAAGCGCGGCATCTGGAAATTCGCTGCCCAGGCCAAGGTCGACGGTCAAGTCGCGGCGGAAGCCGAGCTCATGTGTACCGTGCGCACCATCGAATGAACCCACAGAACATCCATCCGACAGCCCTTGTCCACGCGAACGCGCGTCTCGGGAAAAATGTTTCCGTAGGCGCCTATTCGATCGTCGGGGAGCATGTCGAGATCGGCGGCGACAGCTGGATCGGACCGCACGTCGTCATCAACGGACACACCCGTATCGGTCAAGGCAACCGCATCTTCCAGTTTTCCTCGATCGGCGAGATGCCGCAGGACAAGAAATATGCCGGTGAGCCGACGCTGCTGGAAATCGGCGATCGCAACACGATTCGCGAGTTCTGCACGTTCAATTGCGGCACGGCACAGGATGCCGGCGTGACGCGGGTAGGTTCCGACAACTGGATCATGGCCTATGTTCATATTGCCCATGACTGCCAGGTCGGCGACAACACCATTTTTGCCAACAATGCGCAACTCGCTGGTCATGTGCATGTCGGTGATTTCGCCATTCTCGGCGGGTTCACCGTGGTGCACCAGTTCGTGCGGATCGGTCCGCATAGCATAACGGCGATGGGTACGATCCTTTTGCAGGATCTGCCGCCTTACGTCACGGCCGCAGGCAATACCGCCAGGCCCTACGGCATCAATTCCGAGGGGTTGAAGCGGCGCGGTTTCAGTGCGGAAGCGATTGCGGCCCTTAAGCGTGCTTACAAGCAGGTCTACCGGGCAGGAGCAACACTCGACGAGGCGAGAGCCAGGATCGCCGAAGAAGCTGTCGATCAGCCTGCCGTGGCCTTGCTGGCGGATTTTCTTGCCGAGCCCGGCAGGGGTATCGTCAGATAGGGTCCGTTCGTGCCTGAGAAGATTCGGATCGCGATGGTGGCCGGGGAAGCTTCCGGCGATTTGCTGGCCAGCCATCTCATCCAGGCCCTCAAGCGCCGTCTTCCGGAGACTGACTTTTACGGCATTGGCGGACCCAGGATGCAGGCAGCCGGCTTTCGGGCCCTGTTCCCGGCCGAGAAGCTCGCCGTACGGGGATATGCGGAAGTGCTCAGGCATTACCGCGAGATCACCGGCATCCGCCGGAAATTCCTCGCCGACATGCTGGACAATCCGCCGCAGGTTTTCATCGGCGTCGATGCGCCGGATTTCAATCTTCATCTCGAAAAGCGGTTGAAGGCGCATGGCATTCCGGCAATCCACTACGTAAGCCCCTCTATCTGGGCCTGGCGCGGCGGCCGCATTCGCGGCATTGCCCAATCCGTATCGCACATGCTGGCCTTGTTTCCGTTCGAGGAGGAAATCTACCGGCGAAACAACATTCCTGTCAGCTATGTCGGCCATCCGCTGGCAGACGTCATCCCGCTTGAAGTCGATCGTTCGGCCTTGCGTGAGAAACTCGATATACCGCAGGATCAGCTGGTGTTCGCGCTCCTGCCCGGCAGCAGGCAGTCGGAACTGCACTTCATGGCCGAAACCTTCATCGAAACCGCCAAGCGCCTGAATCAACGCTTTCCGCAGGCGCGCTTCCTCGTGCCGCTGGCGACGCGCGAGACGCGGGACATGTTCGAACTCGCCCTCTACAGATTGTCGGCCCAGGAACTTCCGATCACGCGGCTGTTCGGCCACGCCCATGACGCAATGGGGGTAGCCGATGGCGTACTGGTGGCCAGCGGGACGGCCACCCTGGAGGCAGCCCTCCTCAAGAAACCGATGGTCATCGCCTACCGCATGTCGCCATGGTCGTGGCGTCTCATGCGCCGCATGAAATATCAGCCCTGGGTTGGACTGCCGAACATACTGGCCGGGCGTTTTGTCGTGCCGGAATTCCTGCAGGACGATGCAACTCCCGACAATCTGGCACAGGCCCTGGGCAATCTGGTCGAGGATCAGGAGACGTGCCGTCGCATCGAAGGTGTTTTCACGCTTCTGCATGAACAATTGCGGCAGAATTCCTCAGTGCGCGCAGCGGACGCAATCGTGCAGTACTTGAACCGGAAGGATGTATGGACCTCGGCGCCGCTGGCAGTCTGATTTGCGGCGTCGATGAAGCGGGCAGGGGGCCTTTGGCCGGGCCCGTTTTCGCCGCCGCCGTCATTCTTGATGCAAGCAATCCGGTGGAGGGGCTGGCCGACTCAAAGAAACTGACCGAGAAAACCCGCGACAGGCTGGGCCCCCTCATACGCGAACGCTCCCTGGCCTGGGCGGTCGCCAGCGCTTCGGTCGAGGAAATCGATGCCCTGAATATCCTGCAAGCCACTTTGCTGGCCATGCGCCGGGCCATAGAAGCGCTCGCCCTGCAGCCTGACGAGGTCCTGGTCGACGGGACGCATTGCCCGCGGATTGTCCATCCCGTACGGGCCGTCGTGAGAGGCGACAGCAGCGTGGCCGCCATCTCCGCTGCTTCGATACTGGCAAAGACGGCCCGCGATGCCGAAATGCTTCGACTGCATGTTCAGTATCCGCAATACGGGCTGGATCGACACAAGGGCTATCCGACGGCGGCCCACCTTGCGGCTCTGCGCGAGCATGGGGTTGTTGGCATTTA
>Ga0172380_10001629_pt1 | contig 38254 bp, 41 predicted proteins | sample Leawe162metaG_FD_119747 | JGI IMG/M metagenome (GOLD analysis project Ga0172380, IMG submission 119747) | Leachate microbial communities from a municipal landfill in Southern Ontario, Canada - Leachate well 162 metaG | ecosystem: Engineered > Solid waste > Landfill > Unclassified | place...
ACTTGATCCAGCGCGCCGGCGAATCGACCACGGCGGACCTCATCGTCGGCACCATCGTGGTGGTGATGGTGTTCGAGGCAACACGCCGCATACTCGGTGTGGCCTTGCCCATAGTCTGCGCGCTGTTCCTGTTGTATGGAATGTTCGGCCAGTATCTGCCAGGCGACCTCGCCCACCGCGGCTACAGTTTCGCGCAACTGGTGGAGCAACTGGGCTTCGGCACCGAAGGCATCTACGGTATCCCGACGCTGGTCTCGGCCACTTACATCTTCCTGTTCATCCTGTTCGGCTCCTTCCTCGAACACGCCGGCATGATCAGGCTGTTCAACAACGTCGCGCTAGGCTTCGTCGGCCACGCCCAGGGCGGCCCGGCCAAGGTGGCGGTGATCTCTTCGGGTTTCATGGGCATGATCTCCGGCTCGGGCGTGGCTAACGTGCTGACCATCGGACAATTCACCATTCCCCTGATGAAGCGCTTCGGCTATTCGTCCATCTTCGCCGGCGCCGTCGAAGCCACTTCCTCCATGGGCGGCCAGATCATGCCACCGGTGATGGGCGCGGTGGCCTTCATCATGGCCGAAACCCTCAACGTACCTTATGCCGACATCGTCAAGGCCGCCGTGATCCCGGCCGTCCTGTATTACTTCACGGCGTTCGTCATGGTGCATCTGGAGGCCGGCCGGCTCAAGTTGCTCGGCGTACCCAGGGACCAGTGCCCGAATCCCTGGCGCGCAATCAAGGACAACTGGTACCTGATCCTGCCGCTGGCGGTGCTGGTGGTGATGCTGTTCGAAGGCTTCACGCCGATGTTCGCGGGCATGATGGGACTGGCCCTGACGGCCATCCTGATCCTCGGCGCGAGTATCGCCGCGCGCATTTCCCAAACTGCGTTCCGCGTCGTGTTCTGGTTCGCGATGGGCCTGGGCGTTGCCTCTTTCGCCAAATGGGGGATCCAGCCGGTGATGGCGCTCATCGCCGTACTGGTGTTCACCAACCTGTTCGTCAAAGGCGGCAGGAAGACTTTGCACACCATAAAGATGAGCCTGGTGGACGGTGCCAGGCAAGCGCTGCCGGTCGGCGTCGCCTGCGCCGTGGTCGGCATCATCATCGGCGTGCTGACCCTGACCGGGGCAGCCTCCAGCTTTGCCGGCTATATCCTGACCATCGGCCAGAAGAGCCTGTTCGCCTCGCTGTTCCTGACCATGGTGGTGTGCCTGATCCTGGGGATGGGCATCCCGACCATCCCCAACTACATCATCACCAGTTCCATCGCCGCACCGGCCCTGCTCAAGCTCGGCGTGCCTTTGATCGTCAGCCACATGTTCGTGTTCTATTTCGGCATCATGGCCGACCTGACGCCGCCGGTGGCGCTGGCAGCCTTCGCCGCAGCCTCGATCGCCAGGGCCTCGCCGATGCGTATCGGCTACAAAGCCACACAGATCGCCATCGCCGGCTTCGTCGTGCCCTACATGGCGATCTATGATCCGGCGTTGATGCTGCAGGGAGAGTGGACATATCTGACAGTCGCCTATGTGGCTGTCAAGGCCGTACTCGCCATCAGCCTGTGGGCCGTCATGACTATCGGCTATATGTGGCAGCCGGTCGGCTGGTTCGGGCGACTCATCGCGTTCGCCGCCACCGCCCTGCTGGTCGCCGCCGTCCCCTTCACCGATGAGATCGGCTTCGCCATGTCGGCCGCGTTTATCCTCTGGCAGTGGTTTACCAACCGCAAGGCGGCCACATGAAATGGGCGCTATTTGCCTCACCGCCGGCTTGATCGCAACGACACTGCCTCTGCAGGCCTTGACCCTGGCATGGACGCACTCGATTGAAAAAATCCGCTGGGAAGAGGATTATCGCGTTGTCGATCGCCGCCTGATCCTCACCGAAGCGCGCATCAAGGGCAGCGGCGCCGGCATGGAACCGCCCGACGCTGCGCTGCTAAGAAACGGCGTCTGGCACTATCGCCCCGCTTTGCCGCCACTCGAACGCTTGCGCCTGACGCACTCGCCCTACGCCAAGGATTATGAACTCTGTAATGCCGGTAGCTGCCGGTCGCTGGCGGAGTTGCTGCCTGGCATGGCAGACACGGCAGTGGTTGAAGTCGCACCCTGTGATCGATAGACGTTCCGTCATCCCGTGAGGAAGCCATGAAGCAGACAAAAATCAAAGGCGTACTGGTCCCGGTCATCACCCCCTTTCGCCAGGACTTGAGCCCGGATGGCAAGCGCTTCGCGGCTCACTGCAGATGGCTGCTCGATCAGGGAGCGAGCGGCCTGGCGATCTTCGGTACCACCAGCGAAGCCAATTCGCTGTCCGTGGATGAGCGCATCGCCTTGTTCGACGAACTGCTGGCTGCGGGCATTCCGCCTGCCCGGCTGATGCCCGGCACGGGTTGCTGCGCGTTCACGGACAGCGTCAGGTTGAGCCGCCATGTCGTCGCAAGCGGCTGTGCCGGCGTGCTGATGCTGCCGCCCTTCTACTATAAGGGGGTGTCCGAAGAGGGCGTGTTCAGGAGCTTTGCCGAGACCATCGAACGGGTCGGCGACCCGCGTCTGTCCATCTACCTCTATCACATCCCGCAAATGAGCCAGGTGCCCATCCCGATCTCCCTGATCGAGCGCCTGCTCTCGGCCTACCCGGTGGCAATCGCCGGAATCAAGGACAGTTCAGGCGATCCCGCCAATCTGCGCGCCTTGCTCGATGCCTTTGCCGGGAGCGATTTCGACGTCTTCCCCGGTTCCGAGTTGCTGCTCCTTGAAGGACTGCGGCACGGCGGCGCCGGCTGCATCACTGCTACGGGCAACGTCAATCCCGGTGCCATCGCCAAGCTTTACGACAACTGGCGCTCGGCCGATGCCGACGCAATGCAGGCCGGTCTCGATGCGGTGCGCAAGGCGATTCAAGCTTTCCCGGTGATACCGGCCGTCAAGGCAACGCTCGCCCGGTGCACCGGCGACGATGCCTGGAGTCGGGTGCGGCCGCCGCTGGTGGAACTTGCCGCCGGGCAGAAGGCACAACTGGCGGCAGAGCTTCAGGCCTTGGCCTTCACGATGCCAGGTATCGCGTCCTTGGCTTGACCTTGCAGCCGATAGAATTGGATTCAGCAGCCTGGATCCGGCCGCACCCCGACCTGCAAAGCACCCTGAGATACAAACAGCCCTCGATTCCCCCCTTCTTGTAGCGACAAGTTCCGGAGCAAGCCGTGGGAAGTTGGAAAGTCGTTCGACAATTCGGCAGTCATCAGCCATCTGCATCGCGCCGCCAAGACGGGCCATTTTACCGAGGGGGCAATCTGGCTCAAGGTGAACGGGAGCTAAGACAGTCGAGCAATCTTTCCATGATGATGTGGTCAGTGGCCGGCCAGATAGCCCATCTGTCGCAATACTACGAGTTGGTCCCGGGCGACATCGTCTATTGCGGCACGCCGGAGAATGTCGGACCGTTGGTCCCGGGCGACATCATGGAGGCTCGCATAAAACTTGCGAAGACTAGCGCGTCGGCGGCAGCAATGTGGCACCCAGCGGACGCCCGACGACCGAGCACCTTGGATGATAGGGGGCGGGTTTCACACATCATAATTGGAAGGCCAGCCACAACAGCAGCCCCTCCATGGTCTCGCGCCACAGACTGGACGACTGGGCGCGATACGGCACGGCGGCTTTCCGCTGACGTTCTATCCATTGAGCGAAACGCTGGACGTCGGTCGACTCATAGAATGAAACCATCAACTCGTAGTTCAAGAACAGGCTGCGCTGATCAAGATTGGCTGAGCCGACGAGCGCCAATTCGTCATCGATCACAACCGCCTTGGCATGGATCATCTGAGGCAAGAGCCAGACGCGGGCTCCCGCCGCCGTGAGCTCCCGCAGGGCGCGGTGACGGGCAAGATCCGCCAGGCGATGGTTCGACTTCCTCGGCAGCAGCAGATCAACGCTGACGCCGCGCCGGGCTGCCAGCGTCAAGGACATGAGGAGGGTCGGGTCGGGCACAAAATAGGGGGTGACGGCGAGAATGCGGTCGCGCGCGATGAAGAAGCCCGAGACCAATAGTGTGTAGAGCGTATCGTCCAACTGGTCCGGGCCGCTGGCAATCAATTGGCCGACTGAGCCTCCGGCCGGAGAACTTACACTGGCTGCAGGCGGAGACTCGGGGTAGGCGCTGTGGGTGGCAAATCCCCAGTCTCGTTCAAACTGCTGTTGCGCCTGCAGTGCCAATGCACCGTGCAGGTCGAAGCTCAGATCGATCCAGGGCGGCTTTGCGCCAGACGTGGCATCACCCGTGAAATATTCTGTCGCGAGATTTCTGCCCCCGCACCATAAGCGCTCGCCATCGGCGATGACCATCTTGCGGTGATTGCGCAGGTTGGTGCGGCCGCGCAGAGGCGAGTGCAATGGCGGCACGAACAAGGCCACCTCCACGCCTTCGGCCGAAAGGCTCTTGATATCGAGACGGCCGCCAAGGTAGAAGCCAACACCGTCGACCAGCAATCTCACGCCTATTCCATCGCGGGCCCGCCTCTTGAGGCTCAATGCAATTTCGTCACCCAGCCCATCCCGCGCGAACATAAAGGTACACAGGTCAATGCTGCGCGTCGCACCGTCTATCGTGTTCCGTAGCGCGTGCAGCGCTTGCACTCCATCTTCGTGGATGTGCAGTCTATCGTAGTGCGCAGCGACGGGAAGTACCATCGCGGCTGCCAGTTGCTGTGTTCTCGCCGCGGGAGCGTGGAGATCGGGCACCGGCGCTGCCGCCGGATGCCCCTTCGCCAGGGGCCGCTGGCTCGCCACCTTGCGATTGCCGAATAGCAGGTAGAGCGGTAAGGCCAGGTAAGGCAATAATACGAGTGCGACGACCCAGGCGATGGCTGCGGAGGGATGACGCCGCTGGTGCAGCGTATGTGAGGCGATGACATAAACGCCCAAACCCAGCATCACGATCAAGCTGTGAAGCGTCAGCCAATGGCCGACCGAGAGTTCAACCACCGTTGTCATAAGAAGGATCGCCCCAGAAGAAGTGGTCCCCTGCAAAACGATAAACGGACTCTACTGGGCGTCACGGCACCGAGCGCCGAAGCAAGGTCAGTCTACCTTGGACTCATCCCGGTACAGTGCCTGACTACGCTTTTCCTTGATCCAGGCGTCGATCTGCTCTAGCGTCATGTAATTGGCCATGTCGAACCGATCCCAGTTCATGATCTGCGGCAACTCCTTCTTCCAGCGCTTGTAAGGCGGGTTGGCGGGCGGGCCGAAACAGAAGATATCGATGACCGCGAGATCGTCGGGAACCCCGAGCAAGGGTTTGAGCGCTTTTTGCGCATGCTCCTGGCCGATCGCCGTAATCCACCAGACGCTGTAGCCGAGGGCCGCCGCCGCGAGATGCGCGGACATCGTCGATGCCGCCACCGACTGCAGCAGGATGCGTTCGGCGTTCTCGTGATATTTGCGGTCGAGTTCCGAGCCGTCCATGAGCACCGGGAACGCCCGCGTCCAGCGGAAGTCCGAAGCGACGACGATGACGCCGGGCGCGGTCTCGAGACCGCGGTAATTGGGCGTGGGGAACTTCATCTTGAGTTTGGCGCGAACGCGCTGTTCCTCGACGAAGTAGTCGGCGATCGCCTTCTTGAGCTCCGGCTTGGTGACGACGATGTAGTGCCACGGTTGCGCGTTGGCGCCGGACGGGCTATGCCGCGCGGCTTCGAGGATAAGTTCGTAGTGCTCCCTCGGCACCACGTAATGCGGATCGAACTGGCGCGTGGTCATGCGATTGCGCACCACGTCCATCAGGGCAGCGTAGCGTTCGCGTTGATCGAACCGGGACTCGTCGGACATGCTCATCTCCTGCTGGTCTTGGGGATTACGGGCAACGCGGGACGATACCCGGGCCGTAGTCGCCAACCATGGTACCGGCACTATACGCTCAGATAACCCTTCTTCACTTCATCGTTGTGTTCAAGTTCAGCCGAGGTTCCGCAGAAACAGATCTTGCCTTTGCTCAGGACATAGTTTCTGTCGGTGAGAAGCAATGCGGCACGAAGGTTCTGCTCCACCAACAAGATGGCAAGACCTTCGCTCCTGAGGTGCCGAATCACGCCGATGATCTGCTCGACAATGAGCGGAGCGAGGCCATGAGCGGCACATATATCTCTTTGATGATCTTGCCGCCTCTCGCCACAAAAGACGCCTTGAATTCGGCGATAGTGTCACGTCCCCCACTGAGATCGGACGCCAGAGTGACGATCTCCTTGCCGCCGTTGTCGTAGACCCACTGTCCTATCGGGTGGCAGATCCGGTACGTTGTCGTCGAACTCCGGAACATATAGGGCATTCCCGCCCAGGCGAGCGACGTAATGCCCGCGCCGGAGACCAGCAGGAGGGTCTTCGTTGTGCGGATGTAATCGACAATTGCCATCGCGACGTTGCTGAACTGTGGCCCGAATATCATGTCGACCTTGTCGCTCTCGACGAGTTTTCGCAGCTTTTGCACACCTACCTGCGGATTCATTTCGTCGTCTTCTCGCACAATCTCGATCCTGCGGCCGGCAACCTCCCAGCCGACCTCGTCGAAACAGACATTCATTCCATTTCGATTCGATCGGGCGGCGTAAGTATCATCGGCGGCTCGCTTATCGGCGGAACCCAGACCGTGCCCTCAGCAAGCTCAGTGGTCCGGGCTGTCTGGCTGCGCTAGACTCGATGGAATCAAGACGGTGTCTTGCTCTTCTGCAGAGTGAGCGAGGCGCCGCGGCTTTGCAGATGGACGTAGTTCACGCTCTGGCGCTTGTCCAATTCCGCGATTAGACGCTGCAACCCCCCGCCGCCACCCGCATCCATTTTTACCGGGCCGGCCGCACGCATCGCGGCAACCTGTTCGGCGTCGGTGAAGAAACGCATCAGCAGTTCGTCGTCGGACACACCGGGGCCACCGATTTGTTGCCGCACTTCCTGCAACGAGGGCTGTGGTGGCTGCCACTTGGCCAATATCTTGGCACGCGGGCGATTCAATACTTTGTCCCTGACGTTCGGATCCATCGAATTGCATTCTTCCTCACCCCACAATCCCACCGCGTACTGGATGACTTCATCGGACACTTCTTTGTAACGCTCGCCGACGACGACATTCATCACCGCCTGGACGCCGGTGAACTGCGAATAAGGGGTGACCATCACTGGGTAGCCGAGATCGGCGCGGACTCTGGAAATTTCCTCCAGCACGACGCCGAGTTTGTCGCTCAGTCCCAACGCGCCGAGCTGAAAGCGCAGGTTTGAAATCATTCCGCCCGGTACCTGATGAATGTAGTGAAAGGCGTCGTAGGCCGCCGGAGCACCCATGGGCAATCCGTCGCGCAGTGCGATTGCCCGGAAATGCTCCTCGACCGGTTTCAGACTTTCCTCATCTACCGTCGTCGCGTAACCGAGTGCGCGCGCGTTCCTGGCCACATCGAACAGCGAAGGGTTGGACGAAGATTCGGCCAGCGGTGGAATCGCGGCGTTGATGTAGCGCAGCCCCAGCTTTATCGCTTCGAGGGCGCACTGCGCGCCGAGCCCGGTATTGCAGTGGGTGTGGAATTCCACCGGGATAGCGCCTACGTTGGCCAGTATCGCGGGAACCAAGGTCTGCAGCCGTTGGGGCGTAAGCAGCGCACCGGGATCTTTCAGGCAAATCCGGAACACGTCCAGCGCGGCAGCATCGCGCGCCTTCTGTGCGTAATATTCATCCGTATGCTTAGGGGAGGCCGAGAAGATCAGGTTGACGATCGGATCGATGCCGAACTTGCGGGCGCTGCCCACCTGCACCATCCATCCGGCGGCAGTATTGGAGCAGTCCGAGATCCGCACTTGTTCGATTCCATGCGCCGCGAGCCGCTCGTACCAGAGTTCGAGGACCGACTTCGGCGTAATCTGGAAGGCGGCCAGATAACGCCCGGTGATCACCCTCAGCGGGGTCTTCTTGATGCGCTGCCGAAGCAGTTGCAAGCGCTCGAAGGGATCTTCGCGCAGCTCGCGGATCAACTTCTTTTCACTGCCGGCGGCGGCGACCTCTATGGCATCGAAACCGGCCCGATCGAGCCTCTCGGCGATGGGCAGCATCATGCCGGTCCGCATCGCCATGGCCCACAGGCTCTGCTGTCCATCGCGTATCGTGGTATCGACGAATTTCACTTCTTCCATATTTCCTCCAGATTTCAGATGGCCGCGTTCGAACCCAGGGCCGTTCGCTTTCTCGCGCCGGCGCCTCTGTGCCGCTCGGCGAACGCATCAATCGTCGCGTACCACGCAAGCACCCGAGTGCGCACGGCGGATAGGCAACGCTTCGAATGCCGCGATAGCCTCGGCGCAATCCATCACGTCGGCGTATTTCTGCCGCATGTCGAAGAGGTTCGCCTGGTGCGGTCCGAGTGCCCGATCGCCGACGCAGTCGGAGACGACGATGGGCCGGAAATTGTGGCTCATGGCGTCGACCACGCTCGCCCGCACGCAGCCTGACGTCGTGCAACCGGCAACGAGCAGCGTGTCGACTCCCCGACCGACCAGCCAGGGCGCGAGCGAGGTGCCGAAGAAGGCGGACGGCTCGGTCTTGCGTATGATCCGCTCACCGGCGATCGGAGCGAGTTCCGGGACGATCTGCGAGATGGCGCTCGAGTCGGTAAACAGCAGGGAGCGCGGGTTCCTCGCGGCGAAAACCCCGGCATCGGATCCGTCCTCGGCATACACGGCGCGCGTATAGGCGACCGGTAGCGATTCGCGTCGGGCGAACGCCAACAGTCCGGTCGTGCGCTGAATCGCAGCGTCGATGTTGCCGCCCCCGAACATCTCCGGGTCGCGGAACCCCACCGTAAAGTCCACGATCAGCAGGCCCCAGCGCTGGCCGGGGCCGATGCTGGCTCCGAATCCCTGAGCAGCGTAAATATCTGATTCGCTCATGGCTATTCTCCGTACCTAGGGCAACGGGTCAGCGGACCGCTGCTGCTCGGCATTTTTCATCCAGGCCGCCTGCAGGGCCGCCCCCAAGACGGCCTGAGCCGCCTTGGGGGGCAGCGAACGAAGTGAGCGTGGGGGTAGTTTCACTTCAGAGACTTGGCCCAAGGTCATGAGCCGGCCGCCGTCGCCGCCGGCAGCGGGGGACACCCACGAATGACAGCCGCCGCTTTCTCGGCGATCATGCCGACGGCAGCGTTGATATTTCCGCCGATAAGATCGGGCATCACGGCGGCATCGACGACGCGCAATCCATCGACGCCGAACACGCGCAGCTCCTCGTCGACGACGGCCATAGCATCGGATTGTAGCCCCATCTTAGAGGTGCCCAACGGGTGATGGGCGGTACTCGACGTGGCGCGTATATGCGCATCGATCTGCGTGTCGGAGTCCTTGCCGGGACCGGGAGACACTTCGGCGGCGATGAAGGGTGCCAGCGGTGCCTGTCTGGCGATCTCGCGCACCACCCGAACGCCATCTCTCAAGGTCTTGCGCTCGCGATCCGTCGCCAGAAAGTTCTGTCGAATGCGCGGCGGAATTGCCGGGTCCGCCGAACGTAGACTTACCGACCCACTGCTCTCGGGTCGAAGCAAGACAGGGCGGCAGGAGAATCCATCGACGAAACTGCGCATGTGTAGATTCGGGCGGCGCAGCGCCGGCCTCAGATAGGCGTCCGCAGCGCTGCAGCGTCTGCCGCTGCGGATGTTACTTTGGAGCAGGCCGAAGCCCTCCTGCGCGGCCGCGTTATAGTCTTCGCTGCGCGCATAGCCGGCCGCGATGCCGGCCTCGAAGTAAGCCGTGACCAGGGGATCCACGTAGCGCGAATAGTGCGCAGTCAACGGGCCGCAGCCGCCGCGATAAAAGCTATCGCCTCGCTCGCACGATTCCTGACGGCGAAAGTAGGGAAGCGTGTGAGCGTAGGACCAGGTCTTGAGCCCCGAGGCTGACCATCGATCGAAGTCGCCACGGTTTCCGCGCACGTGCGCCATGGCATTGATCGAAGAAGAACCGCCGATGACCTTGCCGCGCGCGCACTCGATAGCGCGATTGTCCAGACTCGCTTCCGGCTCGGCAAAATAGCCCCAATCATGAAGGCGGCCGAGCTGTATCTTGCCCCAGCCGAGCGGGATGCGTATCCATGGGTCGCGGTCCCAGCCACCGGCTTCCGACAGCAGCACCCGCGCCGCCCCATCCTCGCTCAGACGGTTGGCCAAGGTGCAGCCGGCGGTGCCGGCACCGACGATCACATAGTCAACGCATCCATTGGGCTTGGCCACTTGCGTCATCCTCCGCTAGGTCGGACCATGTCCCAGTCTGTGACCAAGAAAGTACGCGTCACGTGTTCGTCCTTTGCCCAGGATCTCGATCGGTTAATCGAACAACGCCGGCAACCAGGTGGCGAGCGGCGGGAAGGCCAGGATGGCCACCATCATCAGCAAGCCGATGATGAGGTAGGGCATGACTGCAACGAACACTTGATGCAGCGTTATGTTCGGCGGCACGACCGATTTCATGACGAAGGCGATCATGCCGAACGGCGGCGACAACAGCCCGAGCTGCATCGCCATCAGGAACAGCACGCCAAACCAGATCTGATCGATCTTCAGGTCGGTCACCAGCGGCATGAAGAAGGGCAGCGTCAGCAGCATCATGCTCACCTGATCGACGAAGCAGCCCAGTACCAGCAGGATCGCAATCATCACCAGCAACACGACAAACGGACTGAATCCCTGCGCCCCGACGAGTTTCAGCAGACCGTTGCTGGCGCCGGAAAACCCCAGCAATTGCGAAAACCCGGTTGCCCCGACGACGATGAAGAGCACCATTCCGGAGACGATCAGCGTGTTCTTGAACGACTCGATGCCGATCTTCACGCTGAGTGCGCGGTAGGCGGCGGCGAAGGCGATGGTCGCAAAGGAACCCAGCGCGGCGGATTCAGTCGGGGTCGCCACGCCGGTGGCCATGGAGCCGACCACCACGCCAAAGATCGAGACCAGCGGCAAGACGTAGACGAACAACATCCGATAGCGCTCCCAGCCATGGAGCTCAACCACCTCGGCATCGGGTGCGAGTTCGGGATTGATCTTGACGCGAACCACGATGTAGGCGATGAAGGCCACGGCGAGCAAGAGACCCGGAACGATGCCGCCGATCAACAGGCCGCTGATGGAGATGCCCGAAAGACTGCCCAGCAGCACCGTGAGTCCGGACGGCGGGATCAGCATATCGACGGCACCGATGGCCATGATCGGACCCATGGCCATGCTCGGGTGATAACCGCGGCCGAGCATCGCCGGCGCCATCGCACTGCCCAGCATCGCCGTAGTCGCGATGGTCGAACCGGAGATGGCCGAAAAAACCGTCCCGGCAGACACCGCCACCACCGCCATCCTGCCCGGGACGCGCAAGATCAATCGCTCGATACCTTCGATCACCTTGAATGCCAGGCCGGTCTGAAACAGGACTTCGCCCATCAAGACGAAGAGCGGAATCGGTGTCAGCGAGAAAGACGACACCGAGATCATGGTGTTGCGGGCCAACTGATCGAGACCCGACCACCCCCCCATGAACAACAGGGCGCCAAGAACGTTGATGGTAAGGAACGCGAGGGCGACCGGCAGGCCGAGGAAAAGCAGGACGGTGATGCCGCCCATGAGCAAGAGAAGAGATTCGATCCAGTTCAAAGCGTGGCCTCCGGGTGGTGTCTTGTGCGTCGGACTCAGGCAACCGACGTCGCTTCGTCACGAACCTGGCGTGGTCCATCTGATAGCCGGTAGATGCGAAAGACGAACTCGATCGCCAGCAACAAGAAGGTCACGGGGACCGGCATCAGCAGCCACCACTCGGTGAAGCCGAAGGTCTTGATGACGATGTTGCCGTTCGCCTGGCTGGCCAGCACGGCGCGCAACCCGGCCACCGCCAGGATGATGCACACGGCGATGCCGGCAAAATCGACGATCCACTCGATCCGCCAGCCCCAGCGCGGCGGCAGCGCGCGCAACACCAGATCGAGGCGCACGTGCCGCCCCAGACGCAACAACCACGGGGCCGAGAGGAAGGTCGCCGCGTAGAGGATATACTCGCTCACGTCGTTGGACCAGGGCAGCCCGCCCCAGCGCATGCTGCGCAAGCCCACGTCCGCACAGATCATCAGCATCATGATGAACAGCAGCGCGCAGCCGACCAGGGCGAGTCGCTCGATCAAGGATCCGAACAGCTGGTTCAGGCGGCTCATATGCAACGTCGACGCGAGACTCACTTGGTCAGCAGCGCACGTAGCTTCGGTCCGTGCTCGGGGCTGCGCTTGTTCATGGCGGCCCAAACCGAATCGTTGGCCTTGGTCAGGTAGGCGCGTGCGTCGGCGCCGGTGAAGGTGATGGTCTCTATGCCCGCGGCTGCATGGCGTTTCTTTTCATCCTCGATCAGCTTGCGGTTGTTCAAGTTCAAGTCTTCCATCCAGATCGCCATCTTGTTGAGGAAGGCGCGCTGGGCATCGGTCATGCGCTTCCAGGTGTCTTGGTTGATGAGCACAGCGACTTCGACCGTGTAGAAACCCGGCTCAACGCGGTACTTCGTCTGCTTCTCGATGCCCACATCGAACAGGCCGATCACCGGCCAGGCGTAGCCGTCGAGCAGGCCGCGCTCGAGCGCGGTATAGACTTCGCCCGGAGCGATGGTCAGCAGCGATTGCGCATTGAGCGACTCCAGGAACGGGCGATAGAGCGGGATCACGCGCATGCGCAAGCCCGAGAGGTCCGGCTTGCTGATGGGTTTACGCAGGAAGATGTTGATCGGCACCCCGTCGATCGAGCGTCCAAGGTAGCGCACGTTGAGTCTTTCGCCCCAGAGCTTGTTGATGTAGTCATAGGCGCCGTTCTTGCGCAACTCCTGGGCCGGCAGCGTCGACAGCGACATGGCGTCGCCTTCCGGAAGCACGGTGGTGTAGAAGCCGCCCGCCACATTGACCATGTCGGCGATGCCGGTCTTGGCGGCATTGGCGACTTCGAAGGGAGGCATGACCTTGGGCCCGCCGCCGAGATAATTGATTTGCACCAAACCCTTGCCTTCGGCGTTTACCTTGGCAACGAATTTTTCGAAGTTAATCGAGAAGAAATTCCCTTCGGGCCAGGCGCTGATGGCTTTGAGGGTGATTTCCTCGGCGCTGGCGGTCCCGCCCAGCGCCGAGGAAATGCCACAGGCAAGTATGGCAATCCGGACGAGGTTCTTGAGCAGCTTCATCGTTGTCTCCTTCGTTGAAATCCTTGGGGCGACCTAAATCGTGGGCCGGTTTCAATCTAATCTTGCCCCTGTGCTGCGCCGGCCGGGCAGCGGATCATCCGCGAACGGAGAGGCCACCGTCGGCCAGAGCGTGCGGCGCGGTCCGGGGCCGAACAACTCGTTTGTGCGAGGGCCTGCGCAGCGGCGGCGCCAGACTCACTTGGTCAGCAGCGCACGGAGCTTGGCACCGTGCTCGGGATTGCGCTTGATCAACGCATCCCACGCCGTGTCGTTGGCTTTCTTCAGGTAGAACTGGGCGTCCTTGCCGGTAAAAGTGATCGCCTGTATCCCGGCTGCCGCCTGTTTCCTCTTTTCCTCTTCGACCAGCTTCACCGTCTGCAGATTTTGTTCCTCCATCCAAATCCCTGTCTTGGTCAGTAAGGCGCGTGCGGCGTCGCTCATCTTCTTCCACGTATTCAGATTGATCAGCACCCCGGACTCACCGTTGTAAAAGCCCGGGTCGACGCGATACTTGGTCTGCTTCTCGATCCCCACGTCGAACAGTCCGACCACAGGCCAGACGTATCCGTCGAGCAGATTGCGCTCCAGCGCCGTATAGACCTCGCCCGGCGGTATGGTCAGCATCGACTGGACGTTGAGGGATTCGAGGAACGGCCGGTAGGTCGGAATCACGCGCAAGCGCAATCCGGTCAAATCGGGTTTGCTGATCGGCTTGCGCAAGAAGATGTGGAAGGGAAGCAGGTCGACCGAGCGTGCGAGGTAATGCACATTCATCTTCTCGCCCCACACCTTGTTGATGTAGTCGTAGGCGCCGTTCTTGCGCTGCTCGGCTGTTGTCAGGGTATTCAGAAACAGTGCATCGCCCTCGGGCAACAAAGTGGTGTAAAACCCCCCGGCCACGTTGGCCATGTCGGCAACGCCGTTCTTCACCGCGTTTCCTACTTCAAACGGCGGCATCACCTTGGCGCCCCCGCCCAGATAATTGATTTGAACCACGCCCTTGCCTTCGGCGTTGACCTTGGCGACGAACTTTTCGAAGTTCACCGAGAATAGATTTCCTTCTGGCCAGGCGCTGATGGCCTTCAGCGTGATCTCCTCGGCGCTTGCGGCTGCCCCGCCCAGCAACGCGGCGACGCCACACGCAAGTACGGCAATCCCGACGAGGTTCTTGAGTCGCTTCATGCTAGTCTCCTCCGTTGAAATTCTGTTGAAATCACTCGAGCGCTGGTTCCAATATTGTACTATGCAGCCGACGACTTTATCCCGGGGCGCCCCTTCGCATCTCCGCTGGTTCTCCCCCAAATACTCGTCATTATGCTTGCAGCGGCTGGGCGATAGTATAAGTCGCACTGGCACATGCAATCAATTTTCCATTGAGCTTGGAGGTTCCCATTGTTCCCAACTTCGAGAAGGTATTCAGGACGCCGATCTTGAACGGTGGCCGGCCCTGGGCCAGCGCACGGGTCGTGCCGAAGGGCAGCGCCAGCGAGGTGCCGGCCGCGGCCAAGCCGAGAACAACTTGGCGCCGGCTCGGGGATGCATCTTTCGGTTCGTGCTGATTCATTGCTGTCTCCTGTCTCCTTGACAATGAGTACACAATTATGGGAAATTCAAACCTCCAGAAGCTTGTTGCCGGCTTGTTCCAGATTGCCAACATCCATGCATCCATGCGCTGCGTTGCAGCAAGAAATGCAGCGAGCGACTTGTTGCGAATCTAATGCAAATCGATCTAACTGACAAGTTTATTGGATTGCGCAGCGGCGTTCTATGATATTGGTCGCCTAATGAGTTCCCAAGAGAAGGGCTGCACTGATGAAATGTTTTTCGTTGTCGCGTATCGAGCGCCGTACCGGGGGTGGCCATGGCGCGCGTACTTGAAGGAATTCGCGTCGTCGAACTCGGCACCTTTATCACCGGGCCCTACGCGGGAATGCTGCTGGCCGACCTCGGCGCCGCTGTGCTGAAGGTCGAGCAACCCGGGAGCGGCGATCCCTTCCGCGGTTATCAGGGCTCGCTCTACGGCCACAATTTTCATACCTTCAACGCGCGCAAACGCAGCCTGGCGCTCAATCTCAAGTCGCCTCAGGCCGCCGGCGTATTCGAACGCCTGGCGCTGCAGGCGGACGTATTGGTGGAGAACTATCGCCCGGGGGTTCTGGACGATCTCGGCCTGGGCTGGTCGCGCCTGCACGAGATCAATCCGCGCCTGGTCTATTGTTCGATCACCGGTTTCGGAAGTTCCGGCCCTTATGTCGACAGGCCCTGTTATGACACGGTGGCGCAGGCGCTGAGCGGCTACCTGAGCCAATACCTGGACCCCGACCAACCGCGCATCTTCGGTCCGGCGGTGGCCGATACGGTAAGCTCGATCTATGCCGCTTTCGGGATACTCGGCGCGCTGGTCGAGAGGGCGCGCACCGGAACAGGCCGGCGGGTTGAAGTGGCGATGCTCGACAGCATGATCGCTCTCGGCGCCGCGGCCTTCACCTCCTTCTTCGCCGACGGCACCGTGGCGGGACCGGTCACGCGGCCCGCCACCTCGCAGGCGCACGCGCTGCGCTGCAGCGACGGCAAACTGATCGCCCTGCACCTCGCGTCGGTGGACAAATTCTTTCAGGCTTTGATAGTGGCGATCGAGCGCCCCGGGCTGGCGCAGGATCCGCGCTTCGCCAGCGTCATGGCGCGGCAGAAGAACTTTGAAGCGCTGGCTGCCGAACTGCAGCGCGTATTCATCGACCGAACCCTGCCGGAATGGGTAGCCACTCTGGTCGCGCACGACGTTCCGCACGCGCCGGTCGCCACGGTGGACGAGGTCTGTGTCGACCCACAGGTCGTGCATAACGGCTTGTTCACCACGCTCATCCACCCGACGCAGGGGGAGGTGCACAACACCCAGCGCCCCATACTCTACGACGGCTCACGCGAGGCGGGCGATCTTGCACCGCCAACGCTGGGTGAACACAGCGAGGAGGTCCTGCGCGAACTCGGATTCGACGTGGACGAAGTCGCTGCCATGAAACGTGACGGGGTGATCCAGATTTGGCGCTCGACGCCGGCCCCAGCCTGACAACATCCAGGAGACCGTCTTTGAACACGACGATGGATACACTCACCGACGACGAGGTCAGCCAGATTTCCCTGCTGATCGAGACGCTCGACCGCTCGACCCTGGACTTCCTGCAAATCGATTCGGGCAGCTTCAAAGTCACCATCAGCAAGGGCGGCGCCGGGCCGCTGGCGCCGCTACCGCCAACGGCCGCTGCTGCGGTCAGCGCGCCGGCCGCAGCGCCGGTGGCAGCGCAGGCCGCCGTGCCGGCGAGCGCTCCGGCGACGACCGCAGCGGCCAAAGCCGTCCAGGAGGAGGGAACCTTGGCCATCCTCGCCCCGATCATGGGGCGCTTCTACTCCCGGCCCGAACCGGGAGCGCCACCCTTCGTCACGGTCGGCGCCGAAGTCCTCGAGGACACCCCCGTCGGGCTCATCGAAGTCATGAAGCTCTTCAACACCGTGCAGGCCGGCGTGCGTGGAACCATCCTGGAGATCTGCGTCGAAGACGGCGTCTTCATCGAATTCGGCACCCCGATCTTCCTGGTGCGGCCTGGCGACGCCGGCGGCTAGGCGGGCGCCCGCAAAGGGAGTTGACCTTGGCGCTCGAGCGCGCGCATTTGCGTTCTGGACAGACACATGAATGAGGTGAAATTCGTCGACACCACGATTCGCGATGGCCAGCAAAGCCTGTGGGCCTTGGCGATGCGCACCGGCATGATGCTGCCCATCGCCGAGCGGCTCGATCAGGCAGGCTTCGATGCCATAGAAGTCGCCGCCGGCGGCAGCGAAAAGAAGTTGATACGCGAACTGCGCGAAGATCCCTTCGAGCGCATGCAACTGCTTCGGCAGCGCATCAAGAAGACGCCGCTACGCCTCATCTGCGGGCGCTATCTGGCCGCGTTCCAGATCACTCCGCATTCGGTCCATGAACTCTGGTTCGAGAGGCTGGCGGCGCACGGCATCAACCAGGTGCGAATTTCGGATTGTTCCAATACTGCCGCCGGATGGCAGGAGCAGGTGGGCAATGCGCGCAAGGTCGGGATCGATCCCATCGTCAATCTGATCTTCTCGCTCTCCCCCAAGCATACGGATGAGTATTACGCGCGGAAGGCGCGCGATGCCGCAGCGCTGGACGTGTTCCGGATTTGCCTAAAAGACCCGGGGGCGCTGCTCACTCCCGACCGGTTGCAGACACTCGTACCCGCAGTGCTCGCCAACGTGGGCGGCATTCCGGTCGAGTTCCACACCCACTGCAATACCGGGCTCGGCGCGCTGTGCACCCTTGAAGCCATCAAACTGGGGATACGCTACATCAACGCCGCGATCCCACCGATGGCCGAATCTTCGTCCAACCCGTCCTTGTTCGATGTGGCCAGGAATGCGCGCGCACTCGGCTACACCACGACGGTGAATGAGGAGATCCTGAAGCCCGTCGAGGAGCATTTCAGGGCGATCGCGCGGCAGGAACACTTGCCCATCGGCGCTCCTGCGGCATACGACGCCTTTCACTACATCCATCAGGTACCGGGCGGAATGATTTCCAATTTGCGCTTCCAGCTTGGCGCATTGGGACTGAGTGAGAAGCTCGGCGAGGTGCTGGAGGAGATTTCAAGAGTACGTGCGGACCTGGGCTACCCAGTGATGGTCACCCCCTATTCCCAGTTCACGGGAGTCCAGGCGGTAATGAACGTCGTCGTCGGCGAGCGTTACAAGGAAGTGTCCGATGAAGTCATCCAGTACGCGGTGGGACTGTGGGGCGAGGAGGAGAGCAACTCGATGGATCCGAACGTCCGCGACAAAGTATTGAACCGCCCACGTGCCAAGGCATTGGCGAAGTGGCAGCCGCCGCAGCCCTCGCTGCAAGAGGTACGGCAACAATTGGGGGGCCCGGGTGTGTCCGACGACGACCTACTGATGCGTTTCTTTACCGACGCGGAACAGGTTGCCGCGATGCGCGCGGCGGGTCCGGTCAATTTGAATATCGTTGCCGGGCGGGGTTTGCAGAGTCTCATCGAGGAAGTGGGCAAGCGCAAGAATGTGAACTACGTCCATCTGCAACACGACGGCGGGTCGCTCACCTTGCAGAGGAACAAGAAACAAGTGTAGGGTGCCTAGGGTGGAAGTGGCCCCGATTTTTTGACAGCTGTCCCGACTTATTCGTAGACGCCGGGCTGATCGCGGAAGGCGCCGCGTTACCTCGCTGCCAGCGCCAGCTTGAGCGGCACCGACTTACCGGCGCCGGCGTTGACGTTCTCGGGCGCTGCCGCGAGCGCGCGCCCCGGATCGACGCCGGCTTCCTGCAGGGCGGCGAGAATGACGCGCGTGCGCGCAGCACCCAGCCGGCTCAAGGCATCTGCGGCCAGCGGCTGCTTCTGGTCCAATTCGTCCTCCAGCTTCTGATAAAAAGCGCTGGCATCGGCCACCTGCGGCTCGCCCTGGATCAGCTTGCCGACGCGCTGCCATAAGGGCAGTTTCTCCCGCGCCGACACGGTCTTGAGTTCTGCGGCAGCCGGCTCGCGAACCGGAATGGCGCCCTCTGCCGCCTTCTTCTGCTTGTCCAATGCCGCAGCGCCGAAGCGCTCGGCATACAGGTCCCGCAGCGCCCCGCGCACGGCTCGATCGCGCAGGTCCACAGGTCCGGGTTCCTCGCCGGACTCGAGTTTGATGCCGGCACGCTTGGCGATTTCCAACCGCACCGCGCGCGCCTTCAGCGCGGCGCCGTCGGCGGCCTCGCTGTACTGCCCCGGCACCGAAAGTTTCAGCTGCGCGCGCTTGGACAATATCTGCGCCACCTGTTTTAGCTTTTCCCGCTCCGGCGGCAACAGGCGCTCGCTGCCCGGATCGAAATCGATAGCCTCCAGCTTCTCGCCGCTGATGCCGAACAAGTTGCCGAGCGCTCGGAATGGCGCGGTGACGATCTTGGTCAGGACGCTGCCGATGGCCTTCCAGACCACCGCGCCGTAGCTGAACTGCGGATCGCTCAGGTTGCCGGAAACCGGCAGGCCGAGGTCGATGCGGCCATCGCTGTCCTTGAGTATGGCGATCGCCAGCTCCAGCGGCAGCTTGAGCGCGTCGGGGCTATCGACCCGCTCGCCCAGGGTCAGCTTGTCGATGACGATCTGGTTGGCGCCCTCGAGCGCGCTGTCGCGCACCTTGTATTGGAGATCGAGCGATATCTTGCCTTCAGCGATCTTGTAGCCGGCGAACTTCATGGCGTAGGGCGAGGCCGACACCATGTCGACATTCTTGAACACGACGTTGACGTCGGTGTTGTCGCGCGGCGCGAAGGGGTTGAGCGTGCCGCGGATGCGCGCCAGCCCGAACTCATCAACCCGGCCGTCGAGTTCGATCTGGCTGCGCGAATCCCGTTGCGACGCGAGGCCCGTGACCACGCCGCTCAGTTCGTAGATCTTCGCGCCGAATTGCGGCCGCAGGCTGAGGTCGGTGAAAGCTAGCTTGGCATTCTGCAAGCGCAAGCGCTGGATGCGCACCGGAAAGGGATCATCGGCCGCCGGCGGCGGCGCCGGCACCTCGGCGCTGGCAGCGGAGGCGGCGGGGCGTACCAGCAGCCGCACGGCATTGAAGCTGCGGTCGTTCTCGATGATCAGCGTGGCGCTGGGCTCGACCACGCGCAGTTCCGGGATCTCCAGCCGATTTGGCGCGAGGGTCGCGGTGAGCTTCTCGGCGCCCACGTTTTTCCAGGAGGCGAACCGTTCGCCGTCCTCTTCGTCGAGGGCGAGGTCAGCAATGTCTACGCTGCCGACATAGCGCAGGCGGGTGCTCTTCGCCCCTGCGCTGAGCCGTCCCTGCGCGGAGACGCTGCCGCCGGCGATCTTCAGCTTCACATACTGGCCCAGCAAGGGCTGCAAGGGGGACAACGCCAGTTGCTTTATCCGCAGCTCGGCCTGCAGCGCGCCACTGGCCGGTACCACCCTGCCCTGCGCCGACAACTGGCCGCCTTCACGCAAGGCGAGACTGGATTTGAAGCTGACCGGACGCGTCAAGTCACTGCCGGCGCCTTCGAGTTGCACGGCGATGTCCTGCACGTGGACCTTGACGCCGCTGCCCTGGTCCTCGACCTCGGCGGCGAATTTGCTCAACTCCACGCTCTTGGCCACGGCGATCCAGGCCGGGCCCACGGGTGACGTCGGTGCCACCGGTTTGCCGGGCGTGCCGAACTTGGGCAGCAGCCCCAGGACGTTGAGCTGCCCCTTGCGGTCGCGAACGAACTGCGCCTGTCCTCCCTCGGCATAGAGCCGACCGAGGCTGGCACGCCGCGCGGCCAGATCGAGCACACCGTCGGTGAAGCCCAGCCGCGCGAGCTTGAACGGCGTCTGTGCGCCGCTCGCCAAGGCCAGATCGGCGAGCGAAAACGCGGCGTCGGCGACCGTCAATTTGAAGTCCGTGCCGGCCTGCTCGGCGGCCAGTTGCAGTCTCAGTTGTACTCTTGCCGCGCTCAGTTTGGTTGGCGGGCTGACGGTCTCATCGACCACGCTGATCGCCAGCTGATCGATGACGGCCTGCTTGACCCCCAGCTTCCAGTTGTTGATGACCACCGGCTGACCCCGGACCGGGGCCGCCGCGGGTCCGGCGGCCGTCACCATGAGGTCCGCCAGATCGAGTTGACCTTTATTGTCGCGCCTGGCCGTGAGTTTGCCGCCATCGACGCGCAGTTCGCCCACCGTCGCCTCGCGGCGCGCCAGGTCGGCGCTGATGCCGCTCACGTCGACGCGCGTCAGCGCGGCGAAGGAATCGCTGCGGCCCTCGCGCGCCAGTGCCAGGTCGCGCAAGGTCAGGCTGGCGCCGGCGATGCTGGCTTCGAGCTTGCCGTTGCCATAGGAAAAGTGGTAAGGCAAGGTGGCGGCGAGGTGTCCCGCGGCCAGGGTCGCGCGGGTGTAGGACTTGAGGTACACCGCCAGTTCCGGCAGGACGGCGTTTTCCAGCGTCAGTTCGCCGCTGCCGCGGATCGGGTTGACCGACGCCTCGCCCTTCCAACGCAGCTTGCCGCCACGCGCCGAATCGGCGCTGAAGGTGTAGCTGTCGCTCTGGTCGGGCAGGGTACTGAAATTGGTCAGTGCAAAATCGATCGAAGAAAAACTGTTGGCATATCCGGCCCGCCGATCGTGCACCTCCACCTTGCCCTGTTCCAGCGCAAAGCGCCCTATCATCACCCGCGGCAGGCTCGTGTCAGCGGAAGCTTCATGGGGCCGTCCATCGAGCGTAGCCAGCAGTTCGGCGAGATTGAATTTGCCGTCCGGCGCGATCACCAGGCTCGCGCTCGGTGCCGTGATGCGGATTTCGGCAAAGCTCCAGGCGCGCCGTATGATGGATCGCCACTGCAGTTCGATGGCGAGTTTGCCGATAGCGAATAGCGGCGCGCCATCGGCTTCGGCCAGGCGCAGGTCCAGTGACTCGAGGCGCAGGGTATAGGGGTTGAAAGTGACCTCGCCTATCATCGCCTGCCGAGCCAGCGCGCTCTGCCCGACCTTGGCCACCTGATGCTCGATCACGAGCGGCACCAGCCAAAACCCGGCCAGCGTATACGCGGCCAACAAGCCCGCCGCAACCGACAGCCAGCGCCCCCACCTGACATTCATAGACCGCAACCTCACCCTCATGCCCATTGCATCTACATTGCCGTGTTCCGTGCAATTGTCTGCCTTTCCGCGAGTTCTGTCGCCTCACTCAGTTACGCCCTCATTCCGAGGCCCAGCGAAAATCGATGGTCCTGAGCTTGCCTGTGCTGACGGATATCCGCTGTTTTACCGCCTTGCCGGCGACGGTCGCGACGATCTGATAATCACCCGCCGCCAACTTCACCAAAAACCACGGCCCTTCGGACGTGGTATCCAGAAGCGGTGTACCTTTCGCATCGGCGATGGCGACCCTGACGTCGCTCAGGTAGGCGCCGGAGTTTAGAGCGAACACGAGTTTGACATTGAAATCCTTGGCGAGCGAATTGAGCCGGTCGATGGAAGTCGTTCCGACACCGCCAGACACATAGGAGACATTGCCGGCGGTCTGAACGATAGCATCGCCATCGGCGCTCGCGACGGCAACCAGGCATGCAGAACCCAGCAGAATGGCCGCAAGGCCGCGCGTGAACAATTTGATCTTCATAGCGAGAGTCCCCTTCATGTCATGATCCTCCGATTTCATCGAGCTATCGGGCCTCGGATCAGGCGAGCGCCGACTCTTGGCAGGCAGCCTGATAGCGTCTCTGCAGATAGGCCAAGCCCTTGCCCGTCACCAGCGAGCGGGCGTACAAGCGCTTCTCATCGTTCTTGTCGATCCAGTTGCGCTGGATGACCTTGAAATAGCCGGCGTCAATGTGACACTGGTACGGCAGATTATTGGGCAGCAGAATGCCGCCTCGATGCAACCAGGCGAAAAACTTGGCCGGACCGATACCGAGAATTTTTGCAACATCCTGGATGCTCTGTGTATTGGTGGCGCCGGCGACGGCGTCATGGAAAGCCACCTTGGGTGCGTCATCCGCGATCTTGGTTTCCAACGCAATGACGCGCTCGGTGTAGCCGAGCAGCAAGGTGCGCAACTTGCCCGGATCGGATAGCACCTGGCGGGCGTCGAGATCGACTACGACCGCCTTCAGCCGGCGCTCGCAAGCGATGAAGTATTGCCGCGCCTGCTTGCCCTTTTCGTTGCGCTCGACGATCGACAGCTCTTTAGCCATGTCGAGCGTGAGGTGGTAGTCGATGTGGCCCTGCAGCCCGGTCGCGCCTTGACTCCCCATGTGGGGAAGCGTGTAATCCAGGCCCTCGACGAAGCCGAACTGATCGATGCGGGCTTTGATCCACGTGGCGAAGTCCTTGCCGACAGCCAACCACCCATGAAGCACACGGGCATTGACGGTGGGCACAACCTCAGCGCCGACAGCTCTATCCTCGATGGGAATTAGCGCTGCCGCCATCAATTGATGGGTAACTCCCGGCAACTGATCATCGCGGCTGAGCCTGAGAATCGCTTGGTGCAGCGGATGTTGATCCATCACGAACCTCCGGCTCCATTGTTCCTAGAAGACACCCGCGGACACCATGCCACAACCCCTGGCGCCCCTCTGTACGCTGGCGCTCATTAGGGCCGATGTCCAGGGCCTATTCCGTGGCGATCTAATAGGCTCCACCCGGGCAGTACACGAGATCGTCGAATGTGTCGTCGCTCTCGAAGCAGGAGGGATTACTGCTGTCCTGCGAAAGTTCCGTCGACACATAACCCAGAAGCTGCACATCCGTGAGTGCAATCGGCTGTGCCGTGGCGAGTATGAAAATGAAGGGGAGTATCACGACAGAGCCACTTCGATTGTCATGCGGCACACAGCGTCCCCAATGTTCTCGTCGAAGATCGGCTTGTCCATGATGTCCTCCGGGTTGGTCCGGCAAACCGCGAAATTGCGAGGAGCCATTGAACGCACAATGACAACAAACTAATACGGCGTCGGTGCGCTGCCACACTGAGCAAGCCAGGAGCCGCCTCGCTGCGACGCGGAAGGTATTGCATCAGCGCGGCGCGCCGAACACCTGGGTCCAGTACACACCCATCTCGCTCTTGCGATCGACCGAGAAAGCAACGCCCATTTCGGTAAACGCCGGATTCATCAGGTTGGCGCAGTGCCGCGGGCTATTGATCCAGCCCGACATCGCATCCTCGGGTTGCAGTTGCCCGCCAGCGATATTTTCGCCGATCGTGCGGTAGCGGTAGCCCGCGCGCTCGACACGCTGGGCCGGATTGGTCCCGTCGTGACCGCCGTGGCTGAAGTAGCTGTGGTGCGCCATGTCCTCGGAATGCGCCCGCGAGGCCGCGGCGAGCGAGTCGCTCCAGCGTACCGGCCGCGCCGCATCGAACGCCCTGTTGCCGCAGTTGCGTGGTGTGGCGCGGGTCTGATTGACGAGGTCGAGCACGCGCCGCCCTGCGGAACGCTCGGACATCCCCAACAACGGCGCGAACGGCGCGGCCATCACGATCCAGACCTGGTGCGCATCCAGATAAATGCCGACTTCAGTCACGGCGGCGTCCTGCAACTGTCGGCAGTAGCTTAGCTGTGCGAGCATCTCAGCAAGCTGTGCGCCGACGACGTCACCTGCAAAGCGAAGGGCATTGGAGCGCGTCGCCCGGTACCCGGCCGCTCTAAGACTTTGCTCAAGTCCATTTCCGCGCGCAAGCGCTTCGGCGACCCGCTCGAGCTCGGCCCGTGGCTGCAGCGGAGGTAAGCGCTCGGCGAACGAGCAATGGCCTTCCCCTGCGCGCAGCCCGTTGATCGTCGCGTAAAGATCGCTCGCCAGCGCATTGAGAGCGGCGACGAGCAACAGGAGAAAGGAAAGAATTCGAAGACGCATGATCCTGAGCGGTGGATGGAGTCATGCTGCTCGATTGAGCTGGACATTCAACGCGTCAGATAAGCGTGTCAACTGCAGGGTGATGCCTGTATTCAACGACAAAGTTCTTGGCATCAGGGTTGTTTAGGACCCCTGTCCACCGCACTCATGAAGTGCTTCTGAAACCTAAGTGGGTCCGCAATCCTCTCTATCGGAGTCTGCTCCCCGCCGGTGCCGGAAATGGTGATGGACCCGAAATTGAGAATTCGACCCATGATTCCCTGATCTACTTTGATGCTCTCGATCTTGTCCAAGCGGAGTTCAACGGTGGTTCGCTTTATGATGCCGCTCTTTGAGATGATCCGCCTAGTCGTGATGGCAAGCTCCGTCGTCCTGCAAATGACCCACGCCCACAGGAGCAGGAGCAAGCCAAGACCGAGCACCGGCAACAGGACGATACCGATCAGCACCAGAGCTGGCTGGGACCACATGCTGCGACGCGCCTGATAGATGGCCCGCTCACCATCGACGAGTATCTTGTTGATGTAGGAGGTCATCTAGAGAAGACCCAAGTGGAGACGCTTCGTGGGGCCGATTCCCGCCGCTGCATTCACCTAAGGTGAAAACTGCCGGCTCCGAATAGCCCAATCAGCCCGATAACGATCAGATATATCGCAACGATGAAGTTCAGCAGGCGGGGAACCACAAGAATGAGGATCCCGGCAAGCAGGGAAACCAGGGGCGCAAGGCTCAGGTTGATGTTCATGAAGGCTTCCTTTCCGTCAAGTATTTCATCAAGGGCAAGTGCACGCGTCGGCGCGCTTGCGAAGAGCGAAAATGCGCTTTAAAACGCGGTCCATCTGTGCGCTGGTACACACAGCAGACGGCGCGCACACGCTGCACGGTGGCGCGCGGAAATTGCGCCTCCCGTGCCCGCCTTGACGAGGTGCAGCAGATGCCGACAGCGAAAAAGACCCGGAACAAGGCTGCTGTTCCGGGTCAGGTGCTACAGGCGCTCGTCCCGGAGGGGGCCAAGAGCGAACACCGGCTGATACGATGCCTTATCGCAGAGATTCGCTCTGTACGCCGCCACACACAGCCCTCAATATCCGGAGCATTGCATCGGACAGCGATGGCATCTGTGCCCGCCGCACTATCGGTCGACGAGCTTCAGATCTGGTCCGGTGTACCGGAGCTTTCTGCCGCTGGGTAGCGCCAGGTAGGGCTCGGCTTCTTCAACGGGGAGTCCATAGGCAAAACTCATCGCGCCTTTGCTGAAGCTGCCGACCCCGTAGCCGCGGAACACGTTCAAACGCTTGAAATGAAATGTCGCGTTGCTACCATCACTGCAACGCAGCGCTCCCGATCCGCCAAGCAAGGCGCTGGAAGTAAACTGTCCGTCGCATTTTAGATCGGGATCCTTTTGCGAATGAATGGCGAGCGTTCCCGCCCCGTTGAGATGGCCTTCGGCCTCACCCACGAACAGCTCATCGGCCAGTATCGCAATAACCACACCCGTCGCGGAAAACAACCCTGCCTGCGCCAGAGTAGCCACACCGGCTAGTCCGATACACGCCGCAGCCATAACCAACATTTTTCCCATTGGAGGCATCCTGATCAACTATCGCTCGACAACGGAGCTGGCGGCCACTGGGCGCCATCTACATCTATCGTATTATGGTTCTTGCCTCCGACTTGCGCTGTGCGCTGGCCCACCTATGGAGGAACACATCATGCGGTCGGGCATGACTCCAAAGCCTTCCGCAATCGAGCATGATGGGGTTCTGGTAGGGCTTTGACTCCATAGGGAAAGCGCTGCCTTTGCACCACGTGCGCAAATAGTGGTTACACTTCAGTGATGCACCGACTCTACGCTGCCGCCGCATTCGTTTTCATTATCTGGTTTTCGACAGTCTGTGCGGCGGGCGTTCGCAATGTCGGCGTTGCGCCGCTTGCCGCAGGTCCGTTTCCCGTAGCCTGCAGCGACGTCGCCTATAACGCAGCCAGCGTGAGTCAAATTGGCGGCAGCCCGGCGGACTTTTGGGAAGGCAATCCGCAGAATGGGCGACCCCGATACTTCACCGATATCCTGCTCGAGCCCCAGGACACGATACAAATCAACCCGATCGTGCCAAACGACAGCAGCTTCTACGTGCAGAACTCGAACACGCCGGTGCCTTTTGTCGTAATCGTGTGTTACCCCACCAGCACAAGCAACACTCGCCCGGACTACCCATTGGCGGACGCATCGGTCGTCCCGAAAATGCAACGGGCAGGGCAAAAGCCGATATTCCCCCCTCTGGTGCCGCCGCCGCTATTGTCAGGTCAGGACGATCCGAATTTCTTGCCCTTGCTCGTTCTCTCGCACGGGCTCGCAGGTAGTCCGCTCAATACCGATACTCTGGAGATCATGAACTCGCTGGCGAGCTTCGGCTATGTCGTCGCCGCGCCATTCCACGGTGATGCGCGCTTCTCGCTAATCCAGATAAGCACCATCGCCGACCTGACGTCGGTGCTGTATAACTTCGATAGGTTCGTCGAAATGGAAGCGCTCCGGCCTCTGGCGTTGAAAGCCACCGTTGACGCGATACTTGCACATCCGGATTTTGGTCCGCGCATCAACCCCAACAAGATCGGCGGTTTTGGCGCAAGCATGGGGGGCGCCTCGATGACCTGGTTGTTGGGTGCATCTGTCACCGATGGCTTTCACAGCCAAAACGCGCATGCGACCGTGCGCGATCCGCGCCTCAAGGCTGTGGTTGGCTACGTGCCGTTTGCCGGCGAGAGCTTTCTCCCAGCCTTCGGCGTAGACAATGGCACTGCCATCAACGTGAATACACCCTACCTGGCGATCTGCGGTACGGCAGACATAGTGGCGCCGAGGTATCGCATGGAGCAGGCGATGAGCTTGTTCGGGAATTCCCACTACATGGTGGCGTTGACCGGGGTTCCGCACGGGTATGACAACAGCTACGCGGGTGACGTCCTTGGCTGGACCATTCCGTTTCTCAACGCCTACGTCAACGGTGACGCGAGTGCGCTGGCGAATTTCCTGCAGCAGAAAGATGTCCTCGGCGGACTGGATGATAACGTCGTGATCGATTACACGGCGCCGGCGTGGGGTTCCCTCAGCCCGACGCTGGTCCTCGCGCCCGGCTGGAACCTGGCCGGCAACGGTGTCGAAACGCCGATTGCAGTCGCCACCAATTTTAACTACCCGTCCACAATAGCGACGATCTGGAAGTGGGTCACGTCAGGAACCGCAGCAGGGATCAACTACCCCGCTTGGGCGTTCTATTCGCCGACCCAGAGCGACGGTGGGCAAGCCTATGCGGCGAGCAAGGGCTACGATTTTCTGACCACGATCAATGCCGGTGAAGGCTTCTGGGTGAATGCAAAGACGGCGTTCACGGTGCCCTTGGCTTCAGGCACGGGGGTGCAATCCTCGAGTTTCACGCCAGCGCTTGCCGCGACACCGGGTGGAAGACACGCCTTGCCCCATCGCTGGAGCCTGATTGCGGCAGGGGATAGTCCGACCCCAACCCGCTTCGATGCAAGCATCGCTACCGTGCAGTCCGCACCGCCGGCGACGGGAAGCACGGGCGTATACACGAACCTCACCACACTGTGGGCCTGGGATGCCGCGCAGCAGCGCTGGTACTTCTGGGCGCCGAGCCTGGTCAATAGCGGAGGCCTGACGAGCTATATCGGGAACAATAACTACCTCGACTTCGCGACCATGCCAAGTACGCCGGCCGGCACTCTAGCGCCGACAACGGGATTCTGGGTGAACATGCCGTAGAGGCATCGTCGCCGAACCCGCACGCAGCATCCGGTAGCGGTATTCTGGCGACTCACAAGAACAGGGAATCGGCATGAGCAAATCACGCGGCAAAACGGCTATTGTCGGCGTCGGAGAGATTCCGAACGGGCGCTATCCCGACCGGGGCGCGATCTCGTTCGCTCTGGACTCGGCACGCATGGCGATCCTCGATGCCGGCATCGACAAGGATGAGATCGACTTCGTCATTTCGACGACTTCGGTGCTCAGTTTTCAGTTCAGCAACGAACTGGCCACCTGTCGCATCGTCGAAGAATTGGGACTGAAGAACGTCACCGCCAATTGCCAGGTGTTCTCGGGCGGGTCCGGCAGCAGCAACGCACTGCGCATCGCCAGCGCGCTCATCGAAACCGGTCGCGCCAGGAACATCCTGTTCGTGCATTGCGAGAAACTGGGCACGGGAGTGACTTCTCAGGGCGGCATCGACCTGTTCTCCACCGCGGGTATCTCCGCGGAATGGGAAGTGCCGTTCGGCCAGCACTATTCGACCGTCGCGGCCTTGGCCACGACACGCTACAAGTACGAGACCGCGACCACCGACGAGCAACTCTCTGCCGTCTGTGTCTCCAACCGCAAGTGGGCGGAGCTCAACCCCAACGCCTATTTCCGCAAGCCGCTGACGATAGACGAGGTGATGGCTTCGAAGATGCTATCGACGCCCCTGCGCGCCAAGCACTCGAACATGCTCTTCGACGGCGGCGCCGCGTTTGCCATCACCTCCGGCGAGCGCGCGCGCGATCTCATGGAAAAGCCGGCGTACGTGCTGGGCGAAGGCGGCATCGTGACCACTTCGCCTACAGCCAAGAGCCGGATCTGACGCGCTTCGGCTGGGCCCGGGCGGGCCGCCAGGCTTTCGAAGAAGCGGGCATCACGCCGGCCGACATCGATGTCGCGGAGATCTACGACTCCTATCCGATCTACCAGTTGATCGCGTTCGAAGAGATCGGCCTGTGCCGGCGCGGCGAGGCCGGCGAAATGCATCTGCACGGCGACACCTGGCCCGGCGGGTCCATCCCCACCACAACCGACGGCGGCATGCTGTCCAAGGGCCACACCGGTGCCGGTGGCTCCGTGTCGCTGCTGGTGGAAGCGGCCCGGCAGGTGATGGGCAAGGCCGGGGGGCGCCAGGTCCCGAACGCCCGCTTCGCGGTCGAGACGGCCGTGGGCGGCACCTACATGGACGCCCAGGTGACCATCCTCGGCAACCAAACTCCCTGAGGGAGAGGTCATGAGCGCAGAGCCGATACAAGCAAAACCGCTGCCGGTCGTCGCCCCCTGGGCGCGCCCGTTCTGGGACGCCGCCCGGGAGAACAAGCTGGTCCTGCAGCACCGCAACGACTGCGGCAAGACGATCTTCTATCCGCGCCAGTCCTGTCCGCATTGCTTCTCCGACAAGCTCGGTTGGCAAGCGGCTACAGGACGCGGCACCATCTATAGCTACACCGTGGTCAAGGCCAACGCGCCCTCGGCCTTCCTCGCCGACATGCCCTACGTGATGGCGGTCATACGCCTCGAGGAAGGCGTGCAGATGCTGGCCAACATCGTCGGCTGCGAGTTGGCGCAGTTGCGTTGCGACATGCCGGTGCAGATGGTCTTCGAAAAGCTCAACGACGAACTCACCCTGCCCAAATTCCGTCCGGCAACAGCCTGAGGAAGAACCCAATCATGACCCAGAAGAAATACGGCGACGACTTCAAGCTCGGCGACGTGTATGTCACGCCGGGCATCACGGTCACCGAATTCCACGTGGTGGGTTGGGCCGGGCTGACCGGCGACTCTTACCCGCTCCACATGGACCACGAGTACGCGGCCAAGACCCAGTTCGGTGAGCGCATCGCGCACGGCCCGCTGATCTTCGGCCTCGCCGTCGGACTGGTGGCGCTGTCCGGTATGGCGAAGAGGCGGTGATCGCCTGGCTCGGCGTAGGCAACATGCGCATGCACGCGCCGGTGAAGATCGGCGACACCATCCGCGTCACGGTCGACGTGAAGGAGCACAGCGCCACCAACAATCCGAAGAAGGGCATGCAGATGTGGCTGTACGCGGTGAAGAACCAGCGGCAGAAGGCGGTGATGAGCTTCGATTACAAGACGATGTTCCACATGCGAGGACAGGCGCCATGATCCACGACAGCAGCGTGCATCTGACCGTCGGCGACCTGTACGACAGGGCGATTCGGACCGGTGGCAGCCGTGTCGCCATCACCCAGGGCGAGCGTTCCTTCACCTACGCCGAACTGGGGCGCAACGCGACCAGCGTCGTGGCCGGACTGCAGGCGATCCGCCTGGGCAAGAACGACCGCGTCGCCTTCCTCATGGCCAACTGCGCCGAGTACCTCTTCTGCGAATACGCGATGGCCAAGGCCGGGGCGACGCGCGTGCCGCTGGCAGTGGCGCTCGGCAACGACGATCACATCCACATGATGAACTTCGCTCGTTGCAAGGTGCTCGTGTACCACGAGAAGCTGGCCGCCCGCGTGCAAGAGATGCTGCCGCAGCTTACGACGGTGGAGCACTTCATCTGCGTCGCCGACGCCGCGACCAGCGTCGCAGCGGGACACCTGCACCTGCAGACCATGATCGCCGCGCAGGCGCCGGCGCCGCGGCCGGTGGCGGTTAAACCCGAGGACATCGCGGGGATCTACTTCACCGGCGGCACCACCGGCAAACCCAAGGGCGTGATGCTGTCGCACCGTTCCTGGTTCTACACCTACTACGTCGAAATGCTGGAGTTCGGACTGGGCCAGCGCGAAACCTTCATCTTTACCACACCGATGACCCACGCCGGCGGCTGCCTGCTCTTGCCGGTGCTGCTGCGCCAGGGGCGCTGTGTCCTGCTCGATCGTTTCGATGCGGATGAGCTTCTCGCCACCATCGAGAAGGAGCGAGCCAGCGCGGTGCTCGTCGTGCCGACAATGCTCTACGTCCTGCTCGATCATCCGCGTCGAGATAGCTACGACAGGAGCAGCCTGCGCAACCTGCTCTACGGCGCCTCGTCGACGACGACGGGGCCGAGGTACCGGCAGGCGAGCCGGGCGAAATCATTGTGCGCTCGCCCAACATGATGTCGGGCTACCTCGACAATCCCGAGGCCACCGCCGCCACCATACGCGACGGTTGCCTGTACACGGGCGATATCGCGCGCATGGACAAGGAAGGATTGGTGACCATCGTCGTCTTGCGCGACGGAAGCGAGGCGACCGAACAGGAGCTGATCGACTTCGTGAAGCAGCGCAAGGGCAGCATGATGGAGCCCAAGTCGGTGGAGTTCTGGGACGCGATCCCCCTGACGAATCTCGGCAAGCTGGACCGCAAGACGATCCGCGGCAAGTTCTGGCGCGGACGCGAGCGCAACATCTAAAGGAACCCTAATGAATTTCGGCGAAAGCGAACAGACGACGCTGCTGCGCGACACCTTGCGTCGCTTCCTCGACAAGGAGATGCCGCGCGAACTGGCACGCAAACTGGACCTGGAAGCGAGGCATTCGCAGGAGGTGTTCGCCAAGCTCTGCAAACTCGGTGTCACCGGACTCACCGTGCCCGAGGAGTACGGCGGCAGCGGTATCGACGTGGTCTCCGCGATCGTCGTCATCGAGGAACTGGCCAAGCGCGGCTCCACGCTCGCCGGGCCTTTCATCCACTGCCGCTTCTACGGCTCGATGAACATCGTCGAGAACGGCAGCGAAGCCCAGAAAAGGGAACTGCTGCCGCAGCTCGCTGCCGGCAAGATCCTCTTCGCCTATGGCCTGTCCGAGCCCGACGGGGGCGGCGACCTGTCTTCCGCCGCGGTCACCGCCACGCTGAAGAACGACGGCAGGACGCTGCTGATCAACGGCACCAAGCGCTGGTGCACCGGCGCGCGCTTCGCCGACTACATCTACACCTTGGTGCGCAGAGGGCCCAAGGAGGATCGCTACAACAACCTGTCTCTGGTGCTCGTCCCGGCCGGAAGCAAAGGTATCACCATCGTCGATATCGACCACCTCGGCCTGCGCTACGCGGCGACCACCGACGTGATCTAGGATGACGTCGAGGTGCCGATCGAGAACGTGGTAGGCGGCCCCGAAGGTTGGAACCAGGACTGGCCCAAGCTCGCCGGCCGCGCTCTTGACGTCGAACGCCTGGAGATCACGGCGGTCACCCTGGGTATCGCGACCGCAGCGATGGACGACGCGTGGCAGTATAGGAGCGGCGGCAATTCGGCCGGCGCATTTGCGGCCACCAGGCGGCGCGCCACATGCGGGTCGACGCGCGCACCAAGCTCGCGGCCTGCCATCACATGCTCTATCACGCCGCTTGGCTGGCCAGCGAGAGGCGCGACTGCAGCGTCGAGAGCTCCATGGCCAAGCTGTTCGTCGGCGACAACGCGGTGGACATCGTGCTCGCCCGCCAGCACGTGATGGGCGCCTACGGCTGCGCCCGCGAATACGACATGGAGCGCTACGTGCGCGACATCGTCTGCATGCCCATCGTCGGCGGCTCCTCCAAGATGCAGAAGAACAACATCGCCAACCGGCTAAAGCTGCCGGTGAAGTGAGCCGCGTCCCATCCCTGGAAGAACAGGGCCGAACGCTACCCCGCTGTCGCCCCGATCGACGCGACGAGTCTGGCCGGCAATCCTGCGCGGCCTGCCGGCCAAGGAGTCTGCGACAACACCTTGCGTAACGCAACGATTACTGTGCTATATTTTGCGCGATGCGTCGGATCGTGATGCGCTGTCGATAACCAGGAGGAAGCTATGTTTGATCTGTCCGGGCAGGTGGCGATCATCACGGGGTCGAGCCGCGGCATAGGCCGCTCCATCGCCGAGAATATGGCGCGCGCCGGCGCACGGGTGGTCATATCCAGCCGCAAGGCGGAGGCCTGTGAAAAGGTCGTGGCGGCGATCCGCGACGCCGGCGGCGAGGCAATCTCCGTGCCCTGCAACATCTCGGATCAGGCGCAGTTGAAGAACCTCGTGGACAAAGCCATTGAAACCTGGGGGCGTCTCGACATCCTGGTCTGCAACGCGGCGGTCAATCCCTACTACGGTCCGATGGAGACGATGCCGGAGGAGGCCTACGACAAGGTCATGAACTGCAACGTCAAGTCGAATTTCCTGCTCGCCCGCATGGCGGGCCCGCTGATGGCCAAGGGTGGCGGCGGCAACATCATCATCGTGTCGTCCATCGGAGGCTACCCGGGGAGCGATACGCTCGCCGTCTACGGCATGTCCAAGGCCGCCGATTTCTCGCTGGTCAAGAGTCTGGCCGTCGAATGGGGTCCGCGCGGCATCCGCGCCAACTGCATCGCCCCGGGACTGATCAAGACCGACCTGTCGCGCGCCCTCTGGGAAAATCCCAAGCTGTTGAAGAACGTCGAGGAAGGCACCCCGGTTCGCCGCATCGGCCAGCCCGAGGATATCGGTGGCGTTGCCGTGTTCCTCGCCTCGAAGGCAGCCGCCTACCTGACCGGGCAGACGATAGTCGTCGACGGCGGCATCACGATCAAGGAACCGGCTTAGCCTGGGTATCCGAATCTCATGATTGCTCCACATTCGCTGTGTTGCGAAGCACAACGCCAATGGTTCTATGTGACGTTCTCATATTTTGCATAACGTCTCAGTTGACCCTTTGCGGAAGTAGAAGGGTTCGGAGAGCGGACATTCAACATTCAAGATCAGGGGCGCTGCGCGGCTGTTACGCGCAGCGCTCCTTGAAAGCGGGTTACGACTCCTCAGGATCCAGTTTCCAATATTCTTGGCTGAAGCTATTCCCCAGACTTTCAATAACCTCCCCGGCCGGTTTGGAGGCGAGTGCACGCGGTGAGACCAATGCTGTCCACTCCATTAACTGTTTGATGGCCTCCCTGTTCTTGGGTATCTGGTCCAGTATCGAAAGCTCGACTAGCAAAGACAAGAGTGGACGTTCTTTGAATTCCGGGTATGCAGAATAAATTACCGAATCAATCTTTGGGTCCGGCTTATTCGGAGGCTCGGTAAGGATTCGGATGAGCCTTGCAATATGCGCATCCGGCACCGATCTATCAAAATCCTGAGCTTGACGTACGTAGTCAATCTGAGCTCCAACCTGACCAACTCGCTGGGTCACTTCAATTCTCAGACGCAAGACAAGATCGTTTCTCTTGGATCTATCCGCCAGCTTGCTATTCAACGTGGTGTAACCGAAGGATATGGAGCCCAATAACACGCTTGAAAGCAACCAAATTCCAAGATTGGAGTTTAGAAAGGTTATGATCTTCTTAGACATTCCGATGTCAGCGATAGGATTTCAAGGAGTTATAACGCTCGAATTCACCGGCCGGTGTGGCTTTTCGCGCAGGTTCGGTGGAATGATGGGTTGGCCCATGAGAACCGCAAACACTTTACCGTTTTGATGCGGCGACAAACGCGAAATTTGTACCTTCATTGCTCTCTCCCTAGGAGGCCCAACGTTTGCAATTCCCGGCGTGAGCGGCTTTTCGCGCAGTTCGAATGGGATGAGTCGTTAGAACTCAATGGCCGACGACCCTGTGATCCGTGAATTCATAATCAGCGTCACAATCGGCTGATGGGTCACGCTTCAGAACCGTGTAGTGGACCGTATCTTGATTTAGAAAACTATAGGCGTAACCGTCCGGCGTAGGCACGCCTTGTGTTTGTGCAAAGTATTCGTTAGCTGCCGTCCACCAAATGCCGCTCTCGCGCCCTGCCTCCTTGGTCTTGTTTGGATCGCCATAGAAGGAGATTGCAAACTTGCCGTCGGCGGATCGACTTAACTGCCAGGACAAGAAAGAACATTTACTTTCGGGGTCGCGCTGACCTTCCCATTCTCCGACCAAACGCTTGTCTAGATCAGCGGCGTTTGCCATGGGCGAGAAGAATAGCAATACGGCCGCGACCGCAAGAATATGGGCTATTACGTGACGCATAAATCCTCCTTGAGTTCTAACGTGAAGGTAGCCAGCGCTGCGCCTGGACCGCAACCGAAGAGAAGCGTGATGTTAAACCAATACCCAACCGAAAGCCCAAAAGCGCAGCGTCGGTGTTGAGCGAAGGCTTATGCGTCACGGCCTACTTCTCGACGATCTTCTCAGTGACGGGTTGATTGGTATTGGCATCTTCGAGCCATACGGATGAGCGATCCTTCTTGAGTTCACCCTTTACAACATATCTACCGTTCGGTTGTGGATTAAAGTTAACTACGCCTTCAACAGCGAAAAACGTACCTGCTGCATGGCTGACCAACGCCTGGATTGGCGCAGGAGTGATGTGAGTCGCAAGCAACTTGACCTTCATAGGTTTGGCTGGCACTTCACGTGTTACAAACGTTATCCTTCGACCGTAATAACTAGAACCGCCGCTTGGGCCAATGCTTCTAGGAATTGTGTTTCCATCAATTTCGGAAAGGACGAACAGTTGTGCTTTCGTGCTGTCTTCGATAAATCCGCCGTCAGCAACTGTTGCAATGGGACCTGTATAACCAACAGGTACAGGTCTCGTGGCACATCCGACCAGTAGGGACACGAGTAAAGCCGAAAAGGTATGCCGCATAGCTGAGTTTTCCTAAGGCAGTAAGAGGTGGCTCCGTTTGTTTGAATGTAAGGCACGCCATGAGGCCGAGCCGAGTGGACACTACTGTCACGTATCTGGTCTATGCCTGCGCCATACTACCAAGTAATGTGGGCTATGCAAATGGCAATCGGCCAAAGCTGCCGATTGGAATTGGACTGAGCCCCTTCTTTGCCTGGCCCGGATGGCCGCTACTGGACCAAATCTCCGACTGCTCCTTCTGGCCGGGAGTAAGCTCTGGGGCCTCTTGCAGTTTGCTGACGCTGGCAGTCCGCCGAGAAGAGACTCAGCGCTTCGGTTGCGAGCGGCAACTTCCCCAAAGCACAAGCGCACCTTGTCGATCCTAGACAGTCGTTCCGCTTACCCCTGTGGCACAAATACGTCACAGCTTAAGAGTCCACTTAGTTGCAGGGTTTATCCACGGCGCCGCCACCGGCATCTTTATTGCCGGGGGCGAGCGGCGCGGTGGGTAACCAGATTCGCATCACGCTGTCTGCGCGATTTCCTGCTGGCCAAAGTATGCCATGTCCGGCGTCCGCCGATTTAACGATTTGTGAGGACAGCGGGTGTTGTAGAAATCGAAGTAGATCACCAGCTGCCGTTTCGCCTCATCGACGCTTTCGTAAGCGTGTAGATACACATGCTCATACTTGACGCTCTTCCAAAGCCGCTCGACAAAGACGTTGTCGAGCCAACGGCCCTTGCCGTCCATGCTGACACGGATGGTGGTGAAGCGTAGCACGAACGGGCGCTGCACCTACGACGAGGAAGCCAAGCGGGAACTGGTGGAAGCCTGCCTGCAACCTAGGGCATCGGTGGCGAAGATCGCGCGTGACCACGGCATCAACTCCAACCTCCTGCACACCTGGATCAACCTGGACCGAAAGTCGCGTGGCGGAGCCATGGTCAACCGGTCGTCGGTCGAACCGGAGGCACCCGCCGCCGCCTTCATCCCGGTGGTGGCAACGCCGTCGCCGGAAACGTTGCGTGAACTGAGGCTCGACATCACGCTAGATAACGGCATCCAGGCTGACCTCAGGTGCCTAAGCCGGGAGGATGTCCTGGCACTTCTGCCCGCGCTCGCGTCGCTGCCATGTTCCGCTTCGACCCGGCGCTGAAGGTCTACCTTCACCGGGAAGCGGTGGACGGACGGAAGAACATCAACGGTCCGACGTTGCTGGTCGAACAGGCCATGGGCCTGGATCCCTTCGCCGCCGTTGTGTTCGTATCCAGCAACCGGCGGCGCGACCGGATCAAGATGCTGCTGTGGCACCGCACTGGCTTCTGGCTCATGGTCAAGCGCCTGGAGTCAGACCGCTTTATCTGGTCCAAGGATGCCGCTGTGGCGTAAGCGTCAGCCAAAGGCCGCATTGACAATCAGAGCTTGATGTCGCTGAGGAAGCTGTTGGTGTCGGCAACACTGAAGGCGGTTGGGTCGAAATGGCCACCGGACCATTCAAGCATGTTGTGATGGTCCTCGTGAGAGGGGTCTCGGATGGCATCCAGAAAGTCGATGTAGCCAGGTTGGCCACCGACGTCTTCGGGCGGGCAAGCATTGGCGCCATCCAAGCAAACGGGGCTTTTCAAGTCGGGATTGGGCGGCAGCACCTTTTCCACCTTGACGCGGTGTTCCCATCCATCGCCGAAATCGTAGAGATAGATGAAGGTCTTGAGTCCGCCCAAGGCGCCGGCAAGTGTTACTCGATCCTCCCGTTCCACGCTGGGCTCAGGGTAGTCGGGATCAGGAACACCGTAATTCCGATGGCCGATGATGAATTCGTGCAAATGTCCGCCCATCCATCCCATGGTCTGAAGCAACACTACATGTAGCTTTGGCAGTTTGATGGAACCCGGAACCAGAATTCGCCGCCAGATTGCGGGCTTCAGATGCAGCAGATCAATACGTAGCTGGAACACGGGGGCCGGCGCTTTCACCACCCGCAGCGGAGCCCTGGTTGCCATCTTGAGAATCAGGCCCGCAACCGCTCATCCGCCTCGGCCAAGTCGAGGTTCCAGGGCAGCAGTTGCTCAATGCGATTGATCGGGTGATCGGCGATGCGTCCCAGCACCTCGCGCAGGTAGACATAAGGTTCGATGCCATTGAGCAGCGCCGTGCCGATCAGCGTGTAGACGTTGGCAGCGCTCTCGCCGCCGCCGTCAGATCCGGCGAACAGATAATTGCGCCGCCCCAGGACGATCGGGCGGATCGATCGCTCGGCGGTATTGTTGTCGATCTCGATGCGGCCGTCGAGGGTATAGCGGATCAG
>Ga0172380_10001630_pt1 | contig 38246 bp, 52 predicted proteins | sample Leawe162metaG_FD_119747 | JGI IMG/M metagenome (GOLD analysis project Ga0172380, IMG submission 119747) | Leachate microbial communities from a municipal landfill in Southern Ontario, Canada - Leachate well 162 metaG | ecosystem: Engineered > Solid waste > Landfill > Unclassified | place...
AAGGGTGATTCTATTTGTCAAGTCGGTATTGATAACCACATCGGCAGCAACAAAGGCGTTTGATGCCAGCGTAACCCGATTTGTCAGATCAGTTATATATCCGTCCCAAGTCGCGGTCAGTCTACCGCCCATCGCGGTTGCGTTTGTGGCATTGACCGCCGTTAAGCCTGCACCGGAGCCGTTAAAACTAGACGCAGTAACCGAATTAGAAAACACCATGCCAGCGTTATAAAAATCGGCATACTGACTGTCTGCAAATAAAAACAATAGATGATTGCCGTTATTCTTTATTCTCCATAAATTTCCACCGCCGACATACGGCCAAAAAACAATATCATTGAAATTTTGTGTCGAGGTGCTGGAGAAAAAATTATTAATATCGTTCCTAGCGTAACTCCCCGCCGCAATCCCATCCAGCGCGGACGCGTTCGTCGCGTTCACATCAGTCAACTGCGAGCCGTCTCCTGCCGGTTGTAATGCACTCGTCGCCGTGTTGCTCACTGCCACCCCCCAATCGCCGCGATAGGCGGTCGTGTCGGACGTGCCGTAAGATACTGCGCCGCCACTACTGTTTGTCCTGATGTTAAATGACAACACACCAGCGTTGGTCGTTACTGCGGACGCGCTTGAGCTTTCCGTTACCGTTGCTCCGGTGATTACGCCGGAGATCTGCGCAATCACCCAGTTCGTGCTTGCCAGTCCATTAGTAGACGGGATTGCGGGCGGATTGGTGATCGTGTTATAGTTCGGACTGTTCCACGGGCGAGCGTTGGTTACGGATATGTCATTGGTCGGCACCGCCCCCACCTGCGCGGCCGTGATACCGGTCAGACCTGCGCCGGAGCCGTTGGTATTAAGTTTTGCAGATTCAAAATGATTGCTGGAAATGGCAATAAGATTCGTGGCAATAGAATCAGTTTCGGTGTAACCCGAAATCCACGGCGCGTCCGTAATTGTGGTATATCCCTGACTATGTGCTAATGGTGTCCGAGCGTCGGTCAAGTGGGAATCATTTGTATAGACGACGGTGTTACTTATTCCGGTCCAGTTGGGATCAACTTCGGACTGCACCGCGCTCGCCGCCTTTGCAACCGTGGAGGTCAAGTCCAACTGATCGGCCAACGTACCCGATATGTTTCCCCAAACGGCGTTGGAATCGCCGGAAGCGGCATTAGTAAGATACCCTGCCGCCGCAACATCCGCAAGCGTTGCTTTGCCGTCCCAGTTTGTCCGGTCAGATGCTGAAACATGAGGAGGAATATTGGTAATATGCGCCGTGATTGTATTGGTCAATTCAGATCGTACCGCCGTATCTGCCGCGACATAAGCATTGGATGTGATATTGATATTGGTTTGTAATCTGCCATCAATCAGAACAACATAATTACTTAGACTATTAATGTTATTTGTCGTAGTGTATAATGGATAAACCCAATTCGGATGTACGTAAATTTGACCAACTGCCGCATTTGTCGTAGATCGTTGAAAGTAGTTGGTTTCGTTGAGATACAAACTCCACGTTACGGGCAGTTTTCCCTGCGCTAACGAACGATATACATTAGTCGTACCAGCATCATATGAAAGTAATTCGCCGTAGTAATTTCCCGGCGGGGGTATGTTTGTCCGTGATATTGTCCACGTGATATTGGACGTTGCCACAGTAATGTCAGTTACGGGAATATCTAGGTAAATTGTTCCCTGTATCGGCTTGGTAATACGAAAGACGCAATCAAGTCCGGCGAGTGATACATCATAGGTGAACTTAAACTTTTGGCTATCATACCCACTCACTTTGAAGTTAAAGTCATTAAACGACCCGTCGCACACATTGGCGAGTGTTAAACTCACGCTATTAGTATGTTCCGTAACCACGCCATAACAGGGCAACAACATGGCAAGTGATACGATTATTGGCGCAACTATTCTATTCATTTTGTTCCCTTAATTATAGCATTGATTATACGGAGTGGCAAGGTCATTGTCGTTTCTGTTCTCTTAAAGCTTTTTGTTTTTCTTTTTTATATTTCATCTTGGCTTTTAAAATTTCCATTTTATTAACATAATCAGATTCGGATTCTTTATTAACCGTTCCCATTGTGTATGGAAGATAAATGTCAGTCCACGGACGTTTAGCATCCCCACCCACTTCGTCTTGATAAGCTTGCACATCTTTGCTCAACCCTGGTATTCCAGCTTCAATAGTTTCTTGTATTGATATAGGCTTGCGGTATGTAGGATCGGCAATCTTATTCACCCAACGTAATAAACCGCTCGTAGGAACAAATTGTCCACCCTGAAAACCAATAGCAGAAGCAACAGTTGTATCAACCTTGCCCTGTAATGCTTCAAGAAATCCGTTCACACTTGCCAACGGAGTTTGTGTTAAAATTACTTTAGGAATACTGGCGGCAGATAACCCTATCTTGGTTAGAGTGGATTCGTTAACCGTGTTAGGATTATCAGCAAATGAATCACGAACGGCGGCAGGCAAAGCAAAAGCCAAGAAGAATGGGCCAAGATATGCCATTGGAATCCACTTGTCTCCTACCTTAAATGAATAAGGTCGTCTTCCCGAAGCGTAGAACAACTTTTTTGCTTCGGGATCTTGTGGCGCACCCCAAGTTGTATTGCCTTGCATAGCCGCACCAACACCTAGAAGAGTGACCATTGTACCAACAGAAGCCAAACCACGACGGTTATTTAAATCCTCTCTAACAATTGTCTGTTCTGATTCGCTAAGTTTTTCAAAAGATTTCCCGTATTTAGATTTTGAAATATTTTCCACATTCATTCGCGGGCCAAGCCAAGCCAACGGAGAAGCTTCAATTCCAAATTGTGCAATTCTCATGGGGGTTCGTAAAAAAGGAACGGTAAATTTCATCGGCCATCTGACATAAGGATTTTCCGTAGTCCTTCCTTTTTCTAACAAATTAGCTAACCCATCAATAGCTTGCGATGCGGCAGGAAGTGATTTATCTCTATTCTTTCCAAGTTTATCTCGGTAAAGATATTTATCAGATAATTTTCTGGCTATTGCCTGTGCGTCCACCGCCGATTTACCTTGTTTAACTAATCTAGTTATTTCTCCCGCTTCAATCATTGCCCCAAAAAACTTATCTTGTGCATTAAGTAATTTCGGAATAGCTGTTAAAGCTTTCCATGCCACCTGTTTTTTCTTTCCTTGTGGCCCTTGTTCCATGCGAATAGTATCAAAAATAGATGCGTTAGGGGTATCAAGTGATTCGGCAAACTTACTAAAATCAGTATTAAAAGATTTCCTTGCCTCGCTAAACGCTTTACCTGATAATGCACTTCCCCACGCTTTTGCAAGATAGTTTTTAGTTCCCGAAAAGTTTCCATTAGCCATTAAAGATAACGGTCTTGTAATGAGTGCCTGAACCGTATTGCCCCATACGTTTCGTTCGTGCGATTGCGGATTAGAAAGCATATTGGTATAACGATAAGCATCAATCCACTCGCCTACTTTAAAGGGAACATAGGATGCTACTTTGGCGATTGTTTTATTCAATGCCTCTTGCCGTACTTTTTCATCTTTAATTTTAGATGACAACTTAAATTCAAGCTCAACCTGCTTCTGGACATCTTCAGGAAGTTTAACCTTTTTACCTTCCAGATATGTATTCATCTTCTGAATCCAACCGTTACCTGTAAGTTGGTTCATCATACTTGCCGCCTGATTTAAACGGCCAGCCCCGCGCATTAACGGGTCAAGATGTTCGGCTAAATCAACGCTTGCCTTATCGTTGCCCGTATTGCGATAGTGTTCCAATAGTGCAACGCCCACCGCGCCCTTTGTGTCTAAATCTTCTTGGGGGTTACGCACCATTGTTTCGGCTTCGGATACCTTAGATTCAACTTCTTTGGGAAGTGGATTTTCGGTGAACCAATTAAGAACCCTATCCTTCATTTCCTTGGTACGTTGCTGTTCGTAATCAGGTTCAAGTTTGCCGAGTTCCTTTTTAGCACCTTCCGTTACCTTTGCGCTTTTCTTTAAGGTATCAAGAAAACCACGCAAACGATTCTTTCCCGGTTCAGCAACGTCAACGGTTACATTCTTGAGCCTATTCATTGCCGCCGCCCCCAGACTCTTGCCCTGTTCGGCGGGAGGCTTGGCGAGTTTAGTAGTTTTCTTTAAATTGTTGTTATATTCCGCAAGTTCTTTGTCTGTCATTTTCGCAATACGTTGTGCTTCTTGCGTAGATAAAGATAATTCTTTCTGTCTGTTCTTATATTTTGTTTCTTCCGCTTTTATACGAGCAACAGTTTCAGAAGGAGAACCTTCGTAAATTAAATTGGCACGTTCTTTGGGAGTAATAAGACGAGGTTCAACTATCTGTTTCCCCTCTGGCGTAACCGTGGTTAAATCCATCTTAGACTTAATAGCCGACGTTACCTTTTCGCCTGTACCTTCTGTGTTAAATTCTTTTTGAATAATACTCGTTGCGGTTTGTGCGTCTTTTGCCTGTACCCACGTTTTGCCACGATTACCTTCTTTCGTAGTGTAGCGAACTTCAAAATCAATTGACTTCGGTTTTACTTCTGCGCCGTTGCCCTGTGCCTTCGTGATAGTTTCTCCGGCAACTCCTTGGACTTTGGCGTTTCCTTTTGCCACCGTTTCGCCATCTGGGGCTTGTTTGCGTACATCCATTTCTGCTGTGCTTTTGACTTGAAGGGCATCGGGTTTCTCCTCTATTGTTGGCTTTGCCTGTTCCACTACTGGCTGTTTGGCTTCGGGTTTATAGACGTAGGTGTCGCCTTCACGAACATAACCTTGTGATTCTATCCATTTTTCAGCTTGTTCTATGGTTCTATCACCTTTTTCGACTATGGTGCTTTGTTCTATTGCTTTTACCGTAATCGGTTTTCCGTCTGATACAATACCGCCCCAAACCATATGTAGGCGTTCATCTGTTACAGGTTTTGCACCAAATTCAGCCATGATCCCTTCAACGCCAGTTTTGGGTGACACTTCCACCTTTGCCGTTGTCGTGGGTTCTAATGGCACTTTAGCCCCTATCTCGGCGGGGGGTGCTACTTCTATAGGTTCTTTGGCGATAGCCACTTTAGGCGGTGTTTCTGGTGCTGTAATCGCTTCATTGGGCATTGTGGGGGGTTCTACCACCTTCAATAGTGGCATATCCAACGCTTTCGTCACCTTTGCCCACTTTTCAGGCGACCATGCCTTGATTATAACGTCATTTATCTTGTTTGCCGTTTTTGGTTTCCCCTTAGCACTCATTCCCATAAATGTCCACGCTCCCGCCTCTGCCAATGGCAATGCCGCCTTCATTAACCAATTATCGGATGTTCCTTCGGCTTCTGCCTCGGCTTTGGCGTTTTGAACAATCGCGTTATATTGTGGTATTGAAACAAGATTATTGGCTACAACCGCCGATAGTTTAGCAAGGGCGGCAGACGGTATGACCTTATCTGCCAATGGACCAGCGGCAGAAAACAGTCCCATTATCAACGCCCCTTCCTGTTTTTCCTTCGCATCTCCAGGTGTAATCGTATATCCCAATGCTGCACCATGAGCAATCTGTGGTACTAATTCTGCACTCGTGGTAGGGGCAACTCCGGCAACCGCTTGCATACCACCTATCATTACCGTAGCGGCAGATAACATTTCCGCACCAGTCTGGGTAATATCTACTGCCGTTCCATAATTATCTTTAAGTTCATCATGTATATTATCTCGCATATTTTGGGTATATTCTTTCACGTCCCCAATCATGCCAGAAACGTAATAGTCAAGTTTTCCCAAAGCGTTGCGTTCCCACGAAGATGGAACAATTTGCGGTGATTCGCCTGCACTAGGACGGCTTATACTGCGGATTATGGGTTCAAGTAATCCTTCGCCTATGCCAATCGCTTTGTCGCCTACACCTTTTATTGTATCCCATACACCCTGTGCGATGTCCACTCCTGCCCCTAATGCCGACATAGCAACGCCCCTTGTGGCTCGTTCGGCTATCTGCCCGTAGGTTTCATTTGCACCCATTGGCAAATTTTGAGTTGGCGTTGGTTGTATTGGTTGTACAGTGGCAGGTTCAACATAATCCTGCACACCCGTCTGTTCGGCAAGTGAGATAGGGGTTCGCGTATCGGGCGTGTATGTACGCGGTTGTTCAGGCGCAACAAACTGTTCCATCTGTGCTGTCTGTTCACCGGCATATATACCCTTTGGCACTTTCTCTTTCTTAGGTTTCGGTGGTTCATTCAACTCAAGTAAATCACCATACATCGCCACTTCGTTCGGACTAACAGGATAACCCTCGTTAATTCTATTCTGCAATTCATCTGCCCGTATTTTCCGTTGTTGGATATACTTTGCCCGTTGTAAGTTTGCGGAGTTCTGCGCAAACCGTTGCATTGGATCGCGGGAAGTAATCACAGGATGTTCCGGTGGTGCATCGGGTATCACCCCTAACTTCATCCGTGGAACTTGAAATGGGGATTCGTCTATGCCAATATCGGGCGTAGACGCAGTAACGTCCTCGTCAAGATAGGTTACTCCTTTACCGACAACTGGTTCATCTAAATAAGTTACGCTCATATTAATTCAATTGCGCTTTGCGTCCATTGATAATCACTATATCACCAGATTTTTTCCCATAACTTCTCGCTTCTTCCTCACTTGTAAAGTCAAGTCGGCTCGTTGCGTTCGCCTGTTTGCCCTGAACATCCGCCTTGGCACTTCCATAGACGCTATTCTCAAGAACATTCAATCGTGAAATATAATTACGAATATCGCGTTGAGCGGAGAACGCCTCTTTTTTATCTTCCATTGTTATTGCATTCTTAAAAGCATTGTCCGTTATCTGCATAGCACGTTGAGCATATTCGCGATTCTTGGCTATACTCTCTGGTGTATTTGGAATATTTCCCTTAGCATTTTCAACAAAGAATCTAAATTGCTCACGGTCGCTATCGTTCATGCCTTTTAGTTCGTAAGTACGTTCAATCAATCCTTTTCTAAGATCGCTGCTTAGTTGAACTAATTTTGTCTTTGCATCTAATCCGTCATAGAACCGTTGATTAGTCTGGTCGGCCTTTTGTTGGGCAATATCAATCATCTGGCCACGTTGATCCACGCCTTGCCCCTGTTGACGTAACCGTTCTTGAGCCATTTGAGCTTTGTTTTGACTGGCGTAAGTTTTTTGTACCGCCAGATTGTTTGCCGCTGTAAGGTAGTTTGCTTCGGTGTTTGCCTGTATCGTTGGAACAGCATATCGCAATGATTCTACATTCTGTACATCTTCCAATGATGTCGGGATATATTCACCGTCTATCGTTCGCTTCCCGCCCGTTGGTTCAAAAGTAACATTACCACGAATATCAGTTTTGGTACGGTATCTCGGTATTGCCGAACCACCTTTGCTTGTTGCTCCTCCCGTTCCACCACTACCACTACGACCATACGTTATCGGTTGTCCGACCGCGCCAAACGAACCACCACCCTGATTCACCCGTTGTGTCCCCGGCGTTCCTTCCCGTTGTCGTTTTTTCTGTTCATACTGGAACTTATTGACGTAATCCATGTAACCATTAAACCCCAACTGTACCCCGCCCGGTAATTCCTGAAACTCATCCGGCGAGTAAAGTCTGTCCATATATTCGTATCCAGTTCTCATTTCCATTGTATCGGGTATTCCAAATGCCATTGTGAGTCTCCTTATTACCAGTATTTATCTTTACAATATTGAAAAAAGTTATTTACAAAAGATTTATCATTCATATCAGTTGGATTTTGATAAAATACCAAACATTTAATCGCTCCGACAAGATTGTTAAATGAATAGGTTTTTTCACCAACAACATCTGGTATATTTAAATTACCCGCATTTATTTCAAGTAAAGATTTAAAAGCAGAATTTGAATAGGCGCGAAACGGAGAATCGTTTGTAGTTAAGTTAGGCCAATATCCACCTCCGCCGCTATCATCGCTAATTGTTAATGGCATATTCCCTCCACCATCGTTCCTATCTCCCGTTATTGTTACATTAACATTTCCACAAAAAGAATCTACCGTTTCAGCAAGGGGCGTTAAGCCAAGATAATGATTACGATTATAATAAGTACCGGCATATATATTAACGTCAGAATTATGCCATTTTATCAGGCCTGGATTACTAGCCTGTTCTCCATAATCATTAGTTGTATATGATTTAGAAGCACCGACAGCGGCGTTTGTTCCCGTTGTAACAGTAACTGTTGTATGATAATCACAATAATAACTTCCTTCATATACGTCTTCGGTGTCTTGTGTAATTACGATTGTAAATGAATAAATATCATTTGTCAAAACAAACGAGCTAACAGTTCCCCAGTTTATACCTATTTGCGAACGTAGATCTTCGCTTGGTGGAGGATCGGCCATTCCTTTAAACCAATCTGCGTTCCAACATTTTTGCGCAAATGGTATAGTTCCTTTAGCAAATGTGCCATGAGTACCATCGTAAGCAATATCATAATAAGTTATCCACGTAGACCAAGTTACCAATGCAGTATATCTTTGACCACTAGTTACATTATCTGTTCCGCCAGTATAAAGATTATCAACTGGAATATTTCTTGTTATTCTCTTTTGCAAACTCCAAAGGAATTTGTATCGTTCTTCTAATGCCGTTGTGTAAATTTGTTGGGCGTAGTTGCCATAGGTCGCCACGTTCGTTGTAGTAATCACATTAGATGCTGAAAACAATCTGTTTGTCCAATAGTATCCATTACTCCAAAATCCATAGGCGTATCTCACCGTTTCGGGATACAACGATGTAAATGAGTTCGTTGTCGGTGCGTTAGTATTGGGATAGTAATTTGTATAGTTAATCGGATAGACAACTTGCGCGTCGTTTGTCCAACAGGGAACACTTGTGAAATTATTGGTTTTATCACCTATTCCTAAACTCTTAAAAATATTAGATACAGTTAAAAAATCACGATTAGTTGTGTACCCTCCTGCTGGCGCATCAGTATAATATTCTGGCAATTCTTTCATCTCTATATCGCAATCATCCATCATTGGCTTATCAATATAAAATCCAATGGTGTTTGTAACAACATTCGTATATCTTGCCATATACCAGTTTGTTATACTATTTGTAACGACTGAATAGGGCGAGTTGGTGTACCACGTTCTAATAAAACTCGGTGGATTAACAGAGTAGGTTGGATTGGTTGCCGTTTGCGTAGCAAGACAACGCTCATAAGTTCCCAAGGCAATCGGTATTACATCAATCTGTTGGACGTGATGCCTCGTATTATTTGCAATATATATCGTTGTACCTGTAAGAAGAACGCCCAGAAGTGCCGTCCATCCATACTTTATATTTTGTAATGTAAATCCCATATTAAGTCTGCGTCCCGAATGTGCCGGGGATAATGATTGCCCCTGTATGGTAAATCTTTGACAACGTAGCCACGGTTCCCACAAGTGTCCAAGTATGCAAAATAACCCGAAAAGTTGTAGCGTCAACTGTTGGCCTCGTTAAACTTCCTTCAATAGTTGGTGTCCCTCCGAAAACATATTGCACATAAATATAATACGTTGTTGCCCCCGTAACCGTAATGTTCGCCGTTGCTACGGTCTTAACTGCCAATGCCGAATCCTGCAACTCGCCGGCATTAACCACTACAACCGCCGTAGTTGGCGTTGTAAAACCAAATAGATAGTCAGCGTAACTAGTAGTACCACCTCCGCCCTTCACATTATTAAATCCTGTAATATCATGCCACTCCCCGCGTCCCACCGTACCAATCGTGATGCTCGGTGTAACTTTGCGCCTCTTGATGACGTTTGCGCCCAATGCCACATCGTTCACTTCCCAAAACTTTAATAACCGAAATATCTTTTCTATCTTGGCGACGCGATTTGCTAAACTTTCAAGGGGGTCTCTTTTAGATTTATAGTTGTAAATTGACATTATGAAAGAGCCTCAAAATAAATCTGCACAGCACTCCCGTCATCGGTATCGCATAAAGTTTCTGTTGCTAAAGTAATTTCTGGTATAATAGAAACGGGATTAGCTGATGTTGCAAGAAATAACTTTCCTGTTGCCGGAGAACCGCCGTCAGTAACAGCAACAGCATTTGCGGTTACTCTATATGTATCTCCGCCAATAGAGAATTTTGCGTTTTTATAAACTGTTTCGGTTAAATTAAGAAATCCAGACATATCAATCGTGGTATCGCCTTCGGTTGGTTGACGCAACGGATTAGTTATAATCATTCCCGCATACTGCACATTTCTTGTAGCCATTACCGATGTATTGCTACGAGCAAACAAAGTCCTGTACATACTGCATGATCCGTCTTGTTCGCGTTCATACCAATTCTCCAAAATAACAGGCGTAGAATATCCAGTAAGCGCAGTTGACATAGTTACGTCAGTTACATAAGGAAACAAACTTGCGATTGATGTATTGGCAATATTCATCCAACGGCTTTCCTCAATGACAACACCACGAGCGTAATACATCCATGCGTTTTCGTTCTGTTCTTCTGTTTCATAGTGGTTCTTCAAAACAATTCTATTGGCAGAAGTCAACGTGGTGAAGAATCCATCACCCAGCGTCTGAACAATTACATCAGAGCCGGAAAGATTACCATCGTTGGTTTGGCGACATTCAAGTTTAATAACCCTGAATGTGCCGGTAATTGCCGCGCCGTCAACCACTGGATTAGTTACGCTTTTTGTAGAATTAAGCGTAGTCATAATCCCGTTGGATGCCGTGCGCGTTAGTCCATATATTGCTCGGACTAATACCGTAGCATTAGGATTCTGCGGATCATCGCTGTAAAGTTCCTTAACCCATAAACCATCGGCAATCGCACCGCGAAATTTGTTCGCCATAATATAACCTACTTAGAATATCGCGAATCATAGGCCCATCCACCACGTTGCGAATTTTCAATGCTTGCTTTTTGCGCGGCAGCATATTGTTCTGGTGTTTGATCGCCAAGTTTTGTCATATAATCATCGTATGCCGATTGATTGGTCATATAACCTTGAATGTCGCTAAACGAATTGCGCAAACTATCGTATCTAGTTTGTTGATCGGGCGTTAATGCTACACCACGAGCCAACCGCAAGCCATACTGATCAAGTTTGTCTTTGATACCACTTGCTAAGTTTTGCAAATAGTCTGACCGTTGTTCAACATCCATGGTTTTCATACTGCCAAACATATTCCACAAGAACGAACTTACCTTTGGAGCTTGATAAGATGACGGTTTTGCTCCTATGTTAACAATATTTTCATTACCTATTCCACCGCTAGGAGAATTTGGTATGCGCTGTCCCCCACCAGTAGCCGTATATCTCGGTTGAACGGGTGGTGTATATCCAGTATTCATACCACCGCCATAAGTTGTAGTTCCACCCGTATTTGGAAGATAAGCGGGAGTCGGATTAAAACTTGTTGGTTGATTAAATCCTTGCGGAAGATCGTAGAGCTTTTTAAATGCCATGATATTATCCTTTCAACTTATGACGCTTTTCGTCTGCGCCAATATTCTTTTAAACTTTCCTTTATTTTCCTGCGATGTTTTGAAGAAATATTGTTCAATCCTAATTCTTTTCGTTTTCTCCAATACTCTTTTCTAGCTTCACTAATTCTACGACAAAATGATTCACTACGATTTTGTCCTTTATGTCCCTCTCCAATTTTAAGAGAGTGTTCTTTTGAAAGTTTTACACCTTTATGCGCCTCGCTTAATTTGCGACAATGATCCTGCGATAAATGTATTCCCTTACTCCAACTAGGTTTCCCTTTTCTACTTGGAGGATTTTCCCCTCCATCTGTTCCATTAACCAGTCGCCATCCTTCCGAACGTCCATAAGCGATCCATGCAATTTCTTCTAAAATACCATCGCCTTCTACTTCGCCTATTAATCTAACAATTGGAAAATATCCACGCGACATTACCGAACGAATCCAGTTACACCTGTAGTTTTTTATTTTTCTACGAGCATCTAAAAGATGATGTGCTAGGCGATTTTCTATACTACTACCAGTTTTTCCTATATATCTTATCTCTCCATCTTGTTCGCAAAGAGCATATATTCTTGTAATCATTTGTTTGAATACCCCAAAACTCCACCAGTTTTCACATGGCATAAAATAGAGTTTATATATAGACTTTCGCTCATGGCAGTTATTCGTATAGCAAATTTTCTACATGCTAATACATTATTAAGAGACAACATTGCCATCCCATTGTCATTTTGTGGTCGTATTGTAAATTGACTTTCAGTTTTCCAAGCATCATTTTGTTTAATGTCAATGTTTATTGTTGCATAATCAGATGCAGAATATTGATAAACTAACATAAGTTTATCTATCAACAACGGCGACGCATCCTCGGCAACCAACGTTTTGCTGGTGAAACGAAATCCCGCCGTGGAATAATCGTATAGCATGGGTTTGTCGTTTAAATCAATGATGAACTTAGTTGCACTTGCAAAACCTATTATTCGTCTTTTCTCAAAATCGGCCTTCAATGATGTTGCAACTGTATTGTTAAATGGTGCAAGACTACTACGGACAGGAAGTGTTAATTCAGTAATGTTCTGTCCATTAAAAGCAAAAACACCATGCGTATTTGCAAACACCATTGTATTATCCAAAACAATTACACTTGCCGCAGTCGGCAAACCTGTAGCTTGTTTTAGAAATTCGGCGGTAAGACTGCCTCCAGGAGAATCGGAATTACGGATTATGTAGCAAAAATCCGATTTGAAGACCGCCACGTTACCGCCCGAAATGGGAATGATGTTTGTTATATTACTTGTCTCGTTATTATCGTCAACGGGTATATATCCAAGTCCCTGCAAAAGATAGGTGTCTAAATAATTCATCGCGCCGTAATAAACCGTTGCGCCAGTTGCGGGAAATCCAAAAAGTCTGTTGAAGCAATATCTCCATGTGCAAGTAGTGGGTGCATACGTGGGTGCGCTAACTGTATTTATTCCCGTCCATGCCGTTCCAGACGAAGGGGCAGAATCATAATAAAGCCAGCCGGGACGATCCAGACCCAAACCAAAACTATCCGGCGTTTCGTTTTCCTGTAAAGATTCCGGGGCCGCATCGCGGTTAAGCGTCGCGGGGAAACGATTTGCTAAAACAACCCATTCTGAATCTGGAGTACCTCTAACTGGCATTAAACAGTTCTCCGATTAACTGCATTGGGTGAAAGATTCATGGTGAGGCCGCCGAAACGTTTTATATCATCCCTTGCGTACTGCCCAAGCAATCTCTGGATATCTGTATCGGAAATTTGTAATTCAGCAACGGATGAGTACCCGGCGTCTTGGAGTCTGCGAAAAATCATCTTCTGCAAAACTTCGCCATAGACAGTAGGGACAGTTAGGGAACTACTTGTATCTTCCACGGACGCAGGAATTTTATAGTATGTTCCAGTAACCGTATAGGTGGCATCGGGAATGGGAGACCAGTAAATACTATCACCAAGAATATAACAATAAGTTGGCTCACCTTCTTCCGAACCATCTTCGTACTCGTTGGTAATCCAATCTTCGTGAGTCATTATCTCAACTTCCCCTCCTAAATTGGCCGAGGGTGTTGCAATACGAAGTGCGCCAGAAATATCATACCAACTACCGAAGTCCGATGGAAGTGCAGTAGTTCTGACAGCGTGAGTTGCCGTCAAGGTCGCCGTAGTACGGAGAAATCCCCAAGCCCTACTCGTACAAAAATCATATTGAGCGTTGTTTATAGCCGCCCAAAAATCATCCTGAAACCTGATGTTGGACGAATCCTGCCCGAACTTATATTGACAACTCGTTAGGAGCGTTTGTGGCGTTGCCATATTTACTCCTATTTTGCTTCATAGATTACCGTTGCGATAGTAGTCTGTGCGTTAGTGACAGAGTTTGTGATAGTCATATAAATCACTTCGTCAAGAAGACAATACCGTGTTGCATTATTAGTAAATGCTACTGCGCCAGAAGTATTATGCCTATTCAGTCCAGGATAGTACGTTAAGTTTGTAGCCACGGAATCGCTGGTGTACAAAGTAGTTGTTGCCTGCGTCAATGGATTAGAACTTAATATCACTACATCAACCGGCATAGTACCCTGTGAAAAATTTAAGTCTATGCGTTCAACATATCCACAAATTTTAGACGAATTAACTTGATTAGCTACTGCTGTTATCTGATCTGATTTCAACACTACCTTATCAAGTCCATCCGCATACGCCAACGCACATATAAAACATAAAAAACCTGTTAGAAAAATTCGCATAGTAAAATCCTTTCTGCATTGGTCAGGGGAGGTTTGGACTCCCCCGACCTTTTGCAAATTATTCCTTGTCGTTACGGATCGTGCGAAACCAATCGTCCACCAACATCAAACACATTGGTGAAAGCGACGGCGGCATTGGTGTACGTTCCGAGTCCAGCAGGGGCTGAAAGCGTAACTGCACCATCAACAACCAACGTGCTGAGCATTTTCACGGCACCGGTATTAGTGGTTACTGCACCAACGGTCAGATTGCCGGTAGTTTTTGTCACCGCGACAACACCATTAGTAGCGAGTGTTATGTCACCACTTATAGTTTCTGCAACCACATTGCTCCCACCTACCGACCTTCCGATAAGCAACTGCCCATCGGTGGCCTGCGGCAACATGCTACCAAGCACTTTTCTTGCGCCAATGGTAACAGCACCATTCGTGGTAATTGTTATATCACCACTAACAGCTTTAGACGCCGCATTACTGGTCGCACCGCCAACCCAAATATAGGCAGTGGGCAACGTGCTTCCGACACCAACCACATCGGTCAACAACGAACCATTACCAGCGAAATACGGGGCAACCATATATCCACTACCACTAATAAAAGTAGTAGGGGTATCGCCGCCGACCCAGACCGCGATGTTCGTATTGGCACTAACCATACCTGCAAACAACAAGGAGCATATAAGTCCCATATAGACTTTTTTCATATCAAAGCCCTCCTTTAATTGTTTGATTTTACGCCACTCCATCGCTGCCGTAAATCTGATACCAGTCATACGGTGCGTGGCTCAACCGACAGGTGATAGTCCATGAACGGCTTTGGTTGCGTATCGTTTCATCCGGTTCAACGGTCACAGAGCGACGCATATAGAACCGAATCGGTTTCTCGTCAGTAACCAAGAACCAAGCAGTAGTGCTGGTCATGTAGTGCGAAACCACATAGCCAAGATTACGGGTTCTGATTGCGTTAGTTTCATTCGTGCTAAGGAACGGAGTTTCGATTGATTTTAGAATCTCAATCGCCTTGCGTTCAAGAGCCGGAGGAATGATCAGCGTTTTGGGAATCGCAATAACCGGATTACCTTCGTGGTCTTTCAACGTGGCGAAGTTATTAACTCCAGTCCACAGAGAATCCACGCCAAGAGTAGCGTCGGTAGCTTCACGATTTTTCTGTGACGCTCCACCTGCACCCGTGAAGGTAGCATGAGCAGACTGACACAGATATTCATCCGCCGTATCACTCGCACCGACCGTATAAACCGAGAACGCGCTATTAAGGTCATAGACGCCTTGGGTTTCAATACGATGTTTCATAGCCTTGCCCATCGAACCAGCCGTCTGGACGATCACGGGGAAACGACTATCCTCAATGGCAATCTTTGAAGCGATCAAAGTGTAGCCATATTGAACATGAGTCCATTTCCGCATCGGACCGGGCTTGAACGTAGTTTCGGCAGCATTTTCGTACTCACCGAGAACAGGCGGCATCGGCAATTCACCGAACAACGCCAATTCTTCATACTGATCTTTCGAACTCCGCTTGTCACACCATTGTGTGTATTCCTCTGGATAAGCGTTCAGATATTGGAAAACCGCTTCCTTTATCCTCGCATCATAGAGGTTCGCATTACTAGCTGATATAATAGCCATATAATAATCTCCTTCTTGTTAATTAACTCTGTAGAACTCTGGACTGCATACCACCGATGAATCTGAAAATGACGCGGGGATTCGTATCGCCCACGGCACTAATCAGTCCAACAACTTCAACCTTCTTCGTGGTCACGTCATTGGTATCAATGTACCAGTTGTTGCTAGAAGCAATCAGGGAGTAAGCCACCCCAACTTCAGTACCCAGCAACACATAGGCAGTCGCATTGTTAATCAACGTACCTTCAAACAGGTTATAGTCATTAGCCTCGTAATACGGCACAGCAGCCGCCGTAACTCCGGTAGCATCTTTGGCGGCAATACCGATAATTTTGGTCGTATCAGTTCCACCAGCCCAGATTTCAATGTCTTTGTTTGTAGCGTCATAAACCAACGGCGCACCGACTTTATAAGTCTGAGAGGCTTCCTCTCCCGGCACACGGTCTTCTATGACACCACCCTTACCCTCTTGGCGATAAATCGCCAGAGTTCTCGCAACGTGAGTTGTAGCCATAATTGTTATTCCTTATGTTAAGACTGCAACACCTTGGACTGTTTCCCGCCAAGGAATCGCACAATGACTCTGGGATTAACATCACCCACCGCATCAAGCAAACCTACTACTTCAACTACATCATCGTTGTCGGTATTCCCAACATCAACGTACCAGTCTCTCGTAGATTGCACCAACGGATAGGCAACTCCCACTTCGGTTCCAAGCAACGTATAGGCCGCAGTACCATTAATCAGCGACCCCTCAAATAAATTGAGGTCATTCGCTTCATAGTAAGAAACATCGGTTCCTGCCGTTCCGCTCGCGTGGGAAGCGGCAACACCAATAATTCTTACACCATCTGTTCCGGCAGCATATTCCTCAATCTCGCCGGTAGCATCGGTACTAATATCATAACAGAGCGGAGCACCCTCGTGCCAAACCATACTGGCTTCCTCGCCGGGTTCGCGCTCTATGATAAGGCCATCGTTGCCTTCCTGACGATAAATCGCCAGTGTTTGCAACACCTGTGTAGCCATATTTACTCCTTAATTGTTTCGTTCAGTTTTCGTATATGCCTTCTGGCAAAGACACACATCACTATCTGGCGATAAACTGTGGTCTGGCGGCCACTGTTAAACTATTCATCAAGTTTTTCTGTTTTCGTTTCCTCACTTGATTCGTTTTCAATCGTAAATCCAGAACCGCCCTCGGCCATCATTTTACGAGCATCGGCTTTACCGGCTTTGTCTGCCTTAACATAACGAGTTGCGCGTTCCTTTTCACGTTCCTTCGCTAAGTGTTTGGGGCATGACATGAGGATTCGCTCGCTTGCACCTGTTCCGCGCACCTTGATGGAGCCGGGTTCGTCCTTTGTTGACTCAAACGGATTACGCATTATTTTTTCATCACCCGTAGCAGGAGAATAACCTTTGGCAAAACAGTCATTCATCTGCTCATCGTCGTTTCTCAATACCCAAACATATTTCTTTTGCGGGTTGAGGTTGTGCGTATCAAACTGACTTTTAAAAACTGGTTCGCTTGTAATATCTGCTTTTTTAACCATGGTTATACCTGACCTTTCTTCATTTTAGCTTGTAATCTTGCGGCATCATCGGCAGTTTTGACATTAGCCCAATCAATCATTTCCTGTTTAGTTTTGAAATGGCCGTTGTTTTCACGTATCACATCAGGGGAACTAGCCCACGCTGGCATACGTTCCGCCTGTCTGCTACGCCCACCACCCACATCGGATGATAACTCAACCTCACGGTCAAGTTGTGTCCGGCTGACTGGTTGTGGTTTAACAGCACCTTCTGCCATTCTCACCCATTCTAATTTCTGATCAAAAGTGAGTGACGACAAATCGGGTCTGTCTTGTTCTAATCTCTCTACTGCCTGCATTGTCTTTGCTTTTTCTGGGTCAAGTTTAAGTACACGTTTGAAAGCATTTAACTCGGCGTTCGCAATGCGCTTATCGTAATCCTGCTGTTGCAGGTCACGGTCATAAGCGACATCAGTTATAATTTTACGAACTATTGATTTCAATCCTTGTTTAGGATCGTTTTCAAATTCCTTATCCACCTTGCTGTCAAAGTCGTTAAGGTATTCATCAAAAGTTCGCCTTGGCAACGGAACGTCAACCTTTTGGGGTTCAATTTTACGAGTCCGATTTATATATTCTTGGTTATCTTTTAATCTGGCGGCAAATTCTTCTTTATCTTTTATTGCCGCATTATATTTTTCCTCAAGAGCTTTTTTCTCGCTCTCAATAATTTTCAACTTATCTACATTTACATCCGGTACACTATCTGGCAACGTATCGGTTTGTGCGATTACCGCTGGCGGGGTATCCACTTGGACTTCTGGCGACTGTCCTGTTTCTTCTGGCATCTGCGTTTCTCCTGTTTAGCCTTCTGGCGAGGCTGGTTCTGCGGCTACTGGCGTACCCGCGTTTATGTTTCCCATCTGACCTGAAATCATGGCTCCTTGCTGGTCCCCAGGCAGGGGAACCCCCGTCCCATCAACGCCAGTTTGCTGGGGGAGTGGGGAATTTCCACCTGCCTGAGACGACATAGCTTCCTGTTGCTTTTTAAGCATTTCATGTTTGCTTATATGATCTTGAATAAAATTGATATTAGGATTTGGCGGGTCTTCCCGTTGCGCCTGCCACATCGCAGGTTTATGTATTTGCAAGTGTAAGTCGTGCATCTCACCCATCTGCGGTTCATCCCATTGAGCGTGAACAAGCATTTCGTTGTTTTCCCACAAGGCCGCTTTGACCGCCTGATCTTTCGCAGGTATCGGTATCATCTCGGAAGGATTCTCAACTTCCATTGCCTCGGCTATGCGAATCATAATCTTAGCCTTTGCATCTGGGTCGGTACTCATGGAAAATAACTGCATAAGGTTTTGAATACGCATTGCCTTATCCATAGCTTCAACTACACCGCGTAATTCAAGTGAGTAAATATCGGCAAGTTGGAATTGGAACTCATGTCCCACATCGCCAATCTGGTCAACAATGTCATCTTCTGTCATAAAAGTATGAACGTACTGGGCAAACTTGAGCATATATCCACCAATAATATCATCTTCCATAGAAGCCATATCGCTATAAATTGGCGTGGTAGCACTTGCCTTCGCACCCATATACTCACTCGCGCTTGTACGTCCACCCAATGCCTGTCCCATAACGGCATCCGTGGTGTTCATTATCTCTTTGATTTTCATCTCACAGTAGTTAATGGTCGGCATGATTGTCTGGGTCATATCAGCAATCTGTAGTTCCACTAACGCACTTCGTATGTCGCCGCCCGTAACAGGAATCGCGTTGGAATGGCCAAAATCGTATTTGTCAATCTCAACGCGCAGGGGATCGTAAGCCACAGGGCGACGACAATTCTTTGAACGGTTATCAATCAACTGATCAATAGCTATACAAATCTGATCGTAGTAACTTTTAATCTTCTCGCCCAACGATATATGATACATTCCTATATCATCTTCGGTTTGGTGAGCAACCAGCATTGGAATACCACCGGGGAATATGTTCTCTCGTATCTCAATTATCTCGCAACTCTCTGGTGTACCAAGTATCCGCACCCTGCAACGAATCTCATCTCTATTGACATCCCATTTGCCAGTTTCTTTGTTGATAGGTAACAACGCCCAAACAACCCAATGCTGATAAAACTCACTCGTTCTATCTTGTAAAATACGGTCAGCGTTTTCTACGCGGTCTGCCAAGGGGGTATTGTCGCCATTACCCGAAATGGTATATTTATACTTGGCAAACTTGTTCTTTAACTCATCTTGCCCCAGATCCTTCTCAAACAGTTTGACTTTGTTTTTGCGACTGTCGGCAAGTAACTTGCCCCACGAAATAGGACTATCAATAAATATTGCGGGTTGATCATCAAGTTCGTCAATGTTTTCATCAAGCCGTATCTTATCAATCGGAATGAACTCAAACCCTGGCAGGTTATGTTCTTTAACCTTCATGGATTTGCGACTACCAGTATCTTTATCGCGGTAGGTTAAATCCACTAATCGCTTTTCCCACGGGATACCAAGAAAACCCGTACCGTTCTTATAAAGATTGAGCAAAATACGTTTAAGGTTCTTCTTGAACCGCCCGTTCTCAAAGGCCTTATGAAGCAACTTGGTAAGTATCTCGGCGTTCTTTGCCCTCATCATGTTTTGGCCTTCATCGTCTATAATGCCTTTGTATCCGTACTTATAGTTGTGCGGATTATCAGTCATCACCTTAAACGCCATTGACACTAACTGATTTATTGAGATATGGAAAACACCCGTAGCTTCGTTGGCACGATGCAGATCGTTTTTAGATTCATCTGGTTTGACGCGGTACATGCGATCATTATCTGACCATATCGTTTCAAGATCACCACGGTCTTGTATCGTAGAGTAGATGTTGGATAATTGCTTCTTGGTTTCTGTAACGATTTCGTCGTTCTCGGCAAAGTTGGGAAGCAAATCAAATAAGGCAAGTTCCGTAGTATCTGATACAGGCGAAGGAAAAATATCTACCCCACCATAATCATTACCAGACAAGTCAGATTCTTCTTGTCGGTCGGCAACTCGCAGTCGAAGTGGCGCAGATCGTACTGCCATAGATTTATCCCTTTATAAAATAAAAAAAAACCGTTCTTTTCTTTTTTTCTTAATATCAAGAATACACTAAAAAGAGCGGTTTGTCAATTCTATAAAAATCTACAGGCTTTTTTCTTCTTCTATTTCATTGAATATTAATCCCCATATTTCCCGGTTTTGTTGATTCATTGAACATAGATTCAAACTTCCGCGAACTATTTGACTTAACGTATGTTGAGGATGAAAGTCATCCAAAATATCTTGAATATGAACGTGTCCATTTACGTTTGACGTATTAGGCCAATGCAATGTCTTGTATGTATAACGAGTAATGCCGTTGCCACTACGCACCTCCACCTTGATTGTTTTTAATTTTCTACACAAAGGATTTCCCCTTCCTGAATGAGTATATATTGCTTGTCATCCTCAACACATTGGATTGCTTTAGTTGGCGGATACCAACACCGCCGGCCAATAAACGTATCTATTTCTTCACAATCTTCACTTGCTCTGAATATTATACCAGCCACCGAGCCAGCCTTGTCATACTTTTGGACAAGTACCACACCATCGTTATCCATCGTTGCTTCCGGTTCTATCATCACATAATCATTAGCTGGTATGATTTTCTCAACATCATCTTCTACCACTATTGTCGCCGCAATGTTCTCCGCATTTGTCAATGCCATATTTCGTTCCTCCTTAAATGGCAATCGCGTGAACTCTTTAATAAAGAGTATTTGATCGCCAGTTTTTACGTTTGTAACTTCGTCGCCAACACTAACAACCTTTGCTCGCCAACCGTACCAGCGGGACGTTTCGGGGATAACAATACCACCCTGAATTTCATCGGGCATTTCGCGGTCAATTAGCACCAAGCCACGTAGGGGTTTGAAGTTTATCATTTATCCTCCGTACAACAATAAGTTACAACACCAATAGGAGGAAAGGGTGTATCAGTTCTTACTGTAGTCCAATATGGTTGCGTATAATCTGGATACCTTTTCCACCACGGCCAGACTTCCCTTTCAATTATTACTGGCGCACCGGGAACGGTAACAATTTTCTCGTTAAATAATTCGTTTAGTTGCTTCCGTAATTCTTGCGCCTCGGCTATTGTCAACTTAAAATCCCTAACACCTATCGCTATATCAATTCCTTTTAGTTCTACTTTCATTCTTTCTCCATGCTTTTTCTTTTTCTAATCACATAACTATTTGTATATACATCTTCTAGCTTTAAATAACATAACAATCTATCTATTTTAGAATTTAATTTTAATATTTCATTCCAGTTTGTCATTGATTTTTGATCAAGAGTTTTAATATCGTTACCTACTAATCTTCTTAACTCTTTATCTTTACAGTTTATGTTCATTATTTATCCTCCATGCTTTTTACATTCAGGCGAATATCGCCAATCATGTTTATGATCTCCGCAAATGCGTTTGCTTTGCCAACTTGTATTCCGTTGGTAAAAGAATCTCCGGTGATACGAGATATGGAATTGTAACCCTTAAACTTATCGTGTATCTGCTTTTCAATTAATTTCATGCCCGGTTCATTTATCACCATCGCAATTAACTTTAGATCACCGATTTCTATTTTCATTTTTCTCCTTATTTAATATCCGCCAGAGCGAGATATCGGTTCAAACACTTTCGGTTCTTTAACATGGTCACCAAGATACTTGGCACCGGCACAGGCAAAGTATTCCGTATCGTCAATGGCGTGGTCGTTCTTCCCCTGTTTAGTTTCATATGGATTATGTTTCTCGTTCCCAAACGCCCTCGTCTGGGTAATACACCTTTCCCATTCAAAACGCCACTTGACACACTTCCGTGATATATACATTCGTGGTGCGCCCAACTTTCCCGTTACCATGTGCGCCCGTTGTGGGTCAATTTTCAAACATGCCCTCATGTTTTGCGCCCTTGCTTCCTGCCCCAACTTTGTACTTTCGCAAACCGCCAGACCGTTGATATGAAAGAAGAAGCTTATCGGTCTGCCCGACCCACCAGCATTTTGAAAACTGTGCCAGTCAAGCCACGTCCGAACGTAGTGTTGGCGTTTAACGACTTCTTCGTAAAGATCATAGGTCATGCCGCTTTCTTTGTCGGTCATCTTCTTGACCAACTTACGCTCATTACCACAAAATTCTATAATCGCCGGTGCGTGTTCAACGGCATCTTTCCCGGCAATGTAGTATTCGTCATACCTGAAAAAATCTCCCGCAGGATTAACTGCCCACAGTCCACAAGATGTAGGATTACTCACGCCATAATCCATACTGCGATAATGTGTCCACCCCTTATCTTTAATGTCATCATACGTCCAATCCACAAAGTGAATTTCAGGTCGCACTTCGGGATAGAACAGTCCACTCAACTGATCGGCAATGCCGTAGTATCTCGCCTGACCATCGCGTATCGCTTCCTGGTCGCCCACCTGTTTAGGAATTAACACGAGTTCATTATAAGCCTTTACCTTTTCTGCCTTGGAAAATATGTGGTCGGGTACATCTTCCACGGATATACGAGAACGTAGCACCTTGTGTCCCCTCGTGTTATGCCCCGTCCAGATGTCATAGAGAAATGAATTTGTCCCACTATCCACTCGCCCTTCAACCTTATGTGGCGTGTACGATATATCCCACCAGACACCGCCAACAGTTCGCCCTCGTTGATTCAGTTCGTTGTAAAAACTCAACGGCACAGTTTCATCAGCAAGAAGTTCGGAAGCTACGATACCAGAACATACGCTCGCCGGTTGCTCGTAAGTGTACATCATAATTTTACTGCCACATTTTAGTTGCACACGAGGGTGTCTGTCCCATGCCGGTTCGCGTGTGCCACCCAACTGGATAGAACGATACTCGCCAAGTTCATTCGCCGGTATCCACTTCTGTAATTCCGGCCACACGATGTCCTTTAATTTGCCCTTATCGTAAGCAAGCACCACGAGTGTTTTGGGGCCTTGCCAGTCCCTAAACTTAATGCCGTTTTGAAACACTTGCCACTTCGGATCGCAGGGAATAATTTTCAGAAGCTTTTTAACGATAGCGTGGCAGGTTTTACCAACGCGGTTCGGGGAACAGCAAATGCAGATAGTATGTTCGTCGTCGTTGAGCCAGTCAGCAGATGATACTAAGTCAAACCCGCAATCATAACCTTTTCTCGCCTTGCCATGTGGGGCGAAGAAACTAAGTTCGTTTTCCATCTTCCGACGTTCAAGTTGTTTTAGTTTCTTTTCAAGAACGGGATTATCACGAATCTGATCGTAGGTGGCGGAAATACATTCATTTCCTAGCCACAGTTCATAAACTTTTAATTGACCTTCTTGTTCCATATCAACGTGCGATCAGATCGCCCTTATACGACATTAATCCCGCCGCCATGTGGTACAAAGGCGCATCCCAGTCAACCCATATATCTACACCATACTTGCGACATTCTGAAAAGAAAAAAAAGTCTTCGGTTTGAAGTTCGGTAGCTTTGCCATCTTTATCAACCAGTACCATTTCGCGTCCAAAGAACCACGGTTCAGGTATCTTGTCAAAAACATCCATGCGAAAACAAAGCATCTCGCCACCATTGGCGGCAACTTTTTCAAGACCGTGGTGTTCTGTCGGATTTTGGATAATGTGATATTTATTTTTATCCGGCGACCACGTATCAGCAACGTGGCATTGAAACGGTGAATATCTTCCTTTTGCCCACCCACCTATCACAGGTTTATCATGTGCAATTAGTTTTTTAACTGTATCTGATTCCCACGCCACATCATTAGAAATCCAAATCATATAGTCTGCCTTGAGTTCGCGTGAACGAAGCACCATCTCATGCAGAGCCTTCGCAACCCATTTGGCTTTTGAGATCAGAATTGGCGGACGTTCACCCGGCCAGTTAGTAGCATGAAGCGACGTGGCGAAATTTACGCAACATAGGTCGTTCATACTCGGACACGCAAGCACAATCTTTTTTTTCTTCTCAAATATATTCATTTTGCATCTCCCAATACTTTAGCTTCAACCTCTATCGGTTCGTCTTGCTCAACATCAACTTCTTTCGGTTTAATATGTTTTTTAATCTGAAATATCAAAGACATCGTGTCCACGTCATCTTCCTTCTCCCTCGGCCTTATCTGCGCCGTAGCCATCTCCGCCACTTCCATGAGGTTACGAGCAGATTGCGCCTTCTTGTCCTCGTGCATTTTATCAGGGTTAATCCGCATCAACGTCTCAAACACCTTGCGTTCGGCCAGTCCCACAATGCTCATGTTGCGTCCTAACTGCGCCGCCTCCACAATGTCGCGGTTCTTTCTACAAGCAAGTGCAATATAAGACTTACTAATTCCCGCCATGAGTTCCACTTGACTTCTAGGATACATAGAAGCAAGCAATGCTATGAGTCTTAATTTTCTTTTCGGTTCCATCTCCGCCACTTCCTCTTTGAGTTTTCCCATGTCCATGAGAATTGAGAGGTCGTTATATGGAACAATGTTTTCTTTTCGGGCGGGGAAATTGATTTTCTTAGAGCTGGGTCGTCCGGGCATTAGATGTCTCCGTAAAGATATTGCAGAATCCAGATATACCATTTAGGGTTATGGTTTCTATCCCTTTTCTTTTTCATTCCCGCAATATAATTTATTTTGCGACACAATGCAAGATAAATCTTTTATTATTTTTTGCGCCGAAAAATCACCCCAAAAGATTTATGAAAATAGTTCTTGCATATTTTTGCGTTTAAGTTTATATTGCTTGCATGAGTTCAAGAAGTAATGTTTTAACCAACCATTTTTAACCCCCGTCGTGGCCTAAGACTGCTCGTGAATTAAATCACGTACATTGCCTTTTGGACTCAACACGGCGGGGGTGTTCTTTTTAATATATGAACCATGTTGATTTATTTTCAGGCATTGGTGGTTTCGCTTATGCCGCCAAACAAATATGGGAAAACGAATACCACAATGTTTGCTTCTGTGATAATAACAAATATACACAACAAGACATTAAATTAAGATTTGGAAAGGAGAGCTTGATTTATGACGACATCCGTGAACTCACAAGGGAAAAACTTATTGCCGACACCGACAAGCGTAGACCACAAAAGCAGGGGACCGAACAGCAAGCAAATGGGGATAGACAATTACTTGAAATTGACCTCCTCACAGGTGGGTTCCCCTGCCAACCCTTCTCTTGTGCAGGACAACAACGAGGCACAACAGATGACCGTTTCCTCTGGCCGGAAATGCTCCGAATTATTAAAGAACTCAAACCCCGTTGGATTATTGGCGAAAATGTTACTGGAATCCTCGGTATGGCACAGCAACAAGGTGAGTCTGAAATGGACGGCGAAACAGATAATGATGGGGACGGAGACGACATCGCAGAAACAAATGGGATTATTTGGGGAATCATCAACGATATTGAACAAGCGGGTTATGATGTCCAAACATTTGTTATTCCTGCTTGTGCCGTCAACGCCCCACACAGACGAAGTAGGGTGTGGATTGTTGCCTACAGTAACAGCAACAGATCACATGGGAGGGGGAACGACAGTAACCTACAACAAAGGGAGTTGGGTAAGAACGAGTCAAACGACGGGAACGAGATTCGGGGCGAAGTTGAATCAGGTGATTCCGTTATTGGCAACTCCAAATACAATGGACTCAATGTCTCCCAAAACACAGAAAGCAATAATCAAAGAAGCAACAATAACTCGCAAAGGCAGAACGAAGATGAGCAATCTGCGAGATCAGATTTACCACGGAATAATGTTACCAACACCTTGCTCGGCAGACAATCGGGACAGAGGCAACCTCAACAATCCGGCAATTCAACGAAGAATGGAAAAGGGGAAATCAATAGAATTAAGTATGATAGAGAACTCCCTGCCACCAATTCTCAATACTCCGAAATCGGGGGATTGGAGAAGTTGGAAACAAAAAAAGAATTTTGCAAACTGCGTTCATGTTCAGATTGGACACAAAACTGGCTTGAAGTTGCAACCAGCCTTTGTGGAGTGGATGATGGGCTTCCCGCGGAACTGGACGGACTTAAATTATCCAAATCAGGACATCGGGTGGAACGGTTGAAGGCACTTGGAAATGCCATAGTTCCAAAAGTTGTAATGGAAATTATGAAGGCAATAAAAATAATAGACGAACTGCCCATGAAATAACGAGGTAACAAATGAATAAATATGTTTGCAATAGACGAGATATTTGCCATAATGATAAATGTAATTTTTATCTTGGTATTTATCCAAAAAATATAGGAATAGCAATAAGGGCTTGTGGCGAAATTTGTTATTGCGATGTTGCCCTTATACAAGCCAGAATACCATACAAACTTATACCCAAACGAGGTAACAAATGCCAAATCAGTTAGCAACAGAAAAAGCACTTATCGGAGCCATTCTCCAAGAACCTGATCGCGTCATTCCGTTTTGTATTAAAAAGAAACTGACAAAAGAATCTTTTACAGACATAAACATGCGCAATGCTTACAGAGGCGCGCTTTATCTCACAGAACAAAATCAACCAATAGATTCCATAACCCTCGCCGCCTTACTTAAAACAGAATCAACTTGGATCGCTAGTTGCCTTGATAATTCCGAATGGCCTTACGCCGAAGCTTACATTGACATTCTCGTCAAAGCGCAAACAAAACGCAAGTTAATGGAATTTCCAGCAAAGATTACGGAAGCCATCAGGAAAGAACAACCTACACAAGATGTCATCCAATCTACTATAACAGATCTTCAATCAATCCAATCGTCCGATTTGTCAATAAACCATGAACTTCCGAAAATCGTTGACGCAGAATCACTTACTTCTGAATCTATTCAAGAACCAAACCAAGTAATAGAAGGTGTTCTTCACCGTGGTAGCAAGGCTGTATTTGGTGGGCCTTCAAAAGCCTTCAAATCATGGACTTTACTAGACCTTTGTTTGGCTGTTTCTACAGGAAACGATTGGTTAGGATTCAAAACCACCCCAGGAAAAGTTCTTTATATAAACTTTGAACTTCAAAAATTCGCAGTAACTAAACGAATTAAAGCTATAGCAGAATCAAGAGATTGTGAAATAAACAAAAATTTCCACGTATGGAATCTTCGCGGATTCAGCAGACCACTATCACAACTTATCCCTGAACTCTTAAAACAAATAGAAGGAGAAGAATATTCCCTTATTATTCCAGACCCAATCTACAAAACACTTAGTGGACGTAACGAGAACGATGCCGGTGATATAGGTGCTGTTTGCAACGAAATTGAATCCATGGCAGTTCAAACCGGAGCCGCCGTAGCTTTCGGCGCACATTTCGCCAAAGGTAATGCATCTGGTAAGGAACATATTGACCGTGTATCCGGTTCTGGAGTCTGGTCACGTGACCCAGACAGTATTATAACAGCCACTTCGCACGAAATGGAAGGTTGTTTTTCAGTAGAAATGACCTTACGTAACTTTCCTCCTCCTGACCCGTTCGTTATCCGATGGGAATACCCTCAAATGCGTCGTGATGACGACCTTGACCCTAAAGCTCTAAAACAACCACGTAACGGTCGCACCCCAGAACACTCGGTTTCCGACATTTTAGAGCACCTTTCAGAACCCATGACAGTATCCACATGGCAAAAAGCGTGTAAAAGTGAATCCGGAATCTCCGAAGCCTCGTTTTACCGCCGATTCAAAGAAGCCAAATTCAGCCACGAAGTAGAAAAATCAGGCAATTTATGGCATGTTGTATCATAATTTCATTAATTTACTCTCATAACTATCACAACTATCAAATCACTTCTGATAGTTTTGACAGTTACTAATCTTATTTACTATCACAACCCTTATAGGGTGTGATAGTGATAGTAACTAGGAGTAACCTTTTCTAAAACCTGTACTTTTACTATCACCAGAAATCTCACTACCCCAAAAATTCCGCAGATGACATATATATACGTACGTAGGTATGCCGGCATCGGGCAATCGGGCATGGCATACACCCTCCCCATTGCATTTATCACAACATTATCGTCATAATGTTCCGTCGTTTATCATCGTACTTTTATATGTGATTGTATATCAATATATTATGTAATCGTGTTAGTAGACATACCTGTTATTATGCGACGTTACCCTATCAATATGCAGTAATATCAGGGTATTTGATGATATGGACAATGGCTATGTAATCCTACAGGCGGGCAAGGGGAAACATGTGCATATTTGAAGTATGTCAAAACTTATATCCTTATCTATCAAATAACGCAATAATGGATAATCAACAGGACAATGCCGATATAAAACATGGTCTAAAATGCGCTATACGCCGACATCGTGAGTTGGTGCATACATTATCATTGCCTATGTTTTCGCAAGGATGTAGGCGATTGGCGAAAGTGAGAAAAAAATAACTCAAGTGTCTACTAGTAAATACCACAGGTTGTATATGTGGATGACATGACCACTAGATATTGACACCGTAAATCTTGGCATAGCAAATGCTTATATATATATACCGTGATAAACAAAAACCATAAACAAGCGGAGGGTAAAATAATGGATAGACAAATAAAACGATTGCAAAAAGCCATTGATGAACTGATTAAAATACACGACGATGGAAAGGGATCAGACGCAACACAAAGAGCTATTGACTCGTTAAATCATGAGATTTCATCACGCGAAAATAATCAAAAATAAACATTGACAATATTACAAAATAATATAATCTATTATTAACGATAGAGATTAATAATTAATTTTGTTCGCGCATTGGTTGTATTCGCAGATGAGCCAAACGGACAAGCGGTAGAACGGATTATATATAAATAACAAACTGGCCGGGCGGGATCCCGGAAGCAAGGAGGGAATAAAGATGAATGACGCAGAATATGAACAGAACGAACGGAAACGATTAAACGCGCAAATTGCGCTGGTTGAAACAGCTCCATTGAGCGAAAGACGGATTGTCCGGGCGGAATGGTTTGAAGCTTTGACGGATGTAAAATTGATCCGGGAACGGATTAACTGGTTACTTGCCGGCAACTACGGCAAGGGCGCATATGATGCCGCCTGGAGCATAAAGAACGCCAAGCGCGGCAATAGAATAGCGGCAATCGCTCAACTATTGGCCGCCGTTGAATGGCAATGCCCGGCGAACTTTGCGCGGGAAGCGTGGAACGGATTAAACAAGGCCGCGCAAAAGGCTATAAACGCCGCAATATTGGATGAAATGGATAAATATCAAATTGAGAATTAACCCCGCGCCCGGCGCAAGTGGAAAGGTGGCGAAAATGGCATAACGCAAACCGAAGATCAAAAAAACAGTAAAAAAACAAACAAAAAATAGGTGGTAAAATGAAACGATATCAATTATTTAGCGAATACTGCGACCGAGTATTATGGGGCAATGATTTGGTGGATGCTTTAATCCGCCAGAAAAAAATCCAGAAAAGCGGAAAAGTTGAAAACAATAAACACGTTCCGGGGGAAATCGTGGAAATTAAATCAGTCGTTGGAACACGCGACACAACCGGATCACGGCGCGGAAACTGGGAATATGAGTCTGCGATTTGCGAAACCGAATCCGGACAATTTATTGAGATAGATGGGCGGATTGTCGGTGGATTGCAATAACAGGCCGAAACGCTCGCCAGAGTATGGCCAGAGTTGCCCTTAATAATCATATATTGTGCAACCATATTCCGGCGGCGTCTGGCGGTAAAATGCCGCCACTGATGAAGGCCAGGAAGCCGGAAGGGGATTAGAAACATGAAACTATATTATCATAAGACGGACGGCGGAGCGGAATACTTGACGGATAAATTTATTGCATGGAAACATAACGGCAAGAGCGGCAAAGAGGGAATTTTTGAAGGCGCGAATTATATTGTTCGGATTGATGGCGACATTACAAAAGACGCTGAATTGACTATCCGCGACAACGGGAGATTGCGGCTGGTGCAACCAACATAAATGTCATCGGGAGTGTGCCAACCGCATGGATCGATTACGCCGGCCTAGAGCGCAACAAAAATATGTATGCAAGGGCGCAAGAGGTGGCGCGCAAAAATTTGGCCGCAAAATATGAGGGCAAATTGTACACACGCGATGGGGCGCGATTTGTACGAGTTGCTTAATTGCCCGGGTGGGGCGCGCATACCTGGCACGCGCAAAACTTAAAAATAAACCAAATAAGGAGGGCGGGAATATGAAAATAAAAGTTGATACGATAACACAATCGGACGGAAGCAAAAACTACGATGTTGTTTTAACACAAGGGAGAAACGTCATTCGTCTAGCAACTAACGCAAAAAACGAAGACGACGCAATCAGAGACGCAAGAGAAATTTCCTTGGCAATCATGGGAACTCTTGAAGATGTTGACGATTCGCTTATCAAATAACACCCGCGCCCGGCTGAAACGGGCAACTAAATGGAGAGAAAAAATCATGAAAAAAATATATAAATTACCGTTTAGCAAAGTGCTGATAATTGGCTGGACGGTCTATAAAAATATGCTTGGCAAAGTATTAAAACGCAAGTTTTTTATACAGATTAAAAGCATTTATTGTCTGGATTGCTGGTGATAATTCAACAGGCCGAAACGCCAGCCGGGATCATGTACCCGGCGGCGTCTATCCGCAAAATGCGGGTACTGATGAAGGCCAGGAAGCCGGATGGAAGGTAAAAAATATGAACAAAACACTAAAAGCAATCGCTAAAGAAATGAAAGCGTTATTAAAATCAGAGCAGAAATGTTCCGGCTTCGGAGATAATCTTGCCGAACATAGTTATGAGCAGGGCATGAATGACGCAATCAGTATTGTGCAAGGTTATATGGATACACAATCCCGCGACGACATTCGGCAGGGGAGGAATGAGATATGAAAACAGAATCAAAACACACGCCGGGGAAATGGATTGCGCAACATCGGCACATCACGGTCAATCATCCAAATGGCGAACATGGATATATGCTTGCTATTGCCGATTTTGAGGATATTGACAATGAGCAAGGCGTTAAAAATTGTCAGTTATGCGCCGCCGCGCCGGATATGCTGGAGGCGTTAAAATATTGCGTAAAATATCTGCAATCTGATCCGCAAAAAAGAGACGGCGGAAGCTGGGAGTTGACAAAAGCACAGGCCGCAATCACCCAGGCAACCGGATATGAGCAAGCGAAAACCACACAACGACGAATCTGGATATATTGCCGAAAAAATATTTAGGCCAAGCAAATAAACAACAAAACAAGGAGCAAGCAACATGAAAAAAATAACATTCAACATATGGGATCCACTCAGAATCGTAATAGCGGTAATTACAATAATTGTATTGTTGATCCAAATTTTATTTTATGATGATTATGCTTTGATTCCGTGGCTTATTTGGGGGATAATCATGCTAACCATATTTGGGATTATAGTTTATACCGCAATTAAATACAGGAAGTAAGTTTCAATCTTGTCAGTCTTTTAATATACCAGAAAGGAGGTGATTAAAATGATTAACAAATTAGAGGGTGAACAGAAAACCGTAATTTGTAAATATGCAAATAGCAAAAAAGCATGCGAAAAATGCTCTCATGCTATTCCGCATATTAAAAACTGCGGCTGTATGTTGCCCACCGAAGTTTGCAGAGAACTAGGTTGCACTTCGGCAGATGAGAAGTCGTAAAGAGACTTCGGGGATCGCTCCAAATGGGGTGATCCCTTTTCTGATAAACACGATAGATTTTTTACTCAAAAATGTCAATAAGGAAATAAATGTGAAAACAGTTAATATAATTTGGGAAAAGAAAACTGGATTTTGGCTTTGCACAATACGCGATAGAAAAGGCCGTGCAGAATGTCATACTTGGAAACCAACTATTGAAAATGCCTGGCAATGGATATTTGAGCATTTAATCAGGTTTGATGAATTCAGAAAGATTGCAAAAAACAAAATGACGGTTACAATGCTGATCAAGGCTACCCATGGGGAAGATGTTTTCTAAACGCTGATTCAGAAGGGACGGCGAAAGTTTTCCCAACGGATAAAACCAAAATGAAACGAAAATGAACCAAAAACAGGGGTAAATCACCCCGAAAGGACAAAAATCATGTTTAAAGCAGGCCATAAACTCTCTACAATGCCTCGTAAGCAAATTAAGCTTACGAATTTGACAGTGTTACAACTGGAAGAACTAAAAACCATACGAAGATACACCCCCCGGTATGAAAACCTCGCAAAACGTGTGTTTTCTGGCAGGTCAAGGGGGGCAGCAATAAAATTGGCATGTTTGCAATGCTGTTGTTGGCAACGCAACGAGGTAAGAGATTGCACGATAGGGGGATGCGCTCTACATCAATACCGGCCATATCAAGAGAAAGGGGAAAAGGTGGGTAAAAATGAATGATGAATTTCACGAATGTGAAGTAGTCAAGGATAGCGAATTTTCTTGTTATGTGTATCCATACAATCTGTGTTATGAACTTATGTGGAAAATGTTTGGGTTAAGTATGATTATTCGCGACGGATTTTACGGAATATTAGAAAGGGAAGCGTTTTGCGCTCATCAATTAGTGGCAAATTATCTCTGTCATCATAGAAAAGAACGATTGGAATGGTTTAAATTAATGTCCGAAAATAAAGTTCCAAGATATTTTGATATACTAACTAAAGCGGAAGAAGAATAAAAGGAAGATAACAATGAAAACCAAACTACTTAAAACTAACGGTAAATGCCCAAATTGCCACCGGCAGACTTTGGTAAAAGATACTGTCTTTGGAGATCAGGTTTGCGTATCGTGTGCATGGTGGAGCGGAGATCACCGGAAAAGTCCGGATACAAACTTGGCGTATAAGGCAACCAAGTTGAACATGGACAAACTCAATAAAATCCAAGCTGATATGGGGAAGGCAATGGCAAACAAGATATGGGGCAGTAAGCAAGCGTTGAAATTTGTTCATAAAATATATGGTATAAACGAGGTTTTACAATGAAACTTTGTAAGCAATGTACTAAAAGGATGAATAAGGCGTGGAAAATACGCTGTGAAACTGGGAAAAGAAATAGTTATCTTTGCCGGAAATGTACAAAAAAGTTTATTGAAGAAGCAAAACCAATTTACGGATCATGCAAGTTTTTGAAAACATGGAAACCGAAGCCACTGCCAGATTATATGAAATCAGATACAAAGTGGTTTTTACCGAATGGTTCTTCTGTTACATTTTACAATCCCAAGAAGCTAGTAAAATTCACCGCAACATTACTCAATGGAAAGGACGCGATATGAATGTTAATGAGTTGCCGTTAAGCGTTCGTGCTGGTAATGCGTTATCTAATGCAAATATTCATACGATTGCCGAGTTGTTGAATTATGATTGGATGAAGTTATCAAGTCAACGAAATGCGGGCGCAAAAACAATCGCCGAATTAGCCCAGCAACTAATTAATATTTGTAAACAAGATGTATTGGTTCATTCTAAGAATTATGATTGGGAATTTGCAAAATGGCAAAGAACTGACATGAAGAAAAAATATCACAAAATGAAACGACAACTGAATAATATCCAGTTAATTCTTAATAATTCACTATAAAACAAAGGGGTAAAATGACAACCGAAACTCACAGAAAACGCCACGAAGAATTACACAAACACCTTGACGAGCTGGTGGCAGATATGATTATCCAATGCCCCGGAACATTGCCAAGTAAAACGACAATACTGGAACTTATGCAATGGAGCCATCAGCAAACCGTTGAACCAAACAATAAAAAGGAAGGTGAAATATGATAAGTGAAATTATGATAGTCGCGTTGACTTTACATGCAGAAGCATCCGGTGAACCTCATGCCGGTAAAGTCATGGTTGCCGAAGTGATTGCGAACCGTGCCGTAGATAGAATACAGTCAAAGAAATTTGTATGCCTGTCAAAAAATCAATTCTCATGCTGGAATGGCGATAATGGCAAGAAACTTAAACGCTCTCTGAAATCATTGGAAAAACAAAATAGCTCCGCATGGCAAGACTGCAAGACTATTGCCAAAGAAATCTGCAAGCACGGATATAAACCAGTCAGTCCGGCACAGTATTATTATAACCCGTCCTTGTGCTCCCCGTCTTGGGCGCAAAAATTGACGGTCTGCGCCAAGGTTGGAGGGCATATTTTTTTACGAAATAATATTTGAAAATAATTGTTGACAATAATCAAAAATAATATATTGTTGTATTTTGAAAGGAAAAATACTATGACAAAACAAAAACAAAAAACGATAAAAGTTAGCGTGAACGTTCCTGAAGTGTGGCTCAATATGATTGATGAACGGGCAACACGTGAGTTCGTAACCCGCAGTCAGGCGATCAAGTATGCCTTACACGCATATTGCTTTCCACGGTCAAAGGGAAAGACAGTTGACAACAGACCGCAAACCGAAGTGTAATAAAACAGTAACAATTAAATCAATAGGAGAATAAAATGACCATTGAAAAATCATGTTTATTCTGTATCCACTTTAGTTTTGATATGGGAGAAGCAGGATATAGCGAATATACTCCGGGAAGCGACGCTAGGTTTTCTTGTTATAAAAGTCACTGGGAAGACATAGACAATCAAGGAGGAAACAATGTAGAGGATTTTGTAAAGGCTATTGAGACAGCAAAAACATGTTCTGATTTTGTAAAAAAAACGCAGTTAAACAATTAAATCAACGGAGGGGGAATTAAATGAACGAGAAAAATATAACGAACGAAGTAACTTTGTATGATAAAATTCAAGACCCAATTCAGGCTATTGAAAAACTTGGTGAATGGATAAGCAAGTCTGGTTTGTTTGGGTGCGACAAAATTGAACAAGGTATGGTGCTGGCAATGACCAGTTTGGCGGAACGCAGACCTATCACGGAAATCTGCCGCCGTTTTCATATTGTTAAGGGGAAATTATCTATGCGAGCCGACGCTATGCTTGCTGATTTTAACTCCCGTGGCGGACGGCACAAGTGGATTAAATCAGACGATAAGGAAGCGATCTTGTCATTGACTTATCAGGATTTCCAAAACTTTGAAGTTAAATATACCATTAAGGATGCAGAACGGCAGGAACTTTGTGGCAAAGACGGTGGAATACTTCCTTTCCAGAAAGGACTAGGTTCATGGCAGAAGATTCCCGAAGCTATGTTACGAGCTAGGGTTACTTCTAAAGCAATCCGAATGGTTGCGCCGGAGATTGTAGCTGGTATTTATACACCAGAAGAAACAGAGGATTTTACTAAACCAAGTTATTCTGTTGCTTCGGTTGTATCAAAACCAATCACGATTGAAGCTCATGTTGAGGAAGTAAAGCCAATAGATATTGAAGCTGATAAAGCCGATACGCAACGGAAACTTAAAAAAGAAACTACGGTTTAATATGGACAAGGTAAAATTTGAGTCAACCAAAGCGCACCAGCGTTACAAAACCGCTGACGGAGAAAACGTTCCCGGAGCAACAACGGTGTTAGGAATACTTAATAAACCTGCGCTGCTTGCTTGGGCTTGGGGGCTTGGAATAAAAGGCGAAGATTTCCGTAAAGTAAAAGACAAAGCCGCTGACATTGGCACGATTGCCCACTGGCTTATTGAGTTGCACTTAAAAGGACTTGAACCAGATGTTAGTAATTTTGCGCCAGCAGATTTAGCCAAGGCTGAAAATGCCGTCATAAAATTTATGTCATGGTGGGATACTAATAAGTTTCAATTCGTTGCTTCTGAACAGCAATACGTCAGCGATAAAGATGGCTATGGTGGAACTCTTGATATTATCGCTACGGTTAATGGCGATCTGTGTCTTATAGACTTAAAGACAAGCAAGGGTATTTACGATGAGTATTGGTTTCAGTTGGCGGCATACGCAGAATTACATAACCAAAATAGGCTTTGTGCGCCATTTAAACGAATGATTATTTGTCGTATAGGAAAGGAAGAAGATAGCAATGATTTTGAAATCCAAGAAAAGCAAAGTCTATCTTGGGAGTTAGATGTGTTCAAAAAGTGCCTTGCATTATACAAGGCTTTAAAAACAAAAAACAAAGGAGAATAAGTTATGCCAATTCATCACACGTTCAACGATGAGGACAATCGCCCAGACTTCGTGGAAGCAGGAGTATATCCGGCGACCATAATTGAAGCTGAGGAAAAACTCAGCAAGTCAAGTGGTAACGAAATGATTGAATTGCGGTGGCGTTTAGACTCTCCTGCGCCACTTGTTTTTGACTACTTGACCTTTGGCGAAAAGATGGGATGGAAAGTTGATACATTCCTGAAATCAACTGGCACACAACCTGAAAAAGGCAAAGAAGTTGAGATTGAAGCGGAGAAACTTGTTGGTATTCGTGCCTTCGTTCAGTTGGCTGTGGAAGATGATAACCGAGGTGGGAAACGCAATAAAGTGGCAAAGTATATAACCGATAAGGGGCAACCTCCTGCATTGCCGTTCTAACTATGAAGTATGTATTCAAAAACCGTAACTGTGAACCCCGTCCCGTCCAATCCGGGGCGGGGGCTGTGCTAGGCAAAATTAATCCTGATGATTTATTGCATATTAGGGTAGATTCACGCGAGCAGTTGCCCGTTGATTTCGATAGTGATTACGTCAAGGTAACGCGAGGATGTATTCCCTGTTTTGATTATGCTCTTGAAGGCGATCAGGACAATTTCGCTTTAGAACGTAAATCATTACAGGACTTTATCCAGTCTGTTTGCCTTCAAAAGAATTGGATACGTGAATTATACAAGATAGAAAAGGCAAAAACGTGGGGATTGCCTATTGTATATATTCTTGAATTTAGCCGAAGCGATATAATGAGATATGATTATTCTATCTTTTCTAGCGGTGCAATAACGAGTCAATTTGTACGCCGAAGAGTGGCACAAATGACACACGATTATAACGTCCACATGGAATTTTGCGAAGACCGGGAAGGTGCGGCTTATGAAATTTGTCTTCAACTTAAACGCCGCAAAGAATCCATTAAATTAAGCGCAATGAAGGTTTCCGATGAATGACCTATTTCCGCCCAAAGACCGTGTTCTGGAAGAACAGCAACAGCAGGAACGCAACGAGGCAATGGTAAGTCATTGGGGCAATCATGGTGATATTATTACTGAAACCGATATGCTACTTTGGAAACAACGGCGTATTAAATTGGAAAAAGAAGTGCCTATCAGCGATGAGATGCTTTGGGGTGAGGATAAAAATGAAAGAAAATAAAACATACGGCGACCTACTCGCAAACTATCCCCTGCGCAAGATCAAACGGGGGATGGAGAAACCAAGATTTAAAAAATGCAGTAACAACGCGGTGAAAATAAGGAGGAGATGATGAAAACATTAAAGATCACAAAAGAAAATCGTCAGGAATATGAAAATAAAGAAGTCGTTTTTGACGGACATCTGGAAATTGAAGCAAACTTAGGATGGTTAAAATTTGTTTCCTTAAAAATTTCAGGTTCGATTTTTACGGAGGCTGGCTGTGGCATCAAGGCTGGCTGTGGCATCGAGGCTGGCGAGGGCATCGAGGCTGGCGAGGGCATCGAGGCTGGCTGGGGCATCAAGGCTGGCTGGGGCATCGAGGCTGGCTGTGGCATCAAGGCTGGCTGTGGCATCAAGGCTGGCTGTGGCATCGAGGCTGGCGAGGGCATCGAGGCTGGCGAGGGCATCGAGGCTGGCTGGGGCAT
>Ga0172380_10001631_pt1 | contig 38237 bp, 36 predicted proteins | sample Leawe162metaG_FD_119747 | JGI IMG/M metagenome (GOLD analysis project Ga0172380, IMG submission 119747) | Leachate microbial communities from a municipal landfill in Southern Ontario, Canada - Leachate well 162 metaG | ecosystem: Engineered > Solid waste > Landfill > Unclassified | place...
CACAGGCATCCCACTCCCGTGTTGCATTGACTTAAAAGGGAATGACCATTTCTGCGTCAATGCGCCTTGGATTGAAATGCCTGTGAGGCTCTGAACTGATTAGATATTTAATGTGATTGGTATGACTCATTAACCCACATATTTTGAGTGAGTTTCGCACCAAGTTTGTAGCTTATGTTGTAAATCGCGCAGCTTCTTTGGGTAATGGCTCTGCTTGGCATAAACCATATACAACTCATGTGGATAGCATTGCCATTGGGGAACGAGCAAAGTGAGTTTGTGCTGAGCGATATCCTCCTCTACCAAATAATAAGGCAGGCTAGCGATACCTGTACCACTCAAAGTAAGAAGATGTGTAGTGGCATAGTTTGAACTGCACAGTGCAGGCTCAAAAGTGAGCGTGAGACTGTCCCCCGCGAGTGGTTCAAACACCCACTGTGTTTCGCCCGAAGACAATAGACGATAATGGCGTAAATCATCAGGGTGACGAACTTCTGCGGCTGCGGAATGTGCGGGCGAAACCACTAAGACATGACGAATTCTGCCAAGATATCTGGCGATCAGATTATCGCTGTGCGCAATGCTTGTTCTTAAGGCGAGATCAAACTTACCGAACTCAACATCTTGAACATTCTGCTCAAAACACAGTTCGAGTTTCACTTGAGGATACGCAGCAATAAACTGAAGCAGCATAGGACTCAGCAATTTTTTGCCCAGTTCCGTTGGAGCTGTGAATTTTAAAGTGCCACAGGAGTCCTGCGTTAAATCCTGCACTAAACGTCCAGCTTCATTGGCCAGCCTCTCGATTTCGCAGGCTTTACCATATAACGCTTGCCCTGCTTCGGTCATTGATACTCGCCGCGTGGTTCGGTGGAGTAATTGACAACCCATTTCATCTTCAAGGGATTTAACATGGCGCGACACTAAGCCTTTAGATGCGCCGAGTTGTTCAGACGCAGCGCTAAAACTGTGCATTTTGGCAACCAGCATAAATGACTGCAGATGAGTGAGATTCATCAATTAAGCCTATTAACGAAACAATGTAGTGATTATATGCGCTTTTTCTATTTAATTAACCAGACTATCCTCAATTCGTATTCAATTTAGGAGCATGTCATGAAAATAGTCGTAGTGGGTGCATCAGGCACAATCGGACAAGCCATAGTCCGCTTATTTCATTCAACTCAGCATGAAGTTATTCAGGTAGGGCGAACAACGGGGGATGTCCTGATAGACATTCGGGATGAACATTCACTCCATCAAGGGCTAGAAAAAATCGGTAAAGTCGATGCAATGATTTCGGCCATGGGTGATGTCGTGTTTAAACCCTTTAACGCTATGACTCAAGCAGACTGGTATACAGGGCTCCAAAGTAAGTTATTGGGGCAAATACAGTTAGTGCAAATAGGTAGCCAATACCTCAACGCTGGGGGCAGTTTTACACTGACCAGTGGCATTATTGCCGATGTCCCAGTAAAAGATGGCATCAGTGCCGCCACAATCAATGGCGCACTTGAGCATTTTGTTACCGCCGTCGCGGGTGAATTACCTGCGCAGCAGCGGATAAACATTGTCAGCCCAACGGTATTAAGCGAGTCATTAGCGAGCTATCAGGACTATTTTCCCGGTTTTAGTGCAATCAATGCCGACATATTAGCCAAGGTTTATTTGCGCTCAGTCATGGGCAGAGAAAACGGCCGAGTGCTGAAAGCCTTTTCCAGCTGCGGCACAGTGTCTTAACAGCAGTGTCCTAACAGCAGTGTCCTAACAGGACAACCTAACCTTGTAACGCAAGGCGCGTAATCAGTCACTGTTAAAGTCTTGAGCGTTGCGCTGGGATTGCCTACAATAGCGCACGCTTTTTCACTATAGACAACGACAGATCACGACCATGACCATGACCGACACAACATCATTACCTGCTTTACCGGATCGCCTTTCCGTTAACCCACGCAGCCCACACCATGTGGCAGAAATTTTCGAGCACGATATCGGTATTAAGCTCAACGGCAAAGAGCGTTTTGATGTCGAAGAATATTGCATCAGTGAAGGTTGGGTAAAAGTGCCAAGCAAATCCTTAGACCGTCGCGGCCAACCTCTTTTGCTCACAGTAAAAGGCACAGTTGAAGCCTTTTATCGTTAAGCTTTAGCGCAAAGAGCAGGATCATAACAACGGCCAATCTAATTGGCCGTTTTTGTTTGCCCAGCAGCAAGTGATACTAACTCAATACTACTTGCTGAAACTGCACCAGTGTACTGGCCTACTATTCGGAACAGCTATTTAGTCGATTTTTGGCGAAATGGATTAAATCAAATAGCATTATGCATGCCTACTTATTTGAATATCATCAAGTTTATTTGGGGATTCGCTAGAGAAAGCGTTAGAGAGAGGAGAAATAGTTGATGTCTCGGTAACTCCAATATATAAAGGTCCTTCCAGAATATCGGCAGGTATAACAGTAAATGCTCAAGATAGTGATGGTTTCTTTGAAAGCATTGCTCTTCTTAATCCTCGTGGAATGTAGATCATGACCCTATCAGTATTAAATAGCATTTTAACTCCCCCTAACTTCCCTAATGAATCTGGGATTGGTAAAGTTTGGCCTTCTATAGATGAAGGTCTTAGTTTTCCCAGGGATTACATTGCGTTTATTAATCGTTATGGCACAGGAAGAATTGCCGATTTTATAGCGATATTCAATCCATTTACTACGAATTGTGACCTTGATTTTTTTGAGCAGAAGAAATCAATCATTGAGGATTTCAATTACCTTAATAATGAAGACCCAGAGTATTTTAAATATAACCTCTATCCAGAAATTAATGGCCTTTTACCAATAGGCGTAACGGATAATGGTGATTGCATATTTTGGGTTGTTTCCGATCTAAAAGACAGTGAGACATGGGGCACTGCAATAATCGCATCTAGATCGCCAGATGTAGAATATTTTGATGAAAATATAACCTCTCTATTGACTGGTTTATTGTTAAGAAAAATAAGATCAGGATCATTACCTAATAGTTTTCCTCCTAAAAATGTTACCTTTGAAAAAATTTAAACAAAAAATAAATGGTCATCCGCAATAAATCATGGACCGCCACGGCCAACCACTGCTACTCACAGTAAAAGGCACAGTTGAAGCCTTTTATCGTTAAGCCTTAGCGCAAAGAGCCGGATCATAAAATGAGTAAAGGCTAGCCGTGGGAACCCTAGCTAGCCTTAGATAACAAACACAGTCTTCCTTAGGTTATTGTTTGCGCACTAGTTTATCCGCAAGATAGTCAGCTAATTCAGCAAGAGGGATATGAGTCATCACACCGTCTTTGCGGCACTTAACTGACACACACTTCTCGGCCTCTTCTTTATCCCCAACCGTTAAGATATAAGGCACTTTTTGCTTGTGAAAGCGTTTCATTTTGCGGGCAACTGAGTTTTGACTGATATCAACCAACACTCGCATGTCTCGTGCTAAACATAGTGCGGCTAACTGACGGACAAATTGGCTGTTTGACTCATTTACAGAGGCAATAGCAACAGGTACAGGATGTAACCAAACAGGAAGGTTACCCTGTGAGACTTCCAAGAGAATCCCCAACCAACGCTCGATAGAGCCATACATAGCTTGGTGCATAATCACTGGCCGTTCGAATTCACCTTGCTCATTTGTGTACTGAACATCGAATCTTTCAGGCAAATTAAAATCAAACTGGATAGTGCCACACTGCCAGCGTCTTCCCATAGAATCTGTCAGTGACAGTTCAATTTTGGGACCATAAAAAGCCCATTCACCAGCTTGATACTCAGCATCAAAGCCCTCAATCTGGCAGGCTGAATCCAATAGCTTTTGTGCTCGGCACCATTGCTCATCGCTGCCTAATGCCTTCTCAGGTTTAGTCGATATTTTTACGTCTAAATTATGGTAGCCGTAATCACCATAAACCTGCTTTGCACGCTGGAGAAAACCACGTATCTCCTCCTCTGCCTGAGACCAACAGCAAAAAACATGGGCATCATCCTGAGTGAACTGGCGTGCGCGCAGGCAACCATTTAACGAACCGGAGGATTCATTACGGTGCACCAAGCCAAACTCAAATAGCCGCAGAGGCAAATCTCTATGGCTATGTACTCCGCGCTTAAACAGCAAAATATGGGCAGGACAAGACATGGGTTTTAAAACATATTCATCGATGTTTTCCTTTCCGCCACCGAAAAACATGTTCTCTGCAAACATGTCCATATGCCCAGACGTTTGCCATAACTCCTTCTTCATAAAAACAGGCGTGTTCACCTCTTCAAAACCATTTCTACGGTACACGCGCCTCATGTGCTCTTGAATATCTCGAAATAATGCCCAGCCATTAGGGTGCCAAAAAATCATGCCCGGCGCCTGTGGTTCAGAGTGAAATAGGTCAAGTTGTTCTGCAATTTCGCGATGTGTTTTCATCATTCTCTCCTGAGTAAAATCTGAGTAAAATCTGAGCGAAATACAAAACCAAGGTATAAAAAAACCCTCTGGCGATTTCGCTCAGAGGGTTTTTTTAAAGACGCAAAAAACTACCCCCCGAGAATTCTCGTGGTGGTAGTGGTGGTGTTAATTGCGCTTACGTATATTTTTTTCATGCGCCAGTAATAACAAATCATCCCTATCGCAGCAAGCATTTTGTTTATAAAAAAAATAAATGGCAGACAAAATAAAGACAAAATAAATGGCCATCCATAATGAATTATTAGACCGTCGCGGCCAACCTCTTTTGCTCACAGTAAAAGGCACAGTTGAAGCCTTTTATCGTTAAGCTTTAGCGCAAAGAGCGAGATCATAACAACGGCCAATCTGATTGGCCGTTTTTGTTTGCCTATTCTACTTCTGCGGCTAAACCATAGGCCTGGTAAATCTGTTTTACACGGCCCGATGCAGCCATATCAAGCAGCGCCTGATTAAGTTCATCGAAAATAGCAGCATGGGTAGAGTTACGGGACATACCAAAATAATGTTCGATCCGATTCGACTGACGGTAATCGGCATAGCTAAAACGATCGTAACCGAGCTGCTTGAAGGCATTCTCAATGGCGGCACGATCGAGCACCACCATAGTGTCAAAACGCCCCATGATAAACATGCGAGCCATGTTTTCATCATCGGTAGACTCAATTTTACGAAGCGCGGGATCCGTATTAAAACGCTCAAAATAAACTGTGCCCCGTTTAACCCCTACAGTAAGCTGATACAAATCCTCATAGGACTTAATCCGTCCTTCCTCGCCAGCTTTTACGAGAAACAAAATATCGCGAGTCTGAGTGCCGATAGGACCAAGAAACCGTACAAATGCCTCTCGCTCTTCGTCTCGTATCGTGCGCGGCACAATGTCGACCGTGCCTACCCGCAACTCATGAATGCTGCGAGCAAAAGGACGCGCGCTCCATTCGACGCGATAACCGACCTTAGCCGCCGCTTCCTCAAGAATATCCTTTAACGGACTCGTCATAGTATTAGTTCGCTCATCAAGCACCATCTCAGGAGGACGATGCCGAAAATCGGCACGCAACACGTTAGAAAAAGTAGCCGATTGCACCTCAGCGGCGACAATGATGTCCGAGAAAAAACCACAACCAAGCACACACAGAATTGCGTAAACAGAAGGCAACGAAACAAGGATACTTTTAAAATACATAGAGATGCCCGCAAATTTATATATTGCATTTAGCATAACTCAAAAAATCGAAAACTAAAGTGCATAAAACATAGGCCCAGCCTGTAATTGTGATAAAGCGCATTGATTAAACCGTATAGAGCGGGTTAAAGTGTGACCACAAAGTAAAAAGTGTGACCACTCAGGAAAATGCAGGGCAAACTCGAACTCAATCATCGAGCACGCCATTTAGGGAAGAAGAAGCAAATCAGCAATGTGCGCCCAAACTCTAAGCAGACAAGTCTGCCACCACTTTCCAAAATAATAAGTACATTTTATTAGCGGGTTATGTCATCGGGTTAACTATTGACTCGCATTACTTCAGGGACGTAAATGACCGATTTCAGCAGCATTCTTTTATCCTACGGGATACTTCTGTCTGGCCTTCTTGTCACAGTGGGTGTGATGTATGTGTTGCTCAAACATCGCGATACAACCGTCAAGCTGCCCGTTGATCGTGAGCAACTGACCCGTATCCCCGCCTATGGCTTACAAGAGCAAATCCATGATCTGCAATTAGATTTAATCGGCTGCATGATGATGGGACTATTGATTGTTTGCCTTCCATTTGCCGCCAGCAGCATCCAAGCGCATATCACAGTCGGAAAATTCCCTTGGTTATTAAGCATCACAGCATTAATGGGCTTAACCTATTGCGGCTTTAAAACATGGAAAAACTTTTCAAAGCTCACCAAATTACGCCTAGGGCATACAGCAGAAATCGCCACAGCCAATGAACTTATCGGCCTACAAGCCTTGGGTTATCAAGTGTTTCACGATGTCCAAGCCGACGGCTTTAATATCGACCATCTTGTGGTAGGCAAAAATGGCGTATTTGCCATTGAAACCAAAGGCCGCCATAAACGGAACAAAGACCTACTCCAAACCAATGGCAATGGCTCTGGTTCTGATAAAAAAGGTTATCAAGTATTTTATAAAGACGGGCGATTAAACTTCCCCTCATGGACAGAAACCAAACCAATCGAACAAGCCGAACGCCAAGCCAAGTGGGTCAGCCAATGGTTAACCAAAGCCACAGGAACACCAGTAACATCAACCCCAGTACTCGTATTCCCCGGCTGGTTTGTCACAAGTCAATCAAAACCGCCGTTTCCGATCCTCAACCACAAACAATTAGTCGGCACCATCCCAACACTCAGAACCCAAGCACTTACCCAGCAACAAGTAGACACCATCATCTACCAAGTCGCCCAAAGATGCCTGAGTAAAAGCGAGGTAGGGAAATAATTAAAATGAAATGCTCACGTTTATTCCACTTACTCTATGAAGGAAAATTAAATTGGAAAACGATGAAACTTTAACTAATAGAAGCTTGGTATAATTTATATTTAACTTTGACGGTACTAAAGACTTAACAGTGAAATGACACTGCAAAATAATAATTACAGGATTAAAAGTATATGTTTCAAACTGATATTGGTCCATTAGATGGAGACAAATGGGAAAGTCTGATTCAGGTTATTTATAAAAAGAGGTACGACTCTTATCAAGACATGATTGCCTCACCAGGTGATCTTGGAATAGAAGGTTTCGTTCTCGATGAAGGAATTGTAATCCAATGCTATTGTCCAGATGAAAACTATGACACAAAAACATTACATGAAAAACAACGAGATAAGATAACTAAGGATATTGGGAAACTGCTTTCAAATCAAGAAGATTTACGCAAACATATTGGTGATACAAAAATTTCTCAATGGGTATTTATCACACCTAGAATAGCTAAGCATGATATTTATGCTCATGCTCGAACCAAGGAGTCTGAAGTAAAATCTGCGAACCTTGATATTATCGCTGATGACTTTAAGATTCTTATAAAAGATCTTGGTTTTTATATTCATGATATAAGAAATTTACAAGTAATTAATGGGGAACAACTTAGTTTTTCAGATTTTAATGGTGAAGAAATATCTGAACCAAAATTAGGTACTGTTTATGATGACAATATTCACAACAAAAACAAAATAAGAAGTATTATAAACAAAGAATACAAACCTACTAATCATCATCGCCTTAATGATATTACTAAAAAGAAATATCTAGAAGGATATGAAATATTAAGAAAAATTTTTAATCAATCACCAGAGCTGTATGAGAAAATTGCTAAATTAGTTAATAATTTTGAAGATGATGTAGAAGAGTCATCTATGACTTGGGAAGATAACCCTCAAAAATTAGTTCAATGGGTAGAAGATAAATTATTGGATAGATTCTCTAAAGAACCACACATATCAGCTATATCTCATGAAGATCTTGTATCAATTACTAAACATATGATAGCAAGATGGATAGCTGAATGTCCAATGAGGATTGAGTAATGAGCAAACTATTATTTTCTCGAAAAAAAACTGCTGTGCTACCAGAACTAAGACCGATGTACAAAGTAGGAAAAATACTCTTAATACTTAAGATTTGTTGTAGCGGAGGAAAAGCAAGTCTCCTAAAACTACACTTATTTAACTGGGCAATGTTAGAGTCACAACGCTTACAAATATTACTCCGTTCTGCTGAGGAGAAAGAATTATTGCTTGGTGTATGGGGGATAGACCCATCGTTAAATATGGCACTAAACTATGCAATATCTGAAGATCTTCTCTGCAGACTGCAAAATGGGAATTATAAGCTAACATCAAAATCAGAATCATTTATTTCCGGCTCTGATCTTATAAATTTATTTGATAATGAATTTAACATACTAAAAAAAATAGATAAAAAAATAACTGAAACTATGGTTACGCAAGCAGCGAAGAGGTGGGTAGATGAAGTTTAATAAGTTATATGTAAAACTAACTGACCCTGACAGTCAAAATTATGGCTATATTATAGAGTTTAACTCAGGCCTAAATATAATAAGAGGTGATAACTCATCAGGTAAGAGTACACTTGTAAACTCATTAATATATAGCCTTGGTATGGAAGAGATAATAGGCTCAAAAGGAAATACAGCCTTACCATACGCTTTAAAAGAAAGATTCGATTTAGATGGAAAAGAAAAACGAATTTTAAGCTCAACTGTATATCTAGAGATAGAGAATAAATTTGGTAAAACAATTACATTAAAGCGAGCCATAAAATCAGAAGATGCCAATACTAAGCTGATTCAAATCATTGAAGGCGCATATTTAACCAGTCCTTCACTAAATAATCTTAAAAGTAGGTATACATTCTTACATGATGCGGGTTCTGCTCAAGATGCTGAACATGGATTTTTTGCTTATTTAGAGAAATTTCTTGGATTAGAGTTACCAAGTTTAATTGATAACAAAGGAAAAGAAACTAAACTTTATTTACAGTCAATTTTTGCTGCGCTAATAGTAGAGCAAAAAAGAGGCTGGACAGATTACATTGCGAATATTCCATATTTTGGAGTGAGCGGAATGAGGGAGAAAGTGGCCAGTTTTATTTTAAATCTAGATAATTTCAGAAATAAAAAGATTCTTAACGAATTACAATCTGAACGTTCAACACTAATAAACAAATGGTCAGAGACGGTAACAGAGCTAAAGTTCTCTGTTGAAAGTAAGTATTTATCCATATCTGGATTAAATAGAACACCATCAATAGATTTTGACCCTAGGCTAATAACAGTAAGTGAGAAAAAAGGATCAGAATCAAAATCAATTAAAGATATTAAACATGAACTTAACGATGAGTTCATGAAAATTGTTAAACTTGAAAAAAACCAATTACAAGATGAACCAACTGATTTAATTCATGATATCGAAAAAGTACAAAACAGGATAGACGAGCTACTAACAATCAATGGAATGTGTAGTAGCAAAATAAAAATAAACGAGTCACAACTAAAACAATACATTGAAAGCTTAAATAGTATTGAAAAGGATTTAAATTCAAATAAATTAATAGAGAAACTTGTCAGGTATGGTGCTAATGAGGCAGAACTAGACTTCGTAAGAGGAAAGTGCCATACATGCATGAATCCAATTGATGACATTTTACTACCACCTGATAGCATCTCAATGCCAATGTCTTTAGAAGAGAATATCACACATCTAGATAACCAAAGGAAAATGACAAAATCAATCCTTGAAGGCCTAGAAACTAGCATTGAATCAGATAGAGGTCAGTTATTAACAATTAATAGAGAAATCATAAAATATAAGTTGGAACTGACTTCTTTGAAAAGAGATATAAAATCTACAAATAGTATTAAAGAGGCTGACATTAGAAAAAAAATTACTATTGAAAATAGAATTTCAGAAATTGAAAAAATTGAAGAAAAATTTGGAAACAGTATCAATACACTCATAAACATGACTGAGAGATATAAAATATTAAATGGGAAAATTTCTGAATTATTAAAAACCACTGTCACAAAAAGTGATTGGTTAAAAATCAACACCTTTTCAAATGAATTTAAAAATTTAGCAAAAAAATTTGGTTACCGTAGTGCAGATGTTAATGAGATAGAAATAAAACCAGATACACTATTGCCATATTTAAAGGACCTTGAGTTAAGAGAGAGTCTTGATACACCTACAGAGGTTGCTACAAAGAATAACAGCACAGATATAAAATCAGATTCTTCTGCAAGTGACTTTGTAAGATTAATTTGGTCTTATTTAATTTCCTTGTATACGGCTTCGAACGCCACAGGAGGAAATCACCTTGGACTGCTACTATTTGATGAGCCAGCCCAACATTCAATGAGCACGAAAAGCGTTAATAGGATGCTTGACACCTTAGCAACTACAAAAGGTTTACAAAGTATTGTTGCGGCATCATTTGATGAAAATGAGGAAACATATTTAGCTTCTGTTTTAGGACTAAATGTTAATAGTTTTAAACTTATACGCCTACCAAGAAAAATTATTACTAGGATAGAACCACAAAGAATATCAGGACAGGCATAACTCTTCACTTAATGGTTACACCAGAACTGGCATTGTTGCACCAGTGACCTTCTAAAACATGGATGTTTTAGTAGAGCCTACAGGGATGTATCCACGGCGTGTCACTGGTGTAACAGTGCTAAAGCCTGCGGCAGGCAATTGGGGAATACCGTAGCCAGAAGCCACAATAAAGCTATTTCGCACCATTCAATTCAGCAGAAACTACTTCAACAAAAACACAACTAAACCCTAAATTGCTGGCAATAAAAAAGCGAACCGCTAAGGGTTCGCTTTCATCAAACGTTAGAACTGAATAACGTACTATTCAGCCCTTATTCGTAGTCTGATAATGGTGCGCATGAACACATCAAGTTACGATCACCGTACACATCATCGATACGATTCACGGTTGGCCAGAACTTGTTAGTGCGCACTGATGCACTTGGGAACACGGCCACTTCGCGGCTGTATGGACGCGTATCAAACTCTGGGTCCATGATATCGGCCATAGTGTGCGGTGCGTTGTGCAGCGGGTTGTTGTCCGCTGGCCATTCACCCGATTCTACTTTGGCGATTTCGGCACGGATTGACACCATAGCGTCGATGAAACGATCGAGTTCCACCTTAGACTCTGATTCCGTTGGCTCAATCATCAGGGTTCCCGCAACAGGGAAGCTCATGGTTGGCGCGTGGAAACCGTAGTCATTCAAACGCTTAGCGATATCCATTTCGGTCACGCCTGAGGCTTCTTTCAGTGGGCGTAGGTCGATAATACATTCGTGCGCGACGCGATCATTACGGCCACGGAACAATACTGGGTAGTGTTCAGACAACTTCTTCATCACGTAGTTAGCGTTTAACAGCGCAGTTTGGGTCGACTTTTTCAGACCTTTTGAACCAAGCAGCTTAATGTACATCCAGCTGATCGGCAGAATGCCAGCGCTACCGTAAGGTGCAGCTGAGACGGCGCCGTTGTTGTCGCTCACGCGGCCCGGTTTCACCACAACGTGACCCGCAACAAATGGGGCTAAGTGTGATTTCACGCCGATAGGGCCCATACCTGGACCACCGCCGCCGTGTGGAATCGCGAAGGTTTTATGCAAGTTAAGGTGTGATACGTCGGCACCAATAAAGCCAGGAGACGTTAAGCCGACCTGAGCGTTCATGTTAGCGCCGTCTAAGTACACTTGACCGCCGTGCTGATGCACTATGTTGCAAATTTCGCGGATAGATTCTTCATACACACCGTGGGTCGATGGGTAAGTGATCATGATGCAAGACAGGTTTTCAGCCACTTCGGCGGCTTTCGTCTTCAGATCTTCTAAATCGACGTTACCTTGCTTGTCACAGGCCGTCACCACCACTTGCATACCGGCTAATTGCGCCGATGCAGGGTTAGTACCGTGGGCAGATTGCGGGATCAAACAGATGTTTCTGTGCGCATCGCCGCGTGACTCATGGTATTTCTTGATGGCTAACAAGCCAGCGTATTCACCTTGAGCGCCAGAGTTAGGTTGGATACACACAGCGTCGTAGCCTGTGATGTTCACTAACCAAGTCGACAACTCTTCAATCAACTGAGTAAAGCCTTTGGCTTGATCCAGTGGGCTGAATGGGTGCATGTTGGCAAATTCTGGCCAGCTCACAGGGAGCATTTCAACCGCTGCGTTTAACTTCATGGTGCAAGAGCCCAGTGAAATCATCGAGTAGTTAAGTGCTAAGTCTTTGCTTTCGAGACGTTTGATATAACGCATCATCTCGGTTTCGCTTTGATAGCGATTGAAGGTTGGGTGGCTTAAAATCGCATCTTGGCGCACGAGTGCCGCCGGAATCGATTGGCTACCTTGGCTCACGATTTGCGCGTCTAACGCGGCAACATCTAAACCATGGCCGGCACCTAAAATCACATCGAACAGGGCTTCGATATCTGTGCGCAACGTGGTTTCGTCTAAGCTCACGCCCACAATACCATCGGCATCGAAACGTAGATTCATTTCAGCAGCCAGTGCGCGTGCATTGACGGCAGCAACATCTAAGCCTTTGATGCTAACAGTATCAAACCAAGTGCTGTTGACTAAGTTCACGCCCTTCGCTTTTAAGCCTGTCGCTAAAATGTCGGCGAAACGGTGAATGCGTGACGCGATAGTTTTCAGGCCATCTGGGCCGTGGAATACGGCGTAGAAAGACGCCATATTCGCTAACAGAATTTGTGCAGTACAAATGTTTGAGTTGGCTTTTTCGCGGCGGATATGTTGCTCACGAGTTTGCATTGCCATACGCAGTGCGCGGTTACCACGGGCGTCTTTTGACACACCAATGATACGGCCAGGCATAGAACGTTTGTGCTCGTCACGGGCAACGAAGAAGGCCGCGTGTGGGCCACCAAAGCCCATTGGCACGCCAAAACGCTGCGCACTACCGAATACCACATCGGCGCCCATAGCGCCCGGTGATTTCAGTAATACCAAGGACATAATGTCGGCGGCGACAGTCACAACCACATTCTTCGCACGCAGAGTTGCGAATAATTCAGTGAAGTCAGTGATTTGACCGAAACGGTTAGTATATTGGAACAAAGCACCAAACAGCTCATGGTTAACGGCCTCAGATGCAGGGCCAACCACGACTTCAAAACCAAAACACTCAGCGCGGGTTTTCACTACGTCTAAGGTTTGCGGGAACACATCATCGGCAACGAAGAAGATATTGGCTTTTTTCGCTTTAGAAACGCGCTTTGCCAGCGCCATCGCTTCGGCAGCAGCAGTTGCTTCATCTAACAAAGAAGCAGAAGCCAAATCTAAACCCGTTAAGTCCATCGACACTTGTTGGAAGTTTAGAATGGCTTCTAAACGGCCTTGGGCGATTTCTGGCTGATATGGCGTGTAAGCCGTGTACCAACCTGGGTTTTCAAATACGTTACGCAGGATCACGTTTGGCACTTGAGTGCCGTAGTAACCCATGCCGATATAGCTCTTAAATACTTGGTTTTGTTTCGCTAAACCACGAATGTAAGCAATTCCTTCGGCTTCGCCGCAGGAATCACCAATGCTCAGATCTTGGCTTAAACGGATCGACTCAGGCACAATTTGCGCGGTCAGATCGTCCAGAGACTCAGCACCAACATAGTTCAGCATGGCTTGCTGTTGGCTGCTATCTGGGCCGATATGACGACGTAGGAATAAATCGTGCTGTTCTAACTGAGTGAGGGTTTGCTTGGTCATGATAAACCTTGTTCCAGATTTGCCGAAATTCAGAACTGTAGGGTACTGATTAACGGACTGTTGTTATGTCAATCTTGCGCTAAAACAAACGAAGCCCCTTAGGGCTTCGTTAGCGTCGACGATTATTCTTCGTCGATGACAGCTTGGTAGCCTTCAGCATCCAGCAGAGCGTCGACTTCTGATTCGTCAGAAGGCATTACGCGGAAGAACCAGCCTTCGCCGTAAGCACTGCTGTTAACGAGTTCTGGCGAATCTTCCAGCGCTTCGTTCACGGCAATCACTTCGCCAGAAATGGGGGCATAAATGTCAGACGCCGCTTTTACTGATTCAGCTACAGCACAGTCTTCACCCGCAGTCACAGTGTCGCCAACTTCTGGGAGTTCAACGAAAACCATGTCACCTAACAGCTCTTGGGCGTGCTCAGTGATACCTACTGTGTAGCTACCGTCTTCTTCCTTGCGGATCCATTCGTGTGAAGAGGCGTATTTCAGTTCTGTCGGAATATTGCTCATTGTTCTTGTTCCTTGTTCCGTTTTTTTAAAATGCTTGTTTACCGTTGCGCACAAAGTTTGGCGCCACTACTCTAACAGCCACACGTTTTTTACGCATTTCGACTTCCGCAGTATCCCCAATCGAGCTAGGAACACGTGCCATCGCAATAGAATAGCCCAATGTTGGCGAGAAAGTCCCGCTGGTGATCACGCCTTGTTGCTCTACACCGGCTGTGTCGGTGAAAAATACTGGCATATCATGGCGTAACACGCCCTTTTCTTCCATCACTAGACCAACAAGTTTGCTGGTTCCGGCATCGCGAAGTGTTTCGAGGGCTTTACGGCCGATGAAGTCACGGTCGTTTGGTTCCCATGCAATAGTCCAGCCCATGTTGGCGGCCAATGGGTTGATGGTCTCGTCCATGTCTAAGCCGTAAAGATTCATACCAGCTTCGAGACGCAGCGTGTCACGGGCACCGAGACCACAAGGTTTAACCCCTTGATCTAACAATGCTTGCCACAAGGCTTGAGCTTCATCTTCTGGGACGATAATTTCGTAGCCCGCTTCGCCTGTGTAACCCGTAGTCGCAATAAACAGTGAGCCAGCTTGCTTACCGAAGAAAGGTTTCATGCCTTCGATGGCGGCGTTTTGCTCGGCACTGAACACGGCAGCGGCTTTCGCTTTTGCGTTAGGACCTTGAACGGCAATCATCGCCAGCTCAGGACGCTCAGTCACAGTGACATCAAAACCTTGGGATTGCTTGGCGATCCAAGCGAGATCTTTTTCGCGGGTCGCTGAGTTCACTACCACGCGGTAGTTAGTGTCAGTGAGGTAATAAGTGATGAGGTCGTCGATGATACCGGCATTGTCATCTAACATGCCGCTGTATAAGGCTTTACCTGGCACTTTAAGTCTAGCCACATCGTTCGCCAGCAACTTACGTAGAAATGCACCAGCGTCGCTACCTATCACATCAACCACAGTCATGTGGGATACGTCGAACATACCCGCGTCTTGACGCACAGCGTTGTGTTCTTCGATTTGTGAACCATAGTTGAGGGGCATATCCCAACCGTGGAAGTCGACCATCTTAGCGTTTGATTCTAAGTGCTTGTTAAACAGAATAGTTTTGTTAGCCATTGTTATCCCTTTTTGCGGCCTTTTTCAGGTCTCTGCCTAGTGTAGGGTGTAGATACTAGGGTCTAAAATGCGGCGAAATTATACCTTGCGTCACAAATTTGTATACAGGAGATTTTTCTAATCCGAAGCCATTGCCATTAGATTTTCTCATCTTCAACATGTAATTTTTTTACATGCGAAGGCCAGATTTGCGCACTATAGTACCAATGCGCTGATATTTTGAGCGATTAAGTTCACATTAGCGCAACCTAGGCTAACGGCACAACTTAGGCAGTGCCGACTTATTGCCCATGGCCTGTTGTATGAACACTGTTTTCAGCCCAGCGACATTATCAACGAGATTTAATCCCAGATCGCGAATCACCTTTTTGACTGGGTTTGAACCTTCAAATAGGCGTTTAAAGCCCTCCATCGCCGCGATCATCTCCATTGCATCGGCTTTGCGCCAACGTTCAAGTGCACGCAGCTGCGCATAATCGCCGATATCTTTACCCGCTTGCTGTAATTCGCTGATCACTTCGATAATGCTGGCCGCATCTAAAAAGCCGAGGTTCACCCCTTGGCCAGCCAGCGGATGAATAGTATGGGCAGCATCGCCTGCTAATACTAAACGGTGACGGGCAAAATGGCGGGCGTAACGCATCCGTAATGGGAAGGCTTGGCGCTCGCTTTCAAGCTGACAGATCCCCAAACGACCGTCGAAAGCCGCGGTTAAGTTGCGCTCAAATTGCACTTTATCCATTGCCAATAACTCAGTGGCACGCTCGGGCGGCACCGACCAGACGATAGAGCAGAGATTGTCTTCATACAGAGGTAAAAATGCTAACGGGCCGTCCTGCAAAAACACTTGGCGGGCGGTGGCAAGGTGTGGCATTTCGGTACGAATAGTTGCGACGATTGCGTGGTGGCCGTAATCCCAAAAGGTCAGCGGGATCTTGCATTGCTCGCGCACCCAAGAGTTGGCGCCATCGGCGGCTATCACAAGTGCGGCACTGACACTTTCTATTTCAGAATCGACGCCATTGGCAAGGGTCAACCAAGCTTCGCGCTCACCAAAAGCAATGCGCTCTATGCGTTGGTTTTGAATATGGGTGATATTGTCAAACTCACTGGCGCGTTTGGCGAGGGCAAAGCTAATGGCATCGTTTTCGATAATCGCGCCGAGACTGGTTTCGCTGATGCTGTTGGCATCAAAGGCAATTTTACCGAAACCGTCTTTATCCCACACCGCCATTTTTTGATAAGGCGTGGCGCGGGAAGTGTCTAAATAAGCCCATGCCCCTAAGTTTTCTAACAAGCGCTGGCTCGCCTTATTGATGGCGCTCACCCGTAAACGCGGCTCGCCGCTCACGGCCTCAGTGTGGCCCGCATCGATAACGACGACATTCAGATCGGCCTGCGCCAATCCAATCGCGGTGGCGAGTCCCACCATGCCGCCACCCACAATGGCGATGTCATAGGCTTGTGAACTTAACATGGGTACATCCTTTTCGCGTTGCGATACCAGTAAATTGCTGAGTTATTTCCAGCCCATTGCCTTTTGAGCGACGGGGGTTTTCAGTGGCGGAAACCAAGACAAGAGCCGTAATCCTAAGTTACGCCCCAGCGCCATCGGCCAATATTGGTTTGAAAAGCCACGGACTAAAAATTCGATATTTCGGATAGTGCTGTTTCTGTCGTGCTCGCGGGCATTAAGGTACGCATGGGTCACCGCGGCGGAGCCGATATCTTCGCCCTGAGCTAGCGCCGTTTGGATCACCTCAAGCAAACTCACCACATCCCTCAACCCTAGGTTAAACCCTTGTCCCGCAATCGGATGCAGTGTCTGCGCCGCATTGCCGATAAACACACATCTGTGATGAATTGGCCTTGGCATATAGGACAAATTAAGCGGATACGCATGGCGCGCGCTGACATCGATAAACGTGCCCGCACGATAACCAAAGGCCTGTTGCAGCGCCGCTAAAAACTCAGCCTTAGGCGCGTCTTGCATCTGTTTAGCCCGCACATCATCGAGCGCCCACACGAGAGAAAAGCGAGGTTGACCTTGGCTATCAGCCATAGGCAATAACGCTAATGGACCCGTTTGGGTAAAGCGCTCATAGGCCCAATGTTTGTGAGGCCTATTGGTTGGCAAATCGGCGGTTTGAATATTGGCAATAATGGCCGTTTGTTCGAAGGCCACTTGAGTCACGGGCAAATTAAAACTGCTGCGCACTTTGGATTGCAAACCATCGGCTGCGACCACAAGTTTGGCTTGAATTCGCTCGCCCGTATCGAGCACTAAGGTGTGACCTTCAACGGCGGGTTCTACTTGGGCAAGCTTGGCGGGGCAATAGAGTTTGACACTACTCTTATTCAACTCGTTAAACAGCACTTGGCCAACCCGTTCAAGCTCAACCACTTGGCCTAGGGCATCTAAATGAAACTGCGCCGCATTGAGTTCTGTCATGCCAAAGTGGCCGCGATCCGACACATGGATATTTTCAATCGCCGTGCCCAAATGGGCGAGCTTTTGCCATAAACCTAAACGGGATAATTCGAAAATAGAACCATGGGCGATAGCAATAGAGCGGGCATCGAATCCGGGGTGTTGCTTATCGGGAAGGTGCGCTTCGATTAAGGCGATAGAAAGTGGCCGAGCTGCGGATAAAGAAAGACGCGCGAGAGCTAACGCTAGGGTCGCCCCCGCCATCGCACCGCCTACAATCGCGATGTCGACGTGTTGAACTGAAGTATCCATGTGATTTGTGGCCGTCATGGGGATCTCATTCAAGCTTTGGCATAACACTAAGGCATGTAAACATAAAAGATGTAAACATCAATGCTATGCACTCAAAAATACCAGTGCTATGGACTCAAAGGCAGGTTTGCCCACCTTTGACATCTAATTAAGCCACTACTGTGTTAACTTATTGAACATTAAACAACCGCGGTAAATTAATGCACAACCGCAGTATCGTCAGCCTCGCCATGGGGAAGCTCAGGACCAAACTCCGAGTAACACATGATGGCTGCAATACGTACAAACTCGAGTAATTCAGTGTAAGCGGCTTCGGATTCTTCATCGTCGGCAACATCAAATTCCACTTGGGCAATTTCCGCCAAGTCTTTGATCACTTCACGTACTTCTGCCGAGGCTTGATTCAGTTTCGGCTGAATAATCGCCATGCCAGTCAAAAAACTCTGGGTCCACAGGGACAAGGCTTCAACACGTTGGCTGAGCGGCTCTTCTTCTTCGGGCAACAGCGGCATGAAACCAAATTCAAAATCCACTAAACGCGTCACTGAATCGTTAAACAAATCACACACTAATTGGTGCAACTGCGCTGGCAAAGGTTGACCATCGTTCATCAGGTCGAATAAAGGCTTGATCCAAGTGTCGCCAGTTTGCTCTACACCACCGCAGATTAAACCGACTAAAGCACCGTGAACTTCTACCGGATGCTGGCCGATTTCAGCCGCATCTAAGGCGAGTTTTAAGCTGTCGATACGTAACGAAGGAGGGGTTGCCATATCAGATCCCAATAAGATTTTTCCAGCAGCAATGCTAGCAGAGATAAAGACTTGAACCAATACTGAATCCCAATAATGGCGAAATCGGCCACGCCCTGATAAAAAACTATCCAACTGCTCACACAAACAGCAAACAAAACCGTCAAAGACCAATCCATTTGCGGCTTACCTTGCACTTTTAAGATCAGCCCTATATAGTCCGCCCTAAGAGGCTAACGAAAGGATCACCCGCGACATGAGTAACAGTGCTGTTGAAATTACCCTACTTGGGCGCACCTACTCTATCGCTTGCCCGAAAGGTCAAGAGGATGCCTTACGTACGGTAGCGTTGGGAGTTGAACAACAACTCAGTGCGTTAAAAACCCGAACCAATAGCCTAAGCCGTGAAGAAATTGCGATTATGGCGGCGCTGAATATTGGACACGAGTTGTTCCAAGAAAAGCAAAAAAATAAGCACTACATGCAACAGATGGACGACAGGATCAGCTTGCTGCAGTCGACCCTCGAAAGTGCCTTAGTTGAGCGTTCAACTAAATAGATTTAAACTGTGCACCTTAGTGATTTAACACTCATTGAGTTAAACCAACTGACGCACAGTGAATGGCTAAACTGGCTTATTTAAATAAACCAATGCTTTAGCGATTCAATACCGTTTTGCTCCCTGGGATGCATGCCAACTGGTAATGTCCCTGTGCCGATAATTTTGAAATTAGGGTGAATGCTTTACTGACATTGTGCATGCTCGGCTTGTACCGAGAAGCCTTAGGAGGTAATCATTTACCCGCCTTGAACCTACGGTTCAAGGGCTACACCGGTAGCGGCATTCTGGGGAGCATCTTAATTCTATGTCTACATCTTCCAAACTTTCTCATTTGAATGCCCAAAGCGACACGGCGAACCTTGCCGTAGAAGTCGCTGATGCCGTAGATGTTGCAAGCTATGCGGCAAATATCGCACTCCATACAAAAGAAAGCCGCAATCTGTTACGCAAAGCCATTCGCACCGCCCGTAAATCTCTCTCCGAAATAGAACAAACCCAAGCAAGTTTAAACGCCTGCCAGCGAATGCTCGATGCATTGCAGGCCAACAAAGCGCAACATGTGGCATTATATCTCACCCATGATGGCGAACTCGCCACGCCACCGCTTATCGCTGCGCTGTGGCAAATGGGCATAAACACCTATCTGCCTAGGTTACATCCCTTCAATGCCGGACAATTATTATTCCTGCATTACACCGCAGACACCCCCATGCAACCCAATCAATTCGGCATCTTAGAACCTAAATTAGATGTGCGCACCATTATCCCAGTGACAGAGTTAGATGTGGTTATCACGCCCTTAGTGGCTTTTGATTTAATGGGGAATCGCATGGGCATGGGCGGCGGCTATTACGATAGGACGCTGGCAAACTGGCAGCTTAAAGGTAAACCTTTGCCTATGGGTTACGCCCACAACTGTCAGCAAGTGACGAGTTTACCCTGCGAGTATTGGGATGTGCCTTTGCCATTTATCATCACTCCAAGTCGGGTACTGACGTTTTGAAAAAGAAGGATCTAGAAGCTAGGGCGCTTCGCTGCTAGAAAAAGCAGAGCGTTGCTCCATAACGACTTCTTCTTGAATCTAGATTCTAGAGCCATGCAATGGCGCTCTAGAGGCCGCAGGCCGTTCTATATTCGTCTTTATTTCAAATGCCGGCCACCATCGACATTATGGCAGCGACCACTGACGTAGCGGCTATTTAGCAGATATTCGACTAAGTCGATAATCTCCTCATTCCCCGCCTCTTTCGGCAACAGCGCTTTGGCTAAGGTTTTTTGCTGATAGGCAACGTCATCTCCTGCATTAAATAGGATCATCGCCGGCGCAATCGAATTCACTTTCACCTCGGGCGCAAATTTGGCGGCAAAGGATAGCGTCATATTGTGCAGCGCGGCTTTACTGGCGGCATAGGCGATATGCTTCTGACTGCCCTTCTCTGCCACATAGTCAGTAATATGAATCACATCGCTCGCACCGATTTCATCGCCAGCAGCGGCACGTAGCTGCGCCTCTAAGGCCAAGTTCAACTGATAGGGCACGCTCACATGCACTTGCATCATCCGCTGCAGCACTTGGCTCGGTGCAAAAGTGGCACTCTTGAAAGGCTCATTCTTTGTAAGCACAGGATCCGGCAGCCAGTCCGAGGCATTGTGAATAATGGCGCGAATTTGCGGCAGCTTAGCTAACTCATCAATCAAGGATCGCACTTGAGTATCGTCATAAAAATCACAGGGATACAGAGTCGCACCTAAGGCGTTCAGCTCATCTATGCTAGCGTAATGGCTGCGATAGGTACCAATCACCTGCTGACCTTGGGCGAGAAAATGTTTGGCTAAGGCGTAACCGATACGCTTACCCACGCCTGTGATTATGATGGGAGATGTCATACCTATCCTTTTGAGTCGTTATTGGTCAGGCTTTACCTTGTTCGCTTAAAAATCAGCAATCAAGTTAAACTGATGAATAACCAAGATGTTACTGCACTCATTTGAATTTAACCTAACAAAAAGCCCAATGAGATGCTGATCCGTTCTACAATCGCTTCGATCTAAAACCCTTTATTCTGCGTATAGGGTAGAAGAAAACCAAGCTTGAGTACTCACTTCAAGTATTGTGATCAAGTCATCAGAGGTAATACCGATGGAACTGCGGATTTTTTACGATGGAAATTGTCCATTATGTAGCGCCGAAATGCGTCAACTGAAAGCGCGCGATCCGAAGAACTTGATTGCGCTTGAGGATTTAAATGCGCCAGACTTTAGTAAGCGCTTCAGCCATATCGATAGAGACTACGCTAATACGATTCTCCATGGCGAAACCGCAACGGGCGAAGTGTTACTCGGGTTAGATGTCACTTGCAAAGCGTGGGCACTGACAGGAACACGCGCTTGGATCCAACTATTACGCCTGCCCGTGATTAAAACTGTGGCCGATTGGTGCTATCTCAGATTCGCAAAAAACAGATATCGCATCTCTTATTTACTGACGGGCAAAGCCCGCTGCGATGATAACTGCCAAATTCCCACTAAGCGCCGCTGATCGACTGAATTCGCCTGGTAAAATGTAAAACCCAGGCATAAAAAAACGGAGCTCAATGGCTCCGTTTTTAATTCGTCATAATCTAAAAAGATTATCCGAAAGATTATTTAACGAAATCAACGCCTAGTTTGATATCGCCTTTCAGCGTATCTAACATAGAATCACGAGCGTTAGCTTCGAATGCACTCACTTCACCGTAAGGCAGTACTTTTTCAATACCGTTTTTGCCTAACAGCACAGGTTGTGCGAAGAATTCAGCATGCTCGCTGCCGCCGTCAACATAGGCGCATTCAACGATGTTAGCTTCGCCTTGCAGACCACGAACCAGAGACAGACCGAAACGGCAAGCCGCTTGACCCATAGACAGAGTCGCGCTTCCGCCACCGGCTTTAGCTTCAACCACTTCTGTACCCGCGTTTTGGATGCGAGTCGTCAAACTTGCCACTTCTTCGTCAGTGAAAGTCGCGCCTTCAACTTGAGACAGTAATGGCAGAATAGTCACGCCGCTGTGGCCGCCGATCACATTCACTTTAACGTCAGCAACGTTCAGGCCTTTTAATTCGGCGATGAAAGTTTCAGAGCGGATCACGTCTAATGTCGTGATACCGAACAGACGGTTCTTATCGTAAACACCCGCTTTTTTCATCACTTCTGCAGCGATAGCTACGGTCGTGTTGACTGGGTTAGTGATAATGCCAACCAAAGCCGTAGGGCAAGTTGCCGCTACTTTTTCGATCAGGTTGCGAACGATACCCGCATTGATATTGAACAGATCAGAACGATCCATACCAGGCTTACGCGCAACACCAGCAGAAATTAGAACAACGTCAGCACCCACGAGGGCAGGCGTTGGATCTTCACCAGCAAAACCTTTGATTTCAACAGCAGTTGGAATGTGGCTCAAGTCAACCGCAACACCCGGAGTTACCGGTGCGATATCATATAGAGACAATTGTGAACCCGCAGGCAATTGAGTTTTTAACAGTAGGGCAAGAGCCTGGCCGATACCACCAGCAGCACCAAGTACAGCAACTTTCATAGTTATCTCCGTTATTTCTCGGATATGTGTGACATGGATCTAATTTGCGTTGGCGTCACATTACTGGAATGTCACAACAATTTCAATTATCCCTTAGTCGTGGGACAAAAGAATTCCGGAATAACGTAGAAGCAATGTAGAACAATTACTCAAATTGGGATTTTTACGCCCCCTACAAACGCTTAACCACTGGGGCTTAGTGAATTTTTATTCAACCAATCTGGTTATTTGTTGACAATTTTTCTAAAAATATTCAAAATGGGCCTGTTTTTTTGAATAACGAATAATAATATTATGCAAACGACCAAGAATCAGGATGACCTTGTTAGAATTTTTAAGTCGATTTTAAAAGAAGAGCGCTTTGGCTCTCAGAGTGAAATCGTCACCGCCTTGCAAGCTGAAGGCTTTGGTAATATTAACCAATCGAAAGTGTCACGCATGCTCAGCAAGTTCGGCGCAGTGCGGACTCGCAACGCTAAGCAAGAGATGGTGTATTGCTTACCAGCCGAATTAGGCGTACCCACCGCGGGTAGCCCACTGAAGAATTTGGTACTCGACGTCGATCACAATCAAGCTATGATCGTCGTGCGAACTAGCCCAGGTGCCGCGCAGCTGATTGCCCGTTTATTGGATTCTATCGGTAAACCAGAAGGCATTTTGGGTACGATTGCCGGTGATGACACTATCTTTATTTGCCCATCGAGCATCCAAGATATCGCCGATACCTTAGAAACCATCAAATCTTTATTCAATTACGCAGAATAAAAAAACAGGTCAGTGAGCTGACCTGTTCTATTTTATCTGTACATTTTGAAGTGCAATACCGCGCTGGTTATTTGGCCATTGTCCCGATTACGTTACACATTCCAGCACAATATCTAACTCACAATATCTAACTCAACTATAACGATATCAGTAAGCCACACTGATGCGCTGGTTTGGGTGAGTGCCCTTTTCGGCTTCATCTACCATGGCTTTTGCGTAATCGGTTACAGAGATACGGCTTTGACCATTAGCATCGGTAAAGAAGCTGTCGCCACCAAGACGGTACGGGCCTTCACTCTCACCGGGATAAATCTCAGCGGCTGGGCTCACAAAGGTCCAATTGATTGCCGTTTGCGCCGCACGGAATACCTGCAAAGCTTCACCCTGAGCTAACGCCTCATCTTTATATGCTGCTGGGAAATCTGGACTAGAGACCAGCGTCACACCCGGCGCCACTTCTAAACTCCCAGCACCACCGACCCACAATAAACGTGACACGTTAGCGTTAGGCAGCACATCCAGTAAATGCTGAACCGTACTCGCCACTAGACCATGATTTTGTTGGGCGCGGCCACCAACGGCGGCAATCACGACATCTACGCCAGCAAAGGTATCGGCGACCAATGGCTGCTCTAAATCCACGGCACGTACTGCCACGTCAGCCACGGATAACTTACTTGGATCACGCACTAACGCTGTCACTTGATGTCCACGACTCTGTGCTTCTTTTAAAATTGCACCACCGATCCAACCCGTTGCACCTAAAATTGCGATTTTCATTTCATTGTCTCACTCAGATGATTTACATTGGATCCAGTTTACTTGCAGTTTTTCACCTAATAAACATCAATAATTGAGCATGATTGTTTCAATATAGGATACTAATGTGGATAAAATTGCCGCTATACGCAGTTTCGTCGAAGTCGCAAACTGTGGCAGCTTTACCAAAGCTGCCGAACATTTAGACCTCAGCCGCCTGCAGGTTTCCCGTCATATTCAAGAAGTGGAGCAGTGGTTGAGTTTACGCTTATTACACCGCACCACGCGCAGCGCCAGCTTGACTTTGCAGGGTGAGGAAGCGCTACAATTTTGCCAGCGGATCTTAAGTGAAGTTGCTGCCATGGAGAGTCGTGCCCACAGCCATAACAGTGAACTGGTAGGCAGTATTCGTATCGCTACGCCTATTGGCCTTGGGCAGCACAGTCTGTTTTATGTCGTTGATCGCTTTATTAAAATTCATCCTAAGGTCAACATTCAACTGGTGATGTCGGACAGTTTTGCGCAATTGGTAGATGAGAGAGTCGACGTGGCGCTACGCTATACCGAGCAACCCGATGAGAATCTCATTGCTCGGCGTTTGATGACCATAGATGCGGTACTTTGCGCGGCGCCGAGCTATCTTGATAGCGCAACGCCACTCCTCGAACCCATTGATCTGCTAGCCCACAACTGCCTCATACACTCAGCGCAACAAAACTGGCCTTTTCTAAAAGAACTGCAAGCCGAGCACGTCAAAGTTACAGGGAATCTTAAGGCTAACGATATGGGAGTGTTGGTCAGTGCGGCGCTACGTGGACATGGCATAGTGCGGTTACCCTGTGACTTGGCTAACCAATACCTTGCCAGTGGTCAGCTCAAAGAAGTCTTACCCGAATTTACGACACCAGGCCAAACCCTGTGGGCGGTATATTTGTCCCGCAGTTATCAGCAAAATCTAGTGCGCGCCTTTATCGATTTCACCGCCCTGCAATGGCAGCTCGATATCAAAAAATGGGTTCCCGCGCATTAGCATAAAAAAACGCACTTAGGCGTTAGCTTAAGTGCGTCTCGATTGATACTAATTCGGCTTGATTATAGAAAGCTTATTCGTCGAACTGCAGCATAAAATCCAATGCAGGGGCAAAGAAAGATGAACCTGTCATCGCCTTAGTAAAATGCATCAAGTGATCATGATTGCCTGCGCCATCACCAAACATCATGCTATGCAGCATCTTTTCAAAATGTTCTGGCGTGCGGCAGTTAGAGATAAACATTAATCCCTGCTCCTTCAGCGAACCATAGGGCATACTCTGACGCAGGATCTCCATTGACTTACCATCGGCATCTTTAAGATTAACGCGCTTGATATGGCTGGTCAGTGGCTTATCTTCAGATTCATACTCGATATTATCTTGCTTAGTTCGACCGATTATATCCTCTTGTTTTTTAACTGGTAATCTATGCCACTTACTCAAGTTATGGGCATATTTTTGCACATGAATATAGCTGCCACCCTTAAACTCAGGATCCTCATCACCCACAAGTGCCACTTCCTGGCGGTGGCGCCCCTTAGGGTTTTCGGTGCCATCGACAAAGCCGGTTAAATCACGGCTATCCATAAATCTAAAGCCACGCTCTTCTTCAACTAACTCCACTAAGTCTTCAAACATTTGGCTGATTTCATTAGCCACTAAATGCAGAATGTCGTAACGATCACTGCGAATATGCACGAATAAATCATATTCAATTGCAGGCGCTTCACGACTGCCCACTTGCATCGCAGGGAAAGGTTTAAGCAGTTCAGGGCGAGCAGTAGGATAGAGGCTATCCCAATAATTAGCACCAATACCAACAAAACCATTGAATGCACTGTCGGAATATTGATCTGTCAGCTCATAAATATACTGCGCAACGTTGGCAAGACAGGGACGTAATTGCGACTCGACATTGTCATTGGCATTAAACATCAAATAGACACTGTGTAAGTTCCCCTCTGCACACACACCCAACTGTTCACGCGGCATATTTTGAATATCCATTTGGTTATCACCCTTTTTCTAAATTCATTTTCGGCAATATTATCCGCAACTTTACCTAAAAATGACATTAACTAACGCACAGTTTGCTCTGATCTGTTTATGATAATGCCAATAGCGGAGCATTATCCCACCCCAGACCCTTAAACATAAAAATTGACGAGACCATTAAAGTCTCGCCAATCAGTTAAATCGAATCAATGACGTCAGGTTCACTCAGTGTTGAGTTTACCTTAGCATTTATCTTAGTGTTAATAGCCTGCGGCGTGACCATCCTTGCGACTCTCAGAAGCCGCACGATATACGCCGGTTTCGGCATTAAATCCAATGGCTTGATAGCCACCAAACTCCCCAAGTCCATCACGCAGTACATGGCCTTTCTTAATCAACTCACGACGGGTTTCTACCGGAAAACCTGATTCCAAACTGACGTAGCCGCCATCCTTCATCACTTCGCCTGTGGGCTCGGTTGACCCCATATGCAAAATTCTGGGGGCATCGCCCGCTTCTTGCAAGTTCATTTTAAAATCAATCAGATTCATTACAATCTGCGCGTGCATTTGTGGCTGAGTCGCGCCGCCCATCACCCCAAAGCTCAGCCAAGGTTTACCGTCTTTGGTCACAAAAGCCGGAATAATGGTATGGAATGGACGCTTGCCCGGTGCGTAGGTATTAAAACGCCCTTCCGTTAAATCAAACATTTGCCCGCGGTCTTGCAGCACAAAGCCGAGATCCGGTGGTGTCATCCCTGACCCCATACCACGGTAATTACTCTGAATGAGTGACACCATGTTGCCATCTTTGTCAGCGGTAGTCAGGTACACAGTATCGCCATGTTGCAACGCTGGATTACCCGCATCGACACTCTTGGCGGTTTTTGTAGGGTCAATCAACTTAGCGCGATCATAGTTATATTTCTGTGAGATAAGCTCGGTAACGGGCACTTTATTAAAGGCCATGTCGGCATAAAACTTAGCTCTGTCGGCAAAGGCGAGTTTCTTTGCTTCGACAAATAAATGCACATATTCAGGACTATTAAAGCCCATGGCAGCCACATTAAAGGGCTCCATGGTTTTTAAGATTTGTAGCGCCGCAATGCCTTGACCATTAGGTGGCAGTTCCCACACATCGTAACCACGGTAGTTCACCGAAACGGGATCTATACAGTCGCTAGTATGGCTGGCTAAGTCATCATAACTTAAATAACCACCTTGGGATTTCATGTACTTATCAATACTTTTGGCAATATCACCTTTATAGAAAGCATCGCGGCCGCCCTTGGCAATTTTCTCATAGGTGTTAGCAAGCGCGGGATTTTTAAAGATTTCCCCTACGGTAGGCATCTTACCATTAGGCATATAGGTTTCTTTAAAACCGGGGAATTTAGCCAGTTTTTTACCACTGCCATCAAGGTAATAGGCAATCAACTCTGACACTGGGAAACCATCACGGGCGTAATGAATTGCAGGCGCGAGGTTATCAGCCATAGCTAATTTACCAAACTTATTATGCAGCTCATACCAACCGTCCACAGTGCCCGGTACAGAAACCGGCAAAGGTCCAAGCGGCGGTAAATAGTCTAATCCGAGGGATTTAAGCTTTTCTAAACTTAAGGATTTGGGACTGCGCCCCGATGCATTAAGACCATAGAGGCGTTTATCTTTTGCGATCCAGACGATAGCAAATAAGTCCCCACCGACACCCGACCCCGTTGGCTCGACTAACCCTAACATGGCGTTAGCGGCAATCGCTGCATCGACCGCACTGCCGCCCTGTTTGAGTATATCAATAGCGACTTGCGTGGCTAAAGGCTGACTGGTCGCCGCCATCCCTTGGGTTGCATACACTTCTGATCGCGTTGCGAAGGCTTTACCTGTGATCCTATCCATGGCCATCACTCCTGAAGACGATATTGCCGTTGCTACAATAACGAGGGTACAAATTGAATTTATTGTTTTTATCATAATTCCTCCAAAACCGGAGGATAAAAGTAGCAAGGATGGTCGAAAATATCACCAACCAATACCGCATAGACCCAAGTTAAACGTAAGCAAAAATGTCGTACTTTAGTTGGCTATGCCATATCAGCATTGAATAAATACTCATCGCTTAGATTGGGTCCCCACAGTTTGAATATGCTGAAGATTCAAACAACACGAGCGAATGCGGCTCAGTCGTTACCCCAACTTTTTGGCCGATAGTGAGCTGCATCATTTGGCTACGCACCTCCACATAATAAGCATGGGAAGCGGCTTCAATTTTGACCCAATAATGACAAAAGGCGCCTAAGAAACGTCGCTCAGTGATAGTACCAACGCCCTGTTCATCGGCGCTGAGCGTCAATTGCTGTGGTCGCAAGAATACTGTTCCGCTGAACTCACTCGGCAAATTTAATGGCGTAAGGCTGGTTAAATGGCCTATGGGAGTGACAACACTGTGCCCATCAAACACTGCTGCAGGTAAGTAATTACCGCTACCTAAAAAGTCCGCCACATAGCGGCTGTTTGGGGCGGCATATAAGGCTTCGGCACTACCATGCTGCACTATGATGCCTTGATTAAAGATGGCTAAAGTATCTGCAAATACAAAGGCTTCATCCTTGCTATGAGTAACAAACACCGCGCTGACATTACGCTGTTTTAAGATGCTGCGAATTTCCGCCATCATCTCGTAACGCACTTGGGCATCAATATTAGAAAAAGGCTCATCAAGCAGCAATAATTGCGGCTCATAGGCAAGTGCCCGCGCAATCGAAACTCGCTGCTGCTGACCGCCAGATAATTCATGGGGATAACGCTGTGCCAACCCTTCAAGTTTGACCAAGGCTAGCATTTCATCCAAACGTGCCTGACGTTCTGCGCCCGACAATCTAGCCACCCCAAAGAGGATATTTTCCGCCACAGTCAAATGAGGGAAAAGCGCATAGTCTTGAAAAATCATGCCGATGCCGCGCTGCTCACTAGGTACAAACTGGCTATTGCCACTCACTATGCGGCCATTAATCTGGATTTCACCTTGGCTTATGGCCTGTAATCCAGCAACCGCACGTAATAAGGTCGTCTTGCCACAACCGCTTGGGCCTAACAACGCCAGGATTTCCCCTTGGGCGAGCGTTAAACTCAAACCTTTAAGTACTTGCTGGCCCTGATAATCGCTATGAATTTGCTTAAGCTTGAGCGTACTTGTCATCAGCTGTGATGCTCCAATGAACGGTTTAAATAAATAAGCGGCACTAAACCCACTAGTACAATCACAATAGCAGCTAATGCGCCGTGCTCGAGTTTTTCATCGGACGCAAACTGGAATACATAAGTTGCAAGATTCTCAAAGCCGATAGGCCGCAGCAATAACGCAGCGGGCAGTTCCTTCATGCTTTCGATAAACACCAATAAAGCGCCCGCAAACAATCCCTTAGCAAGTAAAGGCAAATGCACCCGCCGCAAAAGTTGCCGAGGAGTTTGCCCCATGGTCAGGCTCACCATGTCTAGCGATGGCGAGATGCGTTTATAACTGCTTTCAACACTGCCAATCGCAATTGCCACGAAACGTACACAAAAAGCAAAAATCAATGCAATCACACTGCCTGTAAGGATAAGACCAGGACCTGCTATGCCGACAAGATCCGCCAGATCGTTAATCGCAAAATCTAGCATAGTTAAAGGCACTAATACCCCAATAGCCAGCACAGTGCCTGGTAAGGCGTAGCCCGTCGAAGCTAACCGTGAGGGCAAAGCATCACTCTGTCTTGGGCTTATCCGGCGAACGAACATAAGCAGTAAGGCGATTAAGCAACAGAGTAAACTGGTGATCAGCGCAAGACTGAGGCTGTTAAGACTCAATTGCCAAAAACTCTTATCCCAGCTTTGTTCAAAGTAACCAATCGCATAGGATAATAAAATCCCGAAAGGTAACAGAAAGGCTAATAGCAATAGCATGCCGCAAAAGCTCAGTGCGACCAAGGTTTGAGTCATCGAGAGTCGATACAAGTCAGTGACTTGTATACGTGATTGTTTTTGGAATAACTGCTGTTTACGACGGGCAAAACGCTCAAATCCAATCAGGCTAAACACTACCAGCAAGATAATCGCCGATAACTTAGCGGCGGCGGTCAAATTGCCATAACCCAACCAAGTGTCGTACACGGCTGTCGTTAAGGTAGGCACGGCAAAATAGTTAACCGTTGCAAAATCAGCGGCCGTCTCCATCGCCACTAAAGCCACCCCAACGGCGAGCGCAGGCCTTGCCATAGGCAAAGATAAACGCCAAAAACTTTGCCACGGTGAACAGCCCATAATGCGCGAAGCATGCGCCAAACTTAAGGATTGCTCCATAAAAGCGGTACGTGCCAAGAGATAAATATAGGGAAACAATACCAGCGACAACATACACGCCGCACCGCCTAAGGTACGAATATCGGGGAAGAAATAATCCTGCGGTGAGTCCCAGCCAAATATCGAACGAAGACCGCGCTGCACTGGCCCCGCATAATCGAGTAAATCGGTATAGACGTAGGCAACAATATACGCAGGCATAGCAAGGGGCAATAATAGCGCCCATTGCAAATATCGCCTGCCGACAAAGTCACAACGAGCCATCAACCAAGCGCAGGGTAACGCAAGTAATAACGCCCCCAGACTCACCCAGAAAATCAGCAATAAACTATTAATGATATATGTCGGCAGAACCGTTGCCATCAAGTGCCCAAACACGGCTTCGTCAGGCTGAAAAGCTTGAAATATCAACGCAAATAGTGGCAATACCAGCAAGGCGGCCACGGCATAACCAGCAAGCGACCAGCTTCTGGCTAATCCTAAAATCATGTCAATCCTTAAAACGTCACAGCGCCAATCACTGGCGCTGATAACCTAAATCTGCATTTTGTCGCTAGCACTGGAGCTAGAGATCAAACTGCACTTCATCTAATAGCTTAACCGCCGCTTGGTGATATTCTGCCAACTTAAAAATGGGCAATTGATCTGACTTAAACTTACCCCATGAAGCCACTAAAGATGAAGGTGCCACATCGGCTTTCACTGGATATTCCATATTCACATCGGCATAAGCCTTCTGAGCCACATCGGCGGATAAGAACTCCATCAATTTAATCGCATTGGCTTTATTAGGCGCATGGCGAGTTAATACCATGCCAGACACATTCACATGGGCACCGCGGTCAGCTTGGTTCGGGAAGTTGAGCGTCACAGCTTCGGCGATCGCCTTTTGCTCAGGATCCTGCAACATATTGCCGTAATAGTAGCTATTACCAATGGCGATCTCACACACACCTTCTTTTACTGCGGCAATTTGCCCCCTGTCGTTCCCCTGAGGTTTGCGGGCTAAATTAGTTTTCACGCCTTGTAACCAAGTTTTTGCCTCAGCTTCACCGTGATGAGCAATCATAGATGCGACTAACGCTATGTTGTATGGATGCTTACCACTGCGAGTACAAATCTTTCCTTTATATTTGGGATCGGCTAATTCTTCATAGGTCAATTGCTGCTGGCCTAAACGATCCTTGGCTGTATAGAGATTTCGCACCCGCATAGTCAGGGCATACCACTGGCCGTCGGGATCGCGATACTGCGCAGGAATATTACTCTCTAGCAGGGGATTTTTGACTGGAGAGGTTAGATCTTTATCCACTAATTCAACTAAACGTGAAAAATCAGACGTCAGCACAAGATCCGCTGGGGATAAACGGCCTTCACGGACGAGACGCTCGGCAATACCGTCTTTAGCAAATACCAAATTCACACCTATGCCAGTTTCTTCGGTGAAACGCGTCAGGATAGGCTCCACCAAGAAAGCTTGGCGATAAGAATAAACGGTTAATTTATCATCTGCATTCGCTGAATGCCCAATCGACATTAACCCAAAAACAGCCGCGCAAGTTACCCATTTCATTACCGAATTCTCCCCAAAGTGATGACGTGTTCTGCAAAATTAGAACACTAACGCATTAATGATAATGCTTATCAGTTTCGCAAGAGTAATAGATACGGAACTTGAGAGCAAGCAGCTAATTAACTTTATGTTTTTAATGGTATTAATCTGAAAATTTGAGATTATCTCAAATCAAACTAAACTGAACCTTAATTTGATTAAAATGCTTTCAGGAGGCGTTATGTTAACTGTTTTGCTGCTAGGCGTAGCCGCAATTGCGCTATTTGGCTTATTCAAACTCAATACTAGTCCCAAAAGACATAAACACTCTTCTCAAGCTGCAGATCCCAGTATTAATAAAACTCACAGTTTTCACAGTGTGAGCATAGTGAATAACGGCAGTTGTTGTGAGCAGATTGAAGCGCTTTCTGGAAAACGATTTTTATCGAAAGATGCGCCTGAAATTCCGATGGAAGAATGCACTATGGCAAACTGCCAATGCCGCTATCAACACCATGAAGACAGGCGCCAACTAGGCAATGATCGCAGAGTAGAATATGGGGTTACTCGTGAGTTATTCGGCGCTTTTGGTGAACAAAATCGCCGTGATAGGCCAAAAGGAAGACGCGCAACCGACGGTTGAGCATCCTCTGCGGATTATTGGGGACGAGTTTGAATAAATGCAGGTAAATCACGCATTTCACTGAACCAAAGTGCTGTCGCAGGTGCAACCTTACGCCAATCTAGCTCTGGATGTCTAAAATCCACATAATCGAGTAAGCAAATCAAGGCTAATTGCGGTGCTTGAATCGTGGTTTGGGTGATCACAGTTTGAAGCTCAATCTGCATAAGGCCGCGCAGCAGTGCTTGTTCAAAACGTGCAGTCCAAAATACTGATCTCACGCCTTCTTCTTCACGCATTTGCTCTTGGCGTAATTTCACCGCGCTATCGATTAAGCCTTTGACTAAAGAATACTGACACTCCAGCACCCAGTTATTATTTGAGATCCCAAACATCTTACGATCGCCAAGCTCTGCATCTAGGTAACGCATGATCACTTCACTATCGAATAGTGCTACACCATCGTTGGTAATAAGACATGGGATCTGTCCTAACGGGTTAGCATCGAGTAATTCGGCGCTGTTTTCAAAGGGATTAACTAACTGCTCTTCAATATTGTTAATCCCTAGATACTGGATTAAGGCTCTTACACAACGGGCATAGGGCGAAGCTTGAGAACTTAACAACTTCATCAAAAATTTCCTTTTGTTTGCATTAAACGCTATGGCTTTTTAGGGGCAAGAACGGAAACAAGTTTACTCTCGCCTTCTATGTAAAATTGAGATTACCAGTATTTTTCAACGGTAATTTGCCCAGGAGCACGGCGTAAATTCTTCACTAACCCTTTATCGAGTAAAGCGGCTTGCGCACCATTAATCATACCCGGATTGCCGCAGATCATAACTTGAGAGTCAGCTGCGTTTAAGGTTAGTCCTGCCTTTTTTTCGATTTCACCCGAGACTATCCCCTCGGGAATGCGGCACTGTAAAGCATCGGCAAAGGGTTTACGGGTCACACTCAAGACTAATGTAAATTGTTCAGGGTATTTGCGTTCTAAATTACGCAACTTATCAAGATATGCCAAATCCTGTGCCTCGCGCACGCCATACACAAGCACGACTTTTTCAAAACGCTCCCAAGGTTCATCGGTGTCGAGCATAGACAAAAATGGCCCTACTGCTGTTCCTGTGGCTAAAAACCACAAATGCTTCCCTTGGAGTTCACCCTTAGGAATTTCAGCTAAGGTCATAAAACCAGTCGCGGTTGAGGTAATTTCAATTTCATCGCCTATTGCAAGGTTGTGTAATTGAGGCGATAACAGGCCATCCTCTACCGCAACGGCGAGCACCTCGGCATAGGGTTTATCGGGAGAATTAACTAAGGAGTAGGCTCTAGCCACACGCTTATCATCTTGCATTTGACTTAACTTGATAAACTGACCAGGAATAAATGGAGCTAACTCGGCAGCAATGCGCAATGAGAATAACTTATCACTCCAATCAATACGTTCTATCACTTGTCCCCTAATCCACATAACTTGCCCTCAAGCGAAACGTTAAATAGGCTTCCAGCATAGACTTTTTTCTGCACAACAAAAACCCCTTATATAAGGGGCTTATGACTATAACGCTGAATATAGAACTGAAAATACTGAGGTATTAACTCGGACTCGATGCTGTCTCATCAGTCTTCTTGTTAAAGCTATCTCTAAAGGCTTGCAGCCCCTCTTGCACTAAGCTGTAGGTTTTATCGACACCATCGGCAATATCACCCTGCAATACTTTAAGGCCGGACAGAATATCTTTAGCCTCTTTAAAGCCATTGTCGATGGCACCGCCAATAATCCCCATAAAGCTATCGAGTTGTTCATCTAAGCTCATACCTGAATGTTGCTGCTGATGAATCCCAAAGAATTTAGTCGCAAAATTCACAATGCGATCAGCTGTGGCCTCTGGAGACATATCAACGCCATTATCATAAGCGGTTTGAGTCGCGTTTTCGCCCATAGTAGGCGCTAGCTCTTTGTTTATGGCATCAATAGCAGCACGATAGAGCAAGGTCATAGACTGATCGCCTGACTTAATGTTGACCTCTTGCTGCGCCGATAAAATCGCTTGATTCATTAATAACTTACTTGTCTGGTATGCCGTTTGCCTCGATGTGGCTTTCGCGTCCTTCGAATCACTCACGTCGGTGCTCTTAGACGCCGCGTTTTCAGCATATTTTTTTTGTGGCAAAGGAGTACTTTGCACTTGAGAGGGTTTATTGATTTCCATGATGACTATCCATTCAATTCGGGTCGACTTAATTATCGACCAAAATTTAACCAGCTTTAGTAATTTTTAGAATTGAAGTACCATCTGACCACAAGGCCATGATAAGGCCCACATAAATTAAGTGGGTTCATTCTTTAATAAGGTGCATAAAGCGCCAACCCACCGCAATGCAGATCATTACTATCGCTGAGCTTAGACATAAGCCAATAGAAAAGGATGTTACACCATGGCAGCAGGCCGCAGTTTGAGTCATTTCCGCTTTCACGGGTTTACACTAATCCTTAAGCACTATTTTAAGCATAATCTGGGTATCAATATAAAACGCTTTAGCCTGCTAACAAGCCTCGTCATATTCACTTGCCTCGGCTTTACTCCCATTAGCCAAGCTCATGCGGAAAGCAGACTAATTATTTTAGTCAGACATGCGGAAAAAGCCGACACGCCAGCCAATAACCCGCAGTTATCACCCAAGGGAGAAATGCGCGCAACATCACTGATCACTGCCTTGAGCCGCACGCCGCTTTCGCAACTTATTGCGACTCAATACCTAAGAACCCAGCAAACACTCGCGCCCATCGCCGAGGCTCGCCATTTACCTGTGACGATAGTAGAAGCAGCCAAACCTATCGAAGGACATATCCAACACATTGTTGAACAAGTGCATGCAGTAAAGGGCAATACACTCATCGTTGGGCATTCAAACACTGTCCCACTGATCATTAAAGCCCTTGGCGGACCAGAGACCCAAGCGATCAGCGAAGATGATTATAGCCAGCTGTTTTTACTCTCTCTTAATGATGACCAACCTGCGAGCTTGATCGCCACCCGTTACGGACAAGAATAAGGATAAATAACATGAGTGAACTCAATTGGTTTATGTGGGGACTCGATCTATTTTCAGGGCTGTTTTTGATTGTAATAGGACTCGCAGTACTCGCGGTTATTTACATGTATATCGCAGATAAAATGCAGACCAAACAAGCGGTAAGACATAACTACCCAGTAATTGGTCGCTTTCGGTATCTGTTCGAGAAACAAGGCGAGTTCTTTAGACAATACTTTTTTGCCCAAGACAGAGAAGAACTGCCATTCAACCGTGCAGAACGCAGTTGGGTTTACCGCGCGGCTAAAAATGTTGATAGAACTATCGCCTTTGGTTCGACTCGCCCCTTGGATACAGCCGGTACTGTTATGTTTATGAATACCGCCTTCCCAACCCAAGATGAAGAGATCACACCCATTCATCCACTGACAATTGGCACCAATTGCCGCCAACCCTATACGACTCAAGCCATTTGTCATATTTCAGCCATGAGCTTTGGGGCTCTATCGCGCCCAGCAATTACCGCCCTTTCCCACGGTGCAGCGCAGGCGGGTTGCTGGCTTAACACAGGTGAAGGCGGCTTGAGCCCTTATCATCTAAAAGGTGGCTGCGATATCGTCTTTCAAATTGGAACGGCCAAATACGGTGTACGTAATGAGCACGGACATTTAGACGATGAAAAGCTCAAGTCGATAGCCATTCATCCCGAAGTCAAAATGTTCGAAATTAAAATGAGTCAAGGAGCTAAACCGGGCAAAGGTGGCATTTTACCTGGGATCAAAGTCACGGCTGAAATTGCCCATATTCGCGGTATTCCTCAGGGTTATGACTCTATTAGCCCTAATGGTCATATTGAATTCAAATCCGTGAACGATATTTTGGATATGGTTGAACGAGTACGTGAAGTTACCGGTAAACCAACGGGCATTAAGGCCGTACTCGGTGACGTGCAGTGGCTCGAAGATTTATGTGATGAAATTGAACGCCGTGGCGAAGACTCTGCCCCCGACTTCTTTACTTTAGACAGTGCCGATGGCGGCACAGGCGCTGCACCACAACCTTTAATGGATTATGTCGGATTACCACTGAAGGAAAGCTTACCTATCCTAATTAATATCTTGATCCAACGAGGCTTACGTAAGCGCATCAAAGTCATCGCTTCGGGTAAACTCATAGTGCCATCAAGAGTCGCTTGGGCTTTGGCATTAGGTGCCGACTTCATCGCATCGGCCCGTGGCAATATGTTCGCCCTCGGTTGTATTCAAGCCTTACAGTGCAATAGAGATACCTGCCCAACGGGCATCACAACGCACAATCCCAAGCTACAACAAGGACTCGATCCTAGGGATAAATCGGCTCGTGTTGCTAACTATAATCATAATTTACACCATGACTTAGCCTTAATTGCGCACTCTTGCGGAGTGACAGAACCAAGACAACTCAAACCCTCACATGTCCGAATTGTACTCGATAGCGGTTTATCCATTTCACTCGATAAATACTATGCACATATGGATAAGTAGCCGCGAACCCTCGCGGTTAATGGCGAATACAACTTTCGTCTATATAGGGTTTACATAAGGTATATTTGAATGCGTATCACAAAAGAGGTAAGATCCGTGACGTGAGACATTATTCAAATGTCTTACCCACAATTGAACTTAAGGAAACACTTTGAAATCTAGCTTCGTAAGCCAACTGCCCGCCAGTAAAACTGTAAGCACTAGCTGTAAGAGCTGTAATCGCCTGACCGAGATCGAAGGTGAACTGGTGTGTTTTCGCGAAGGGCAGATCATTCGACTCACTTTGATAGATGAGTCAGTACCTAAATTGAATCTTTTATGTGAAGGTTGGAAAGCGGGGAAGCTGAACGGCGTAGCTTAATTCAGCCATATTTTATCTCTAGAGTCTCTCTAGAGCATCAAGAATAGAGGCTCACCTCTATTCTCGGACGTTCTCACTGTAGTGGCACACTAATTTTGGCCACCTAAATAGAGGTGATATTATTACCTCGTAGATGACTTTAGGTGAACACATGAGATCGACAACCAGAAAAACATTTAGTGCTGAATTCAAACTTGAA